>Ga0214542_1001703_pt1 | contig 45371 bp, 24 predicted proteins | sample CNSS1metaG_FD_160096 | JGI IMG/M metagenome (GOLD analysis project Ga0214542, IMG submission 160096) | Root nodule microbial communities from cowpea collected in UCLA plant growth center, Los Angeles, California, USA - CNSS1 | ecosystem: Host-associated > Plants > Roots > Nodule | place: USA... | reverse complement strand
ATAAACAAGAAAATGACTCATCCACACTAAAAAGCTTGATTAATACTTAATATATATTTAGATAAAATAAAAAATAAAAGTGATAAGTTTATAGGATAAATGCATAAAAGATAAAAAAAAAAAAAAGAATCAGTGTGTAGAATGTGTACATAAAACCAGTAGCATTATTCAATAAACGATTATGCTTTAATGTCATATATAGGTTCGTTTTTCTCTAAACCACTCCTAAGAATGGTATACTATTTATTGATTAATAAGGTAAAATTGAGCATAAAAAGATAAGAATCTACTTCTTTTCAATTATTTTTATTGCATAAGTGATGACACATAAAATTTAAGGTCAAATATGAACAAAATTCTTTAACTTAGGCATAAAATTAGAATTCGATTCTATTTTATATTTTGATATATATTTTTGTGCTTAAATTTAAAAAAAAATGTACATAATTCTTTTAATCCAATTATGTTAACTTTTTTATATGTTAAATGGTGTTTCAAATTAGTTTTTGAGTTGAAACTTGTCAAATGATACAAACAGTTCAAACGGCCTAAAACACTGTTTGACACGTTAAAGAGAAAATTAATATAATTCAGTTAAAAAGATTATATATTTTAATTTTTAAAGTTTGAAAATAAAATTGTATCAAAGTTTTTAGACAAAGACAAATTCTTATTTCATGTCAAAATTTAAGTACTAAAAACATATTTAACTCTATATTTTATTTAAAAAATAATTAAAATGTCTATATCTAACTTTTTTTAAGTGATTATATAATGGAATTGGTAACATTAAGTCTCAAGATTTTTGTCTACCAAAGGACTTTTTTTCTTAATTAGTCTTTAATTAAACTCGTCCAATTTAGCGAACAATTATGAGTTTTGATCCGGTGATTATTTTTGTAACTAATAGTTTTTTACTTTCTAAATTAATATCTAAAATGGTTACGACTAATAATTTTAATTTTCGATTACTAAAATTAGTTGTTAATGAGAAATTTTCTTGAAATGTATATTTATTTTACTAATTTTTTTATTTGACAATTTTTTTTTAAATTTGTTTTCTGAAATTAAAATAATTATTTATACTAAAAAATTACTTATAATAAAAGATATTTATGATAAAATTATAAAAATTATTTATATTTATTTTTATAATAATAATTTTATTATTTTTTATCATAAGAGGAAGTAAAACTCATGTGTATCTGTCAAACAAATAGTTGGTGACACCTATAAAGATATGGATAATGATATTTTAATCCACTTTTTTTGACTCACTTTTAACGCACCACTTCAATCACCATTAGATCATCACATCACATCACTATAAAAAATCAAAAAAGATAATCTAATAGTGATTGAAGCAATGGATTAAAAATGGGTCAAAAAAAGTGGGTTAAAATATCATTTTTTTATCGGGAAAAGATATCGTTTCAAATAACAGACGTTGTTTAGACGATGTTTGGTGGATCAGGAAGATCGTTTCTGATTAATATATATTGTAAAATAAAATCTAGAAAAAAAAATGTTTTCTATTTCTTCTTCTGTAGATATTTTTTCGTTTATTTTTTAAATAATATTTTCATTAAACCTAATGTGTTCCATGTACTTTTTCTTTTGAGAAAAAATTGTTTTAGAGTCCTCCCTTGTCCTTTTACAAAAATCATTTTTAGTATACTTTTTATACTGGTTTTAGTTTTTAAATAATTCTTTTACTTAATTTCTCAAATTTTGTATGTTATTATTTTTAATCATTCCTAATTACTTTTAGTCTCAACTTCAACTGTTTTATGCATATTATTGGGAATCGGAAGAGGATATTTATTTATATATAGGATAAATTTCATGAAGCATGTTGTGTTAGACTGAAATTTAGAATAGTTGTCATGTGCATATTAATTGCATCTAATACTATTATGTTATTATGTGATTCATGAATAATATTTTTAAGGGTATACAAACAAAAACAAATTGAAAAACATAAAATTAAAAATTAATGTACTCACCAACAGACTAATCACGAAATCTAAATTGTCTACTAGTCTTTTGGATGTTATTCTTTGCTGAACATTCTTTTTAATAGATTTTAAACATTAAAATTAGTAGCAGTCAATGTATTATGAAAGTACAAAATAATCCAACAGAGAATCTAAATTCCTAATCACGAGTTTATAAAAAGTTGAATTGACTCCATCTTAGACACTTTTGATATTACAGTTAGATTTAAAAAAAAAAAAACATAGGAAAGATTATCTTTCTGAAGACATGAGTAAATTCATAAGAAAAAAAGTCAACATATCATTAATTCAAAATTTTAAAATAATAAATTTTTAAACTAAAATAATTATCTTACTAATTTTATCTTTTAAATAATAACTAATATTTTTTTTTAACTAAAATCTTTATTTCTGATAAAAAATTGACTCGTAAAATAAATAAAAAATATTTACAATAAATTATAAAAACGATTTATGTTTACTTTAATAATTATTATTTTATTATTTTTTATATATTAAAAGAGAGCTATTTTATTAGTATGTGTTAGATCAAATGGTTGGTGACACCCATAAATATACAAACAGATTGTGCAGGTACAACGATATCATTCAGATGACAAACGTGGTTTAGACAACGTTTGTTGGATCAGGTAGGTTGTTTCAATTAAAAAAATATTATTAAATAAAATTTAGAGAAAAATATCTTTTTGATTCCATTTTTAGTAGATATTTTTTCGTTTAGTTTTTAAATGTATTTTTTACCCTTTTAATTTTTTTTCTTGTTCATTAAATGTTGTTGTGTCACTGTTAAATATTACCGTTAAGTCGTGGTTATCACGTTATTTGTTACTTAACTACAAAAACTAACGAGGTGTTTTCATGTAACTTTTTTTGAGAAAAAAATCATTTTAAGTCCCTTTTCCTTTTACAAAACTCATTTTTAGTACTTCATACTGGTTTATGTTTTCAACAATTCTTTTACAAGTCATAATTTCTCGCGACTTTTGTATGTTATTATTTTAATTCTTCCTAATTACTTATACTGTCAACTTTAATTTAATATGATTATTATGTAATTAGAATAAAGCATTTTCTTATGATTATAAGACCATGTATAACCAAAATTAAAAAGAAAAACACTTTTCCAAACTAATCTCATTGAATCATTTCAAAATTTTCCTTTGGTTAGTACTCCAAATTGGATTTCTTTCTGGTTGGTTCGAAGTAATGCTCCTTTTATTTAGCTATTCCCTACATTCTTTGGTAAAAGTGCTCATGCATTTTATTTTCAAATATATAATGCATAAATACTTCAATTTGTGTTATGTATTTTTGTCCGACACGTATTCAATATTTTATGATATTTTATCTTGTCAATAAAATATCTAATATATAAACCAATAATGTTTTTATGATGATAATAATTTATTAATTTTTGTGTTAAAAATATTTAATATATTTGATTTTAATTTGGATTCACACAATAATAATCATATATTTTTTATGTTTTTTTAAAAAGTTAGATATTTTTCAATATGCAATTGTATCCTATTATTTTTAAAATTAGCATATCAACATATCAGTTGTGTCATATTTGTACACCTTCAAAGAAAAACACTAAAAATTTCAACAAATATTTCTGAAACATGAATGCGCCGGCCCTCTAATTAATTTTTTCCTAATTCATCTGCTTGCATCATTTAGATATTTACTTCCTAGAAATCCTTTTCTTTCGAGATAACTTCTGTTATCCATGTTATCTCTTACATTCAAAAAATAAATAAATTGAAAACCCAAAAAGAAATTTAGTCTTTTCTTTCTCCATCTGTGACTGTAGATAATGAGTTTACTAAAAAAAATGAAGAGTTTGAGATGGGAAGTTGATGCAGTAAATATCAAAACCAAACTGTTTCTTTTGCAGATTATTGGTCTGAAATGGGAACCAGAAGAGGATATTTATTTATAGGATAAATTTCATAAAGTATGTAGTGTTAGACTGAATCTTGGAATAGTTGTCATGTATTGGACCATGGATATTTACTATTTATTATCATATCATATTCCACTACCAATTCTATCTGTACTAAATTCATCCAAAAGCTAGAAGAAAAAAGAAAAACCAGTGCTAGAGAAATAAGATATTAGAGTAAGACTATTCTAGGCAAAATGGAAGATTTATTTTACAACCATTCCTCTAAGGGGAAAGAAACTTCCCTCAGTTTCTATTACAGGATTTTTTTTTTTTTTCCTGCGAGTTTATCATCGGATTCAGACTTTGCAGTTCATAAAAGTAACTACAATTATAAGGATCATTAGTAGTTAGTGGCATCTCAACTTACATTTGTTGTAAATGGAGGAACAGAAAAAGTTCCAAGTGATTCGTGCTTGCTCAGGCTTTACTTTGTTTATCCATCTACCAACTATCAAAAACACAGGAGGAACAGACAATAGCAGTTTAGAATTGAAAGCAGTGTGATTATATCAACAGATAAGTTTACAATTTTTCATATTGTTTGGAAACAAATTGAGGAAATTAATTCATTACAATTTTTGATTTCTGATTGAGGGAAGAAGACACAAGACGCATCACAGTCCCCATATTAACACAAATTGCTTGGTCAGATGACCCAAAACCAAGCAATAACAGACCCAGCAGCCAGACCAAAAACTAAGAACAATACACTCACAATCCCTGCAGTCTCTGAATGCTGCAACTTTACAGCTTTAGGAATCATAATCATCAATACACTGGTTAGGTAGCCATTAGTAAGCCCTAAGAGACAAGTTAGTATCGTCACAGGAATCTCAGTCCGGAAGAATTGGGGACCATGCAAGCACCCTAAGAAGAGAGGGAAAAACAGCAATCTTGCTATGCAACTACCTATTGCAACTTTTGTATTCTGTAGGAGATAAACTGCTGTCAAAGACTTGCCAACCAGATCAAACACATTATAGGCAGCAATTAGGAGAATTGGATACCAATCCTTAAGGACTTGAGAGTGCACATCCTCAGTAACGTAACCAGGAAAAATTGCCAGAGTCACAGCATATATGAGCACAATGCCAAATCCATACCACTTGATGCTCCCCACAATATCCCATAAAGTCGACCTCCACACAGCTCCTGTCGGGGGACCACTGTCTCCATTTGCTGCGGCCGCCTCAACCTTAAGTTCATTGTAATACTTCATAATAGGAAGTTTGTGCACTATGTTGTATAAAACCATGCATATGAACACAATCACAATTGATACAGAGAAGTACAGATTTGCACTCTTTTGTAGACCAGAGGCATCTTGTGGGTAAACAGCTTTCGTGATTACCCTCAGCACAGAAACAAGCACCCCTGAAGTGAAAACACGCACAATAAAAAGAGAGAACCATCTATCCACCCAAGTTCGATAAACAAAGGAATATACATCAATAACTTCTCTAATAATATATGCATATATGTGTGTGAATCCCAAACCAGTAGATTGATAATGTGCTACAGATTTAAGTACAAAAAATTTACCATGAAATAGAAAAACCATATAAAACTGAAATCTGCTCAAGTGGTTTATACTGCCTAACCACACAGTTTCAACTCAGAATCAAGCTTTGTTTTGAGTGTTTCATAATTCTTTAGTGTATTTCCCATTACAAGAACATAAATGCCAAGGAAAAGAAGACTCGAGACACCAACACGGCACCGTTTTCTCTTTTTACTCTCGGCATAAGTACTAAACCTCATACACACCCAGGCAACCTTGGCTTAAAATGTTTAAGAATGTTCACCCCCAAAAGAAAAATCAGCTGAAGAATCCAAGATTCCCATGCATAAGTACTAAACCTCGTACACACCCAGGCAACCTTGGCATAAAATGTTTAAGAATGTTCACCCCCAAAAGGAAAATCAGCTGAAGAATCCAAGATTTCCATGACTACGACGACGGTGTTTTTAAGGTGTTTCTAAAATTCTACAAGTTTGTAGGAATATATGCTACATATAATCTGACACCGACACATGATAAGCATCGTGAAATCCCTGAAGTTAGCTCAGGAAGTTATCAGAGTACATCTATTTATCTAACCGTAAAGAAGAAAACGGTCGAAACCGTACTATGATTGAACAATAATAGATACCACATCCCCCACTCAGTACCATATCGTACAAAACGCACAACAATTGAACCAATAATGGTAATTAATTAGAGGGATACCAGAACCGGCGGTGCCAGCGACGACAGCTTGCGTGTACCTCGGCGGCAGCTCGCCGGCGGAGCCGACAATGGAACCCTGCACGAGGGCATCGGCGACGCCGGAGAGGGCGACGGCGAAGGCGGTGGCGTAGAATCCACCGTTGACTCCGACACGACCCTTAACGTAGAAGGCGTCGATTAGGGGAACGATGAGGAGCGAAACGACGAACAGGACCAAACCAACGTTGATTCTGAGAAAGGCGTTGGAGCTGTGACGGTAGAGGATGATGAGGGAGATTCCGACGAGGCCGATGAGCATGTAAACGACGGCGAATACGCGGTCAACGCTGGTGTCAGGGTAAAGATAGGAGAAGTAATCAACGGCTGTGATGAAAGCGTTCCACGGGAGAAGGTAACCGAATCCCAGGGAGAAATACACTATGTACGCCAAATCCCATTTGTCTTCCGGAACAGTGCTCTTCCTGCTGTTCGAACCGGACGGAAGGAGAAGAGAAGACTCCGTGAAAACCATCTCGTTCCGTTCCGTTCCGGGTTACGAATGCTCAACCACCACCTTGATCACTGCCAACGGGGAAATGTAAAGTGGTTACTCACGCAACGCCATTTTAAATTAAGATATTTCAGATTCTGATTCTTCTTCCTCTTTTTCTTTTTTTCTTTTTTTTTTTCTTAGCCAGTAATTCTTTTGACTCAATATTCAAATTTATTATTACCACTTTAATTAAATTAATATCACTATTGCTTTTTTATTAGTTTCTAAAACAGACTTACTTACTTTAAGCATGTGCAGCGAACACAAGAATGAATAGACACGTTTTTCTGCAGTACTGCGCCTAAGGCCCGGTCCGCAGCGGCTGAAGCCCATTATCATTCTTATAAACAAATGGGCCTTTCTTCCTGCACCACCAAAATTTCTTTTACACCTCCAACTGATTTTAAATGTCAAAAATACCCTCTAACCATTTAAGTAAAGTCACGGACATTACACCCCAAAATTACTTTCATGTCGACTTCCGAAATTCAAAATATATAACCGAAAGTTAACTTCCATAAGACAAAATATATAATCGGACGTAGACTTTCGGAAGTTAAAATATATTATCGGAATGGACTTTTAGAAGTCAAAATCCGAAAATAAAAATATATTACTAGAAGTCAACTTCCAGAAATCAAAATATTGTTTTAAATTTTATTTTTTAGTTTAATTTTTTAATACATTATATAAAAAGGTTATATATCTATCTATATATTTTTTTTTATTTTTTATATATATATATATATATATATATATATATATATATATATATATATATATATATATAAAATGCTTAAGAAATAAATTACATTAAAAATACTTAAACTTTATATTAAAAAAATATTAATTCTGTTTTAACTATTTTTAATTTTATTTAAAGTTTATGTTTTCTAAATTTTAATTGTTTTTTTATTTTTTATTTTTTATTTTATTTATTTTTTATGTTTTCATATTTCTTAATATATATTTGAAAAATAAAATAAAATATTAATATCTATCTATATAATTTTATTTTTAACAAAATATTTAAAAAAATTAAAACAATGATAAAAGATGTTTATATTTTTTTATTTCTAAAAGTCGACTTCCGATAATATATTTTGACTTCCAAAAGTCGACTTTTAGTAATATATTTTGACTTTTGGAAGTCGACTTCCAGTTATATATCTTGACTTTCGAAAGTTGATTTCCAATTATATATTTTGACTTTCGAAAGTCGATTTCTGATTACATATTTTGACTTCTATAAATATTTTTCACCAAAAGTTGACAACTGAAAAACAATTTTGATAGTATAAATTACGTAACTTCACTCAAATGATTAAAGGATATTTTTAAAATTTTAAATTTTTTTGAAAATACATAAGAAATACTTGGTGTTGCGGGAAGAAACCCCCTAAAGAAAGACCAAATCAAATTATTCTAGAAGCACGTTTTTTCTTTTTCTTATGAAATATTCCGTTTACGTAAAATACGTGAATTAAATTAAAATAAAGCAATGAAAGCACATGAAAAATCTTCAGATAAAATTTCATCCATTGATAATGAAAGATTGTTGCTATGAGCTCATCACTGCACTTCACCATCACATACAAGTTTGAAGCTAAAATATCTCTTAAAAAAAGAAAAAAAACATACACGACTCTGTAATTTGACATAAAACATTCAGATAATTTTTAAATATTATTTGGATAGAGAAATCTGCATTCACCATGTTCGTGGCTGTCGATGTTTCCACGTGAGAAATTACTTTTGTACGAATAACTTGTATATTTTTTTTACTTTTATAAAACAAAAATAAAGAACATGAAGACCACGAAAAATGATATTTATAAAAAAATTATTATATAACTGGTATAATATAACTGTTGTCATTTTAGTTTTTTCTGTAGTTTGTCTGACATGTGTTGTCTTTCTCGTTTGTCATCTGCATCTCCCAGCGCTATTTTATTCATTTTTCTTCTTCTCAAAGTCGCAGAATATGAAACAAAAAGTTCAGATTTTTTTCTACTTGGCTTATGAAGGAAGAAAAACCTTCCTAGAAAGGAGGAACAAGTCGGAATCTCCTTAAAACCTGCGAGGTTTCAAAAGAGAAGCAGATTCTCATGTCACTTCCTTCATTAAATTAAAGGGTACATTGTCGTAGGTCACTGTTTTTTCCTTTTTTTAATTATCGTTCGAATTAAATATGCATGAAAAGAAAAAAGAAAAAAAGATTGTAAATTGATGTGTTCCTATTCCATGCTTGTGTTTCTGGTTAATTCTGTTTGCTCTTTCTTCTATTCTATCCCTTGATTATGCTTCTAAAGACACTGTATAAACAGTTAAAGACATTACTGGTTTTGTTTGATAGATGAAAAAAAAAAACAATTTTAACTTCCAAACTATGAATTCTACCTTTTTATTCCTTTCTTTACGATGATCATCACAAGTTCATTTGGTGGGGGTGATTATTGCAGAATTCAGTATCTGGGTATGGAAATTCTCTCGTATAGCTCTGGACCATGCTGTCAAGTGGTGAACTTGCAGAGGAAATCGGATGAAAAATGTTCAAATTCACGGTTTCCCATTTTCAGAGAGCGTGGAGTTTGTTATAGCAACACCATTTATAGAAGAGGATCAGTGAGATTTCATGAAAACAAGGAGCAGCAAAGAGATTTGGTTGGGTCTGTGACTGTTACTGAAGGGTGTAAAAGAATCAATTGCAAGGCTTATAGTGACAGATACGAGGGGTATGTGATTAATGGTGAAAAGGATTTAACAGATATTTCAGGGATAGAAGAGTCTGCAACTACGAATGTTGTGATTCCAGGTTTACCAGATGGGTCAAATGGAGAATGTGGTGCTCCGATCAGTAGTTGTTTTTGGGAATGGAGGCCTAAACTCAACGTTCACTACGATAAGGCAGGGTGTGAGAACGTGGATTCTCCACCTGTTCTTTTTCTTCCTGGTTTTGGTGTTGGATCTTTCCATTATGAAAAGCAACTGAGAGATTTGGGGCGTGATAACAGAGTTTGGGCACTGGATTTTCTAGGCCAAGGATTGTCCTTGCCCTTTGAAGATCCTACTTCAAATGGAAATGGTTCTTCATGGGGCTTCGGAGATGAAACGCAACCCTGGGCCACTAATCTTGTGTACTCCATTGATTTATGGCATGATCAAGTTCGACACTTCATAGAAGAGGTTGAGAAGCTTATAGTGTATAACTGAATGTAAATCTTATCTTATAAATCAATTTTACGAGGTTGAATTAGGTTTAAAGTCTATTACTAAAATAGGATGATTTGGTGTAGTTCGGTAAGGAAGTACCTTTGTTTGTGGACATCGACCATGAAATTGGTTTTGTGCAGGTCATTGGTGAAGCAGTGTACATTGTGGGGAACTCACTGGGAGGATATGTGGCATTGTATTTTGCGGCACGTAACCCTGATTTAGTGAAAGGTGTCACACTTCTTAATGCAACACCCTTTTGGGGGTTTCTTCCTAATCCAAATAAGAATCCACGCCTAGCAAATATTTTTCCTTGGGCTGGAACATTTCCCCTACCAGCAAGTGTAAGAAGACTCACAGAGTTGGTGTAAGTAACACTTCATTTTATGTTTTGCTTCGTACACATGTTAGCGTGTTTTCGATGTAAGTTGAGTTAGATTTAAAGTTTACTTCTTAATATGGTACCAGAATCATGCCTTAGAGTCTATCCTAACAAAATTTAACAAAATTTAATTGTTAAAACCTGAAATGTTTGATTAAATAGGTGATTTTATTCCTCTTTAGGTGGGAGAAAATTAGTGATCCTGCAAGTATTGCAGAGGTACTGAATCAGGTTTATGCAGACCATTCAACGAAGGTAGACGGTTTAATTTCACACATTGTAGAAACCACACGGCATCCTGCAGCATCAGCAGCTTTTGCTTCGATCATGTGTGCTCCTCAAGCAGAGTTATCTTTCAATGAATCATTATCCAGGTGCACATTACTTCTTCTCTAACTGAGTAACTAACTGGTATTAGATTTTTGGTTCCAACCTAATAATGATTTTGAGTTTGTTTGCATTTTAGATGTGGAAGAATGAATGTGCCAATTTGCCTCATGTACGGAAGAGAAGATCCCTGGGTAAAGCCACTCTGGGGAGTCCAAGTTAAAAGCAAGGTTCCTGAAGCTGCATATTATCAAATAAGCCCTGCTGGTCACTGTCCTCATGATGAAGTTCCTGAGGTACATACATCACAATTTCTTCCATGCAAGAAATCGGTCGATAACGATAAAGATATCATATATCTTCTGTTTTTAATTCTTTCACTTGTGTTTTATCAAACACCGATATCGAAAAATAATACTTTAAAGCGTTGCTATGATATGTAGGTGATAAATTTCTTGCTACGTGGGTGGATAAAAAATGTGGAGTCTCAAGGTTCTATCTCACTGCCACTGCTTGATGACTTGGTCTCTGAGGAAGAAGGTAATGTGTGGGAGTTAGAATTTATGAGAGAAGGTTCAAGAAAATCAACCATGGTGAGATTCTTCGGCTCCAGAATCTCCATTTTGGACAGAATAAGATCTTACATCGATAATCCTCGTTCCAGGTTGAGAAATTCAGCAGCTAAATCTCAATGACATGACGAAGCTGTGGCACAACATTCCTCTTATGAAGGAAATAATGTACATTAGTTATTATTTGTTTGTGCCATGTACATTAGTTATTAATGAGAATCAATCGTCATTGTTGGATGTTTTGCAACCATTAAACACCGGTCTCTAATTAAGTCATTTTTTTTGGGTTAAATATCATTTGGATCCTTTAAGTTTGAATGAAATTTGAAATTAGTTCATTTTTAAAATTTTTAACCAACTTAGTTATTTATCTTAAAAAATATGTAAATTTAATTTTTTTAACCAAATTTTGTTAAGTTTATAAGACGTTTCAACTGCATTTTATGATAATATTTGAATTATTTACACTGTTTGACGCATTTTTACTTTAATGTTAATTAAAATATTATCATAAAATGCGTTTGAAGTGTAAAATAAATTTAACAAAATTTGGTAAAAATGATTAAATCCACATTTTTTAAAGATCAAAGACTAAATTGATATAAGGTTTCGAATATGGACTAATTTCAAGATTTACTGAAATTTGAGAGACAAAAAACATTTTTAACTTTTTCTTTTTTACGGAATCGATACAATTAAATATTTTTTAAATAAAATTGATGCAGTAAAATATAATTAAGTTGAATTGAATTTTGTAAGAAAGGTATGCTTAATTTAAAATTTAAAATTTAAAATTATAATTTAAGTTCCGCTGAATCTTATCACCGAAAAGTTTTATTGTAAATTTAACGAATTATAATATTTGTTGTTTGAAATGGCTGGCTACGCGAGTAACTGCTCCAACGGTACAGAGGTAGATGATGAGAACGCTGTCTACCCAATTTCGTTCCATCAAATGCCCTAATCCAAACCCTAAATTATCTAAATCGTCCTCTCCGACAAAATCAGAACTAAAATTCGATGCCAAACCAAAACCAGAGTCAGAGTCATGGTGTGTTTATCTCATCCTTTCCACCAACCATCCAATCAAAACCTATGTTGGCATCACAAACAACTTCCCTCGCCGGTAAGTTCAATTTTCCGATCTTCCCAGCTGAATCATGCCTCTCTTTTAACTTCAGTTTTCGATTAATTTGTCATCTGATTTAATTTCTCATTCTGTCTTCTGGGTGCTGATTTTATTTTTATTTTTTTGTATTTACGTGTGAAAAGTGTCGTGCTTTTGTATCCTCGTGTCTATGTTTTTCGCATTCCGAGGTAAACTACAATGCCTTTGTTCTGTAATGTAAAATTTCATAGGATTTTTGGCCCAGGAATCTCCAGTTTGGGATACTAGTTAAGCTAAAGTTTGACGAATGTAAAAATCCTTGCGTTAATGAGCTCTCATACACCCCATTCAATATTTGTTCTTTTGATCTAGCTGATTTTGCAATTTTTTTAATTTTACGAAATTGTGTTTGCAATTTACACTGAAGTTAAAGTAATAATAGACGTTTGATTCTTACTTAATTGATGTAGTTTGAAGCAGCACAACGGGGAACTTAACGGTGGTGCAAAGGCATCCCGTGCTGGAAGGCCTTGGATTTGTGCATGCCTCATTTGCGGTTTTGCAGACCGACGTGAAGGTATATGTCTGGTTTTTGTGTTCTTTTACGTACATCAGGGTACTACATGATTGTTTTTCTGTTGTTATAGGCTCAACTTTTATGGAGGCAGAAAATTGATGATTTCTTTTTAATGTTCTTGTAGATTTTTTTTAAGGATATTTTCGGTTCGATGTTTTCTGTTTGTTGGGTGCTATTTGTGACAAGCCACCTGCTAATTACATGATGTAGTTGTGTTGTAGTTTTTGTGTCTAATGCGAACTCTATCCTTAACTATGTTGTTGTTGAAAACAGGACCTTCTTTGAGTCCAGAAATGTTGTTTTCAGGAAACTACCTTCGGTTTTCTTACTCTCCTGTGCACAAATTTTTATCGTGATCAATTTCCTGACTTGGGAATAATACCAATTCCTTTACCTGAGGAAATAGATTACAAATTACAAGAAGGCATACAAATTACAATAAGATGAAGAAATAGATAGAACACAGACAAGAAACAGTTTAACTAATTGGCAAATAGCCCAATAAACTAATTAATTTCTGTTGTTTGTAATGAAATCATTTGTTTTACTAGCCAATGGGGCATTTTCTTAGCTTTATAGTAATCTGATGTAATGTAACTGAGTGCTGAGATGAGAAATAAGATGAAATTTATGTATTGATTTATATTTCTCATTTTTACTGCATTGCCCTGTAATCTGTTTTCTTTTTAGGCACCATATGTATCTTTGTCTTGAGGTTAGCTATTTGATAGCCATTTTAATCTAATGGTGATTGGAAATTTGAGGTTTTTTTATCTTTTGCACCGACACATAATTCCTCCACTCTTTTGTTTTATCTTTTGCAATACCTGAAGTCAACAATTTTCAAGTGTGAGTCTAAATCTCACGTTGTAGAGAAATAAGAAAGTGAAATATTATATAAAAATGAAAACATATGAACTTATTATTTTAAAGTTTTGGGTTGAGAGTAATGTCATGGTTAAACTCATATTTCACTGTTGTGTCTCCTCGGTGAATTCTCCCCTCAGTAAAGATCCATCAAAGCCCTCTTTGCAACATAATAATCCAGCTATCTTTTACTGAATTCACTGGGATACTGTTTCTATGCAAGATTGTCACATCTTTTTGTGTATGCTTGGTTAATGATTTCAGTATTGCCACTTTCTCTTAACTAAGAAGCTGAAGCATTCTGGTTTCGTTTTTCTTGATCATTGTAGCTAGTATATTTGAATCAAAATGGAAAGCTATATCAAAGAGAGCTCCCCGCAAAAATAAAAATGAACATCTCTCTGAAGAAAGTGAAGATCCATCATTACCTCTGCTGCGACACAGACAAGCAGCTTTGAAAAAAGTGAAAGGTTCACTCGACTGCACTCACTTAGAATTCATTTGGCTTTTGGATCCATCGTGATTCAACTGCCAATGTATATTATGTATGTGTTTTAATCAATTGAACTAAGTTCATGTGGCAAAATATAGGTCATATATTTAAGAAAAAAATTCAGCAACACCCTTTTGTATAAAAAGTAAAGTCCACAATTTTGTATGATTTTTAATAAATTTAAGTAATAGTAAAGAATATTTCAGAAGGGGTGTTGCTAACATTTATTGGTTCTTAAGGTCTTTGTATATACCAACATGAGAGTGACTGAAGGTTGAATATAAAAGCAGTTATTGAGTATACGAAGCATGATGATGCAGTGGTACGAATTATATTGTTTTGGGTTTTAAAGATTTTAATATATTGTTTTAAATAAATTTATTGAGGTAAATAAGTTTGAGGTTTTAATAATCCATCTTTATTTTGGGTTTTAATAAGTTATTTTTCAAATTAGGTATTTAGTTAATTATGAAATGTTGATTTCAGTTCATAAAATAAGTATTTATTTGTGTTTTGTTCTCATTGTTATGTTGACTTCTAATTTGATACTGGAATATTTTTACAGTTTTTTCTTAACTTATTTCATATATTAGTAATGGACTTAATGTAAATCGTTTTTTTATCACTTTATGATACATGTTTAACTTTAATAAACATTTGAACATTAAAATTGAAGTTTTTTTTTTTAAAACTAAAATAATTAATCTATTGGATACTCATAAAAATCAATCATATAATATGAATTCAAAATTATTCATGTTATTATTTGTATAAGCATTCTCGTATGATATGATTTAATAATAATAACAAAATGTTAAGTAATATTTCTTTAAAGTTAATACTAAAATCGTGTAATTTTAAAGTTCCATCGTGAACTCTTGATTTATGAACATTTAAGTCGTTGTCTTTCTTTTTGATAAGTGTGTTCTATCCATTTTTTTTTTCGATATGTTTGTTCTATCCAAAATTTTTTGTAAGTGTGTTCTATCCTACTTTTTCACACACTTATAACAAGATAAAATGGGTGATGGATGATTATAAATAAAGGTCCAATTTTTCATTCATCACCTTCCAACATCAATAAAAGAACTCTTTTATTTTAAAATATAAAATAATTTAGAAAAAAATTATTTAAAATATAAATATTATTATTTTTATTATGTGTTGAAAGGGACAAGAAAATGGATAAGTGTAAATGTAAACTTTTTTCAAGACAGTAACAAAACAAAGGAAAAAACACTTCAGAGAGGATATTTTCCGCTTTTCAAAATTTATTTTTAATTATTATTTTAAAAATTGATTATTTTATATATAATTTATTTTTAATCATTATTTTAAAATTTTCTTTCATCTTTGATCATTATTTTAAAAATACTTTCTATATATATTTTTTATTTTTCTAATATTATATTTAACAACTAATTAAAAATTAATTATATATTTAAAAATAAATATTATTCCTCAAAATTTGTATAAGAATTAAAAGACAGAACACACACTCATGCTGTGTTTTCGTCGGTAATAATAATAAAGATATACTCATAAAAATTATTTATCCCTAGTTGCTAAGATTTGTTAAGAAAAATAGCCGAGAACGACGAACTGAGAGGTGTAAGGAGGTGGCCCAAGGCGGCGTATTCCTCAAACGCTCTGACTTCAATCCGACACCGGATGAACTCCGGCAGGAACAGGGAAAAGCAGGTGGCCATGACAAACACGACGGTCAAAGGCCCCGACAGAAACCTCGGCAACCGGTACCTGCCGGTGAGGGTCCTCTTCAACGCAATCTCCACCATCAAACACATCCCATGAAGGAGAAAGAAACACGTCATTCTAAAGGTGGGCTCCAACCTCCCCAGGTAGAACAGTATCAACTCGTGCATCAAACCCGACACCACGAACGTGCCCATCACCGCCGGTAGTGGGGCCCACCGGCGACCAACAACCTTCGATGCGGCTTTCACCGTCGGATCGTACACCGTTGGCCGGAGGATGCTGGTGACCATGAGATTCCATCTCCTTCCCCAGAAATCTTGGAGCGAGGTCGAGAGCAGTGGATTATTGAACTGCGGCTCCAGCTCCATCCCCAGCATGGATTTCGCCGCCGCCGCAACCGCCGCCAAGATTATTTCCAACATGAAGTAAATGTGGAAACAGTACATGCACATAATCACCTTCGGATTAATACTCTCACTGTAGTCATAGATCTTCACCAGAACGCCCACAGCAACACCCTTTAGGGCATACCCTAGAAGTGGGGTACCCGTAGTAGCACCGCCCGTTTTGGACAAGTTTTTTTGTTTGGTTTGGGTAACAGAGTTTGGCTTTATCGAAGATGGGTTGGTGTCAAAACCGGAACTTTTGGACGGATCTGAATGTGGGGTGTTACCATTTTTATTTTCATTTTTAGATGAAGAACATTGGATGGTGGTAGAAGGTGTTTGGTTTTGTTGGATCTTGATGGGGAGACATGCCACTGCGACAAAACGTGGGAGAGAGATGAATGTGTCGGAAGAGAGAGGTCCCTTGTCGAAAGCTAAGAGCAAGAGTTTGAAGTTTCCGAGCCACGCAATGAAGAACCCTGTGGTGCCACACAAGTGCACAGAAGAAAGACTCAGAGGAAGAACAATGTATAAGAAGATGATCGGAAGAAAAAGGAAGAGTCGTATTTTTCCGGCAGGAACAAGCTTTCGGATCCAATAACAGTAGCATAAAGATACCACAACTGAGAACCACACCTTCATGAGATTCATAATCTCACCCTCCATAGCTGCAATAAACCAGATTCTGATATTATCTTCTGCAAAACCAGAACTCTGAAATGAAACAGAGCAATTCTCAGAAGATTGCAGAATGAATCTGTGAGCAAGTGTTGTTTGTTAGTTTTAATGTTCAAACTTTGCAGCGTCTTTGTTATAGAATCTACACTACACACGATATTGAAATTATATAATTTAATTTGCATTTATGATTTTTCTATTCATTATCAATGGCACATAAAAATGTTAATAATAATACCTTGCTGTAACGTGAAAAACATCAAATTCAATGTTTTTTCTTTCTTCTATGATGTTCGATGCAGCAGCCAAAATTGAAGCTAAAATCTTTTGCCATTGAAACGATGATGTTGATGTGTTGTTTTTGATTTTGTTGAGGGTTTTGGGTAATTATCTAAATAAGAGATGAAAAGCAGAGGCTAATATTGGAAGAACGATAACTGCAGATGGTAAAATTCGCCTGTTATGGAAAAACTATACAGAGATAGAATAAATGTTTGACTTCGTTGACTTATTTTCTCAACCGTCCGATGCATCCAACGGTTTACCAAGCTATGGATAAGAACTTGGCTGCAGAGATTCCAAGTCATTCTATAGCTTCAACCTGAATCAAGTTATTAAATATTAAATGCAAATAAAAAATATCTGCCGTTTGAAATTTCATCAAAAAAAAATTATTGAAAATTTCATACAAGGCCTTATGGTTTTATGACAGATGTTAATAACCGTCGTAAGATATTTATCAAATAATTAAAAATATAGAAAATTCGGTTTTTAATGTGAATGTGGAGCTGATTTAAATCTTGTTTTGTTTTGTTTTGTTGATTTTCTTTGCTAATACAGTGCTATTTGGTAAAATTTAATAAATAATTTAGAAATATCTTAAATGATTACTTTTGGAATAAAAAATTAAATATTTTTCCCTTTCAAATATCAGAATAAATAATTTAAATCTTTCATGTTTAAAATTGCATTTTTTTTAGATATTAATTAATTCTTCCTACTCTCAAATTAATTATATTCATATTCAAATTCACTGGTTTCCAATGTATATTTTAAGAGTTTAATAGATCTATACATTCATTTATTTATAATTATCTACCTCGCATATATCCATGTATGTTTAATTTATTTTAACTTAAAATTTATAAAAAAAAAATGAATATCTATAAAATATATAACATACTTGTCACTTTCTAAATTAATTTTCCTAAATCTGGCTTCTCATTGTTTTAAAATTAATTTTCATACTTTTTAAGTTAGTTATAACTTTTCCTATCTTAATATTACAATTTTGTTATGTATACTGTTTTCTTCATTTCAATTTTTTTTTAATTTAAAACTTAAATATTTAAAGGTATAACTAAATTGAAGACGTCTTTCTTAAGCAACATTACTTTCAAATTAAAAAAATAAATAAATAAATAAAGGACTCAAAGTAGTCAATCGATTTTTTTTAATCCTCTTAAGTCTTAAGTTATCAAAGTACAGCAAATCGTGCAATCTCGACAATGGTTGGGTTAATTTTTCTTTTTCTTAAAAATTTATTTGCACGTTAAAGTTAAAAATATTAACATCAAAATAAAATAAAAAAAACTTACTTGTAATCTTTTATTTTTGTTACTTTCTTAAATGAGTATTTTAAGATAAAAGTTTTCGGGAAAAAACTTAAAATATTTAATTTTGTTTAAGATTAATCATCACGCTAAAAAGGTATATTTATAAAAATGGAAACTAAAATAATGTTGAATTGATTTTACAAAATTATTTTAACGAAAATAAACAACTATTACAAGTATATATTTAAAACAATTCAAATATAAATGTAAAGAAAACCGGGAAAAAATGGATAAATTGAGTAATATATAAATGAGCAAGAATTTTGAGCTCGGTACGATATTAAATTTGTTTTTATGTATTGATAATTGATTAATATCGACTTTGGTAATGTTTTAAACTTTCTAATTTTAAAGCCTCGATTTTTTTAACAATCATTAATCTATTTTAATTAAAATTCATAAAAATAAATTATCTTTACTTTAAAAATACATCGTATGTAGTATTAATAACAATTCAATGTTAACTATTGATCACAAAAATGCTTAATTTATCGCGCGATGATGTTTAATAATATTTTAAATAAACGAGGAACATGAATTTTTATCACAATCACAGATTACTAAAAAAAATAAAATATTTTTGAGTCCTTACAGATACTGTCAAATTTTATTTTAATTATTGTAAAAAACTCATTTTTTTAGTTTTGTTTTTTTCTTTTAATATTAAATCACAAATAGTTTAATGTTGAAATCATGTTTGATTTTAATTTATGTATTACAAAGTTTAGATATTATATTCATTTAGTATTTCTTTATGTATAATTTGATTAGTACAAGCGATATTTTAATAATGTCGGGTTGATTACATTGACCAGTAATGTTAACTAGTCACAGTCAAAAAATCTTAGCATATGGTCCAATTATGAGAAAAAGACATTTTTTTACATAAATAAATTATTAAATTTAGTATAGTCAAATATGACACATTCATGGTTAATAAAGTACATCACTAAAAAGAAAGTTAAATATGTTGTTGTCTTTTAACTTTTAATAATTTTAAAATTAGTTTATTTTGAAACTTTGAACCAATTTAGTCCTTAATTCGAAATATGTGAATTTAATCTTTTTAATCAAATTTTGTATATTTCAAGCGCGTTTCATAATAGTATTTGACTTAATATTAAAGTAAAAATGTGTCACATAGTATAAACAACACAAATACAATTATGAAATACGTACAAAACATCAAATAAATCTAACGAAATTTGATTAAAATGACTAAATTCAAGTATTTTGAAAGGTAAAAGACTAAATTGGTTTAAAATTTTAAAATTAACTAATTTCAAAATTCACTAAAAGGTAAGAGACCAAAATTATATTTAACCCATAAAAAAAAAACTCCAATAGAATTGACCTTACTTACAATGTGTTGTACCAAATACCAGAATCAATGGACACTTCACCATCTCACCAACCAAAGCCAAAACCATCAAACACAACAAATCTGGTGACACTATCATTCCTCTTATGGCCAAAAATAATTATGAACATACAGATAATAACTTATTATTGGATTAGATAAGTAATTCAAACATTGAAAACCTTAAATGGTAACATGAACTCATGGTGATAACTACATAAGATGATAAGGAAGAGGAAAATTTTATGTTGTTCTATAACTAACTGTTTTTAATGTTTGTGGTTAGTTATTTGTGAAGAGTTTGGAAGTTATGGGGTGCCTTTCGAGTTTGGTGAAGGGCAGTGTCCATATTAGGCTTATTGGGCTCAGAAGTGAAGTGTCCACTAACTAATTGGGTTGGTTTGATGTGCGTAACAGAACATACCAACTTCTCATTAATTTCTATATAGGGGCCCATATATTATAATGTTTCCATTTTAATTTAATTAAAATTATGTGTTTTTTCGTCTTTAAATTATTTTTAAAAATCATGTTTTATTTTTATTATGATCGAAAGTAACTCTTCTTGACCTACCTAATCTTTGTCACACGACAATCGAAATTGTTCCTTCAATAATTGTCTTATTAGAAATTTTACTATTGGATTGTGACTTGGTCCATCTGCATTCATCATAGAATAATTGTGCAATCCGCAACAATCTCTCCATTAACAATTGTTCACCAAGAATTAGATTTATGATCTTGATTCTAATACCAACGGTTAAGATCGAACATGTACTAATAGACAAAAAATTATAGTCATTAGTTATAACACAACTATTTTCAACACACTTAATCTTTGTCATAAAACAATTGATACCACTCACAAAATTTTTTAAATAAATTAAATATGCATTTCGTCTTTATATTTTACAAAGTCGTGTAAAATATTGCCTTCAGCAAACTACACGTAAAAGTTATATTATAATTTATTGTGGAATTTTCCTTGTAATGAAAAATACTTTGCATTTATTTGGGATAATATTTTACATGTATACAATTTTGGTTAACCAAAAGTACAAATTTTTTAAAATGATTTAGAGACGAAAAGCATCTTTAGTTCATAGTTATTTAGCACAAAAAAAGAATAAAAAAATTTGAACAAAAAGTAGTGACTCCGCGAGACTTTGTGAGATTCAGAGATTGTCATATACTATCCAAACAGGTGTAATGTGTTAAAGAGATTTTACATCTTACTTCATAGTAGAGATATTTTATTGACTTGGTCTAAGTTTTGTTTCTTCTTCTTTGAAGTTTTCTAAGTTAAAATTACTTTATTATTCTCTAAATTAAATTGTAACATCTTTAAATTATAAATTCTACCAAAATGTTATATATATATATATAAAACTCTAGATGGCCAAATTTAAATTGGTTTTTATTTATAAATTTATAAATAACGCGGTTGACAAATCAATGAATTTGTCTGAAGGTGACATTGGGTCTTAAATTATGATTTTGAGTAATATTTTAACAGATGTTAGACATCATATCAAAGAAAAGTTAATTAATGTTTTTAAGAAAAAATTTATTTAGAGTTATTAAGTTATCAATTTCATATTAAAATATACCAGTCACTGTAAGTGTTCCAAACAAAATGGTTATTAAATCAAAGAAAACGCTGTCTTAATAAAGAAGTAAATAAAACGTTTGAAAATAACGTGTTCTAGAATTCTTGATAATTATTTTTTCTACGTTATCAGAAAAAATAAATTAAAACTGAGTAAATGGAATATGTCTTTTCCTATATCTTTTTCCAAATCTATTGGCTGGCACAATAAGAGAAAAAAAAAAAAAAAAAAAGAAGAAAAAAAAGTAAAAGTTGAAGTACATCACATGTGAAGCCAACCCGTGAGTTTTCTTAATTGGTATGACCCAATTTAAGGGCACACCAAACCTTCGTAAACAAACAACAATACAAACACCAAAATCATCTTATTTTCCTTTCCCTGTACTTTCTGGAAGAGAAACGTGAGATGTACGTTAATTTTGTACAATATTTTATGCTGTGTAAAAAACTATATGATATAATAAATATTTAGTCACTCAGATAATATCCATTCTGATTTAGATGTGTTAGTTTGATATTTATTTTTAAAAATATATTATTTTTTAAAAAATATTTTAATTAAGTTTTTTTTAAAAAAAATTACTAACATAATTAATAATATTGATACATATATTCATATTAAAATTTAATGATAAAAATCATGAGTTAAATTAATAGTTTTAGTAATTTTTATTTAAAAAAATCTGATTAAAATATTTTTTAAACAATTTAAACTAAATTGACACGTCTTTAAAAATATATATCAAACTAACACGTATATACGAAGTATCATCAAAATAATTAAATCTAAAATAAATTATATAGTATTATTATTATTATTATTTTATAAATAAATAAATGATGGACCTTGAGATTCTTGCGAGGGTGGGTCCCTACTTTCTCTTTTTTTTTTCTCTGTCAAATTTGTAGAGAGAGAGACACACATTCACATCTCCCAAGATACACACAGAGCATTTAATTTTAATAATAAATGATGAAACGTTTGCACATTTTTGCAATCCCATAATAAACACAACACAACAGACATAAACAAACGTTATTGTGATACTACTACTGATTTTTGGAACACTCACGAAGACATTATTTATCTCTTACCCCAAATCTTTTCTCTGCTTTGTTTTGTTGGGTTTGGTTTCATCTATCTATCTATATCTTCTTCTGGTTCATCTCCACCTCCACTTCACTCGTTTTGGTCTCTTCTTAGATTCAGAGATTCCAAAAGGGCACACACAAAACCCAATTCAGATGGGGTATCTATACCTTTCTTGCAGAGCCGAATCCGCAGTTTCAACTTCCGATTCGGTGGCTTCTTCTTCCAGAGAGAAAGAGAAAGAGAAAGAGAGAAGCAGCATCAAGATCCAGGAGTTTCAGTACAGCGACCTTGAAGCTGCTACCAATGGCTTCTCCGACCGGAAGCTTCTCGGAAAAGGGAGTCACGGGTATGTGTACAAGGCGGTGGTTCGGGGGCGTCCCGTGGCGGTGAAGCGGCCGTCGCGGCCGCATCATCACGGGGTTGTTGTTCCTCGACCGGTGGTGTCGTCTTCCGCGCCGGTGGAGATCACGAACGAGGTGGACAACGAGATCGACATCTTGTCGAAAATCCAGAGCCCCAGGTTGGTGAATTTGGTGGGTTTCACGAACGATTCAAGAGACAGGCTTTTGGTGGTGGAGTTCATGAGCAATGGGACCCTTTACGATGTTCTTCATTCCTCTCCAAGGCCTCCCAATTGGGGTAGGAGGATTCGTCTGGCTCTGCAAACCGCGAAAGCCATTGACACGCTTCACTCCTCGACGCCGCCGGTGATTCACCGTGACATAAAGTCTGCGAACGTTCTCATCGACCGGAGCTACAATGCGAGATTAGGGGATTTTGGTTTGGCTCTGAGAGGCCATGTTGATGACTACAGACTCAGGTCCACTCCCCCTGCAGGCACCATGGGTTACCTTGACCCTTGTTATGTGACTCCTGATAATTTGAGCACCAAAACCGATGTTTTCAGCTTTGGGATTTTGCTGCTGGAGATTATAAGCGGAAGAAAAGCCATTGACATCACTTATTCACCACCTTCTATCGTGGATTGGGCTATTCCCCTCATAAAAAAAGGGAAGCTTTTGGCTGTTTATGATCCTAGAATTGCACCTCCCAAGGATCCTGTTGTGAGGAAGCAATTGGCTGTGATTGCTGCAAAGTGTGTGAGGTCTTGCAGAGAGAGAAGACCCTCCATGAAGGAGGTTGTTACATGGCTCTGTGGGTTGTGTAAACTGGTGCCTCTTCATTCCTGGAATGGTTTCAACAACCCTTGCATGATGGTTGAGACTGTGGGGCGCCCCGTTGAAGCAAGGAACGGTGAATTCGGTGTGGAAGAGGGAAAGTTTGAAGCTTTGGATGGAAGACTTTCAAAGTCTGCAATGAGGTATTCCAGAAGGGTGTATTCTGATTTGGGGTTCAGCAGCAACTTGATGGATTTGATGGCCACCACTGAGGAGCCTGAATTTCTGAGAGATTCTGATGGGGTGGTGGAGCATAGTTCTAAATCTGCTGAACAAGTTTCTAGCTCCAGGTTTGGCAGTGGAAGGTATTCCATAAGAGGGAGGAACCTATACAAGCCATGTGGCAGTGACAAGGACGCATTTGGCTTGAGTAAAGGCCAGATTGTTGTTGGTCAGAATGAGACCACTTCAAAACAGAACGAGGTTTCTGGTTCAAATTCGAAGAATTTGAATTTGAATTTGAACTCTCTGGTTGCTGAGGTTGTCTAGTTGATTAACTGCAGAAACAATTTTACTGGATGATGATGATGATGATGATGATGATGCGAGGCTTGTGAGCTTTTCTTGCTTGCAAAATTGAGTAGATTTGTTGTTAGTTCATTGTTTGTGGATTTCGGAAATGATCTCTTCATTTTTAGTAGGTTTTTCTTTTTTTGGGATTGAAGGGCACATTACTGATGTCCCCTTAACGTTGTTGAAAAAGGTTTTGTTTCCTCCTCAGTGTATGAATATGATTATTCAGGAACTTATAACTGATGTTGTGTTACATTACAGATACATGAAGCTGAAAAACTGTAAAAACTGGTTGGTTGAATTGAATTGAATTGAATAACCTGTTTGCATGTATGTATGTAGTTCAAATGAATTTTCAACAACACCAGTGTTCCTTTTTTGCAATTCTTTTACCAGGTTTTGGTTTTTTATCTGTCAACTTCTCGTGTTGTTTCAAGCAAGATTTTGAATTATGTGAATTATGGCATGTTGTTGTATGCTGTATTTATTACCTTATCATTCTCTTATTCTCTCTTCATACGACCAAAATATTTCAGCAGTCATTATCTCGTATATGTTTTTGAGCAAAGAGTGAGGTTTCGATAAATGAATTACAACATGCAATTAAGAAAGAGATTTCTTGGCAAGTAGTTAAATTTGGCTTAGACTTTGCATCCATTATATATTTTAATCGAGCAAATATCATTAACTTTGGACCAAGTTTGGTTTCAGAAAATTGTGGCGTAGATTAATGTGGTGGTTTGGAATATGAAGATAATTTAGACAAAACATAGAGAAAGGGACAAAAGATTAAGGTCTCCATTTCCATGAGTGGTGGTGTCTGATGGGTCCCACTAACCCCATAGCAAAGTTTTGGTTCGTCGTCACGTTGTGATCACTCTGCATTATCACAAAACTGCATCTGCTTAGGTAACACTAACAGAGACAGCTACGTAGCAGTAATTGGGAATATTTTAAATGTTGAAGTTTCCGGTTACTTTTCTCTGCAGTACAATTCTTCTGTGCCTGTTATTTTTTTCAACCAGGATTTGGAACTTTCTCTGTCTAATGCATTAAGTGTTGTGTAGGGACCTACAGGGTCATCTCTGAAGATTAATGTGATGCATTCTTGAGTTTATAGCTTTATTCCGTGATCTTTTCGAATTTAGATTTTTTACTGATTTTTTTTATTTTGTCATTAATATATTTTGAAATCACAATATAAGAACTGTAAAAAAAGAAGAAGCCAACAAACAATTCAAATTCAATTTATTTAGTCCAAAATTTGTTTTTCACCGAATTTATTAAAAGAAATGAAAAAGGTCACGCGTTTTAATTGTTAGTGAGATTCACTTGATCAATAATAAATAGCGAGAAATAACGGGGTTAAATATGTTTTTGATTTGTCAATTTTGAAAATTGAAATCAATACTTCTCGAAAATTTTGAATTATTTTAGTCTCTTAATAATGTAAATGTGCAGATTTAGTCATTTTAACCAAATTTTATTAAGTTTATTTGATTATAGTATTTCAAACATATCTTATTTCATTATAGTATTTCAGTTTGTTTACACAGTTTGACACATATTCACTTTAATGTTAATATTAATTAAGAAACGCGATTAAAACGTCACCGTTTCACACATATTCACTTCGATGTTAATGTTAACTAAGAAACGCGATTAAAACATCAGATAAACTTACAAAAGTAAATCTATATATTTATGAAGATAAAAGGTTAAATTAATTCAAAATTTTCAATAAAGATTAATTCCAGTTTTCATTTAAAATAACGACTAAAAGTATATTTACTTGTAGATACTCATTTTAACAAATATTATTGAACTTGTTTACTTTTACTTATTCACTTAAAACATTTAATTAAAAAACCTTGCTTTCTTCTAATACAATTTCAAGGGTAAATGACAAAGACAGTGTAGGGTTTTGGGTTCTTGTTCTGAAACTTCTGTTCGTTGAAAATGATTTTAATAACAACTTTTATATTTTAATTGTCAATGTTTGTTGGGTAGTGAGACCCGGTAGTTGGAAACCAATCAACTCAGATGAAATAAAGTGATGTTATGTTCCTTCATAATATAATAATAATAATAATAATATTATTATTATTATATTTCACGATCTTATAAATAAAATTCTTCTTTGGCCATTATGCTTTTGGCGTTCTAAAAATGTAGGTGACATATATAAGATAAGATGAATCACCAATGCACCATCTTTGATTCTCAAATTAACAATCATTCATCCAACTCTCTCATACAAACCCCTCCATTTTTGTTTTTCTAAGCCTTCTTCTATGTTGGTTTACATTAATCATTGCAATTGTCAAACACAACCTTTCATCATGAATCTTAATCCTCACTCCACATCCATCCATGTATTACTTACTTCAATAACTTCCACCAATTTCTATTATTTCTTTAAAATGTTATATGTGTTAACATGTCTATCACATAAGAACTAAGGTTAGAGATTCTTATAATAATAGGATAACATTTTTCTTATACTAAATAAAACAACACAAAAATTAGTACACCCACATACAAAAACATTGAAACGATATGTAGATACAAGATCAGCAATTCATTTATTAAGAATTGAATTTCAAATCTAATTTAATCTTATAAAATTCATTTATAAAATAAAATTTATACTCATTTATATATTGAAAAACTATCTTATCTTTATGATCGTGGGATTGACTTTTAAGTTAAGTTTTAAACTTACTCGTATATTAAAATTTGTTCTTATCTCTAATGGATATGAGATCTTCAAGACACTTTTCACGTCTAGACATATATATTGGCTTCACACTTCTCACGTCTAGACATATATATTGGTTTCATTGGGGAGACACAACAAAATGAGACTTAAGTCCAACCACATAAGATATTGAGATCACTCTCAACCCAACACCTTAACGCGATGGGTTAATGAGCCTTGATCCTTATATGATGCTCAACTTTCTCATTTTTACTCAATCTGAGACTTAGACTCACACTTTGATTCCTAACATTTAAAATATGAAATTAAATATTTATGAGTAATATGATAGTGATATGATAACAATAAAACAATGGATTTAACAAAGGACAAATTTCGTTAGAATAAATTTTTTGGATTATTCTAATACTATATTAAAAAATATACTTTAAATTTAACTCAATCTTACGAAATCGATTCTTAATATCTCAATGTAGGATGTCTAACAAAAAAAAATCCCCTTTCACATATAGAAAACAATAGTTCATTCCATTTTTTTATGACACTTACTAGAATTATGAGTTCTATTCGTAATTAAACTTTAAGTTGTTCTGTGTGGAGCAGAAGATAATAAAAACCAAATTCAAAGGATAATGATATTTTAATCCTTTTTTTATACTGATATTTAATGCATTATTTTAATCATCATTAGATAATCTATTTTGATTCTTTTTAGTTATGTGATATAGTGATTTAATATGATTGAAGTAATAGGATAAAAATAGATAAAAGAATGAGTTAAAATATCACTGTCCATTGAATTAATTGTTGTTACCCAAGAAAGTGACTACACAGAAACCAAGTTATCCTCACTTGGTGAGAGTCATTGGTGCAGCCAAAACAGTTTAGTACAGACAATGGAATCCACTATGAAGACAAACAAGATTAGGTTGAAGAAAGTGTTGCTTCTTTATCCAATAAACGATTGTCTTTTCCCTTTAACTGTTAGCAACAAACAGGTAAGAAAATTCATATTCCCTTTCCTTATATCAAGGCTTTACAGCTCAGAAATTTGCATGTGTTTCTCTTTACATGTGTTGTAGCTGTCTTGTGAGATGAATGGAGAATAATAATAAGAATAATGCATAGTTTAGTCAACATCTCTCTGGTTACAAGTAATTTCTAAAACAATATGCATAAGATGCAATTGGCCCAGGACTTTGGAAATTCATTATAGGAATTGTGTTTGTTTGAGATGGTTTTTTCTTGTGGCTTTTTGAAAAACTTTAATGATGTTTTTTTCCGGTGATGGAAAAGGGTAATGATGAGTGAATGGAAGCTTGGTTCTTTCTGCAAAGGTTGAAAAAGAAAGTCAAAAGGTTCCAACAATTCCATCAAGAGACAGTACTTTTGTGTCTCTGCCTAAATGATACCTTTATGTGAATTCAATCCTTTTTATGGGAGCTTCCAATGAGAATCCTAATCCTTGTCACAGTCTTGATATTTGTGATAATGTTTAATTAATTTTTATTATCAATTAATTAAATGAATAAGCATCTAACAATTATAATAAGTAAATTTTAAATATATATATATATATAAAAGAGTTTTACATAAACTTAGAAACTCAGCTTAATTATTAACTTCTTTTTTGTATTTGAAACAATAGAAAATTTGTCACGAATGATATCATTTCATTTGTCATAAATTTCAATATTAACTTTGTTGTTTTCAATGTGCCCGTGGCGTGGGGTGTGGGGTGTGGTAGTGGTAGGCTTGAAGGTGAAGAAGGTGAATAAAAATAAATAAATATATTAATATACCAATTAGAAAGAAAATTATTTAAAAAAATTTAATTATTTAAATTTTATTTTAAATTAATTTTACGTAATTAAATTCTATTATGTTAATTTTAATTATTAGATAAAATTATAATCTTATATTTAAATCAAAAATGATTTTTTGATAAATAAATTTTTAATAAAATTGACAAAATTATTAAATAAAATATTTTTTTTATTTTTATATGAAAGTTATAAAAATTAAGTAATAAAGTTTTTGTTCTTTTTTTTCACGAAAAATTGTTGTTTGTTAAACTTTGTAATATCATTTCCTTATTTAAATTTATGTTTTGTTTAGTAATTAGTTTATATGTTTAGTTCTTTCTTTATCATTATTTTTTGTTTATTCAGTTGCGTCTTTATTTATTTTTAAACAAAATTAATATGATATCTTTTGTTAAAGTGCTGTTAACTGTATTTAAAAGTGTCATGTACTAAAATTAAGATTTATTACATGTTAAAATTTAGATTATTTTCTACCAATTTCTTTAATTTAAATTTAAGATACCTTTAAAATAAAAGATAATTTGGATTTTGACACATATGATATCAAAAATTTTATACATATCACTTACAAATGATAATGCTGAGTTAACTGAGAGATCAATTAAAATTTTTCGTTTTTCCCCAAATCAATCCTTATCCATTATTTCAATTGAATTATAAAAAATACCAATACAAATTAAATGTCTCAATATAAAAAATAAATTACTAATTAAACATTTAATTTATTAAACCTTTTCTTTTATACATTATATTCATCAAGTTATTCAATAACTTTTTTTATTAATCTTTTAACTTTTAACTCTCTATCTTTAAAATCAAATAACATCACTTTCCTCTCACTTTTTTTCTCAAATCCATCCTTACCCATTATTTGAAATTATTCCCTGAAAACAAATATAGCGTTTGGATTTGAAAATAAATCCAGGGAATAAATTTAAAGAAAAAAAAATGTTAAAATGTGAGTTTTTAAATTACAAGAAAGATATATTGAAATAAAATTATATTTTTCTATCTTTTCTATTTTTTTAAACTGGTCCAAGACAAGGTTCCCGGGTTTAACTCTGGTTTTTGGGCACAGTGTGGCAGCAACTCCACATTGAGGTGTGTGTGGCACGAGTGGTGTAGGAGAAAAATTGTGCGTTCATGAAAACGCATTGCAAGCTGCATCTTAAGTTGTTGTGATCATACCCTAAGATTTGTTACGCTCTCATTTGCAAGAAATTTGGTACTTTGAAAGCACCATTGTAGAAGCTGCACCCATGATTTGGCGCCGGAATAACTGAAGCAGAGAGAACAATCCACTAATGGCTGATTCCACTCCAACTGCTACTCCTTCAAACGACACCCAATCATGCGTTTTCCTACGAACGGTTACTCTTCGTTCTCAATCCTTCTTTCAATTTCCCCCTTCTCCAATTTTCAATTCTAACGCTGTTTTTTCGTTTCCCAAGGTCACTTTATATGATTGGTGGTTGATTAAAGCCACAAACGACTTCCAAGGAAAGCGTTTAGCCGTCGCAGGCATCTCATCGAGAAAGTAAGTCTAAGATTCCTCTCTCTCTTCGGGTTAGGGTTTTCGCGAGCGCTCTCGAGTAATGTCTATGTCGCATTTCAATTGCTTCGAGCCTGTTCGTGTTGGATGGAACGATTGGTGATGGTGATGACGAAATTGTGTGATTAGTGTAACTGTTTGATTTTCTGATTCAGGGATGAGGCGATGCGCGTGTTTGTTTCTGCTCCCGTTATCGAAAGATACGACGTGTTTTCTCTCATGACTGCGGATGGGATATACCTTATAATTAGTGGCTTCATCAACGAGCAGCGCACTATTGAAAACGGTTTCGACCCTCAGGTTTTTAGCATTTCGTGGTTGGGTAAACTTCTATGTAAAAACTTGTGGATAAGAAGATAAAATGAATTGAACCTATCTTAATGGCTAAAACCAACTTATGCATTTTAGGTTTTATAAAAGTTAAAAGAGATAGGTTCTGTGGAAATTAAGTGTGTAAGTTACTTTAGCTTATACGAGAAGTTCAATTAATTCTATTTGGTGTTTTCCCTCTTCCCTTTCTATTTGATAAGCCTTGTTTTAAATTTTTCATGTAAGTATTAATGTTTTTGGTTTGAATATTGAAGGATGTTGTTTATGGTGATAGTTGTCCCTTGTTTTATGATGCGTAATGTCTCAAATTGACTTTTGTTCTGTTTTTTCTTCATTGCCAGATTTTGAACCGGTTTTTATTTGGCTTCCCTCCAGACTGGAAAACCTGTGCTCTAGATTTCTCCAGAGAAGAATCAACCACTGCCAATGATTTGGGTAGTGGTTTTCTTGATGACGTACCAGCTAGCTGTTCAGAAATTTTATCTGATGGTAAATATTCCAATGATGTTTATAATTTATTTACATTTATTTGTAGTCATTTCTTGTACTTGATTGGTGTTTTATCATTTTTTGTGTATCTAGTTTCAATAGATACTTTAATTGTCATTTCAGGTGCGGAAGATTGCATTCGTACTTCTGTTACCTTATGAAATTGTATATATAGTGTTTAAGTATATAGAAACACGACTGAGTCCATGTTATATTATTCACCAGTGAAAAAGGCCAAGTTTATAGACTTCGCTCTACAACTGAATTCTTAGAAAATAGCCCAATAACCCACGTCTAATAATATACTCCTAGTTGTGGGGAAACGCCATAACTGAAACAAATAAAACAGAAACATATAATTCCAAAAAAGGATTTCCTAAACTAAAATTCTCTGACTCAGTCAAAAACTTCTTTGGTATCACCAGAGGAGGCACCGGGAGATCACAGATATGATTGCAATGTGTCAAAGGGGATAGATGGGGTTAATCATTTTTGTAGTGGTGGTGGGAAAAGACGTGGTGCCAGATTGCATGATATTAAGTATGCCAGCAGAAAAAGCAGGCCGCTTCTGGAGGTATTTCGAATCATCCAGATTACGGGAGAACTCTACTTCAATGGCTTCTGAGAATTGTGATGTAGGGGGATCGAGAACTCCAGCATTACCCATATAGTCACAATCGAGGATTAATATTCAGTTGATGATCGTAAATGATTTGCATCTTTTTTATTCGTGTCTTGTATTTGTTTGATGTTTTATCATCTCCTTTCTATCCAATTTCTATATAGATATTTTAGTTGCAATCGCAGGTGTGGAAAATTGTACTCCTACTTTTTTGGCATCACCGGAGAAGGCGCAGGGTGATCAGGAAAAGGCATTCCCTGAAAATGAATGCAACGTGTCAAAGGAGGTGGCTGGTGTTAATGTTGCTTGTAGTAGAGGTAGGAAAAGACGAAGTGCCAGGTTGCATGATGTTAAAGTATACCAGCGGAAGAAACAGTCTGCTTCTGGATTGCCTCCAAAGAATCCAAATAATAAGAACCATATTTCAGAGGCGGCCTTGGATAATTGTGATGTAGTGGGACCAAAAAGTCCGGAAACACCTATTCAGTCACAATCATGGAGACAACTACGCACATCATCTGAACAGATAGTAAAAAAATCTGCATCCAGAATTTCTAGAACATTGTCACCAAAGACCGAAGGCTGTCAAAAGAAAAAAGTGGGCAGGCCTAAGGGAACACTGAATAAATCTGCTTCAGCTGGGAAAAATTCGCGATCAAGAGATCTAAGTCACTTGACCAAGGGAAGCCGACAGAAAAATTCCACTGTTTCTCCTGAGTCATCGAGTTTCAGAACATTGTCACCAGAGACCGAAGGCTGTCATAAGAAAAAAGTGGGCAGGCATAAGGGATCACTGAATAAATCTGCTTCAGCTGAGAAAAATTCGCGATCAAGAGATTTAAGTCACTTGACCAAGGAAAGCCGACAGAAAAATTCCATTGTTTCTCCTGAGTCATGGAGTTTCAGAACATCCAGATCTGGTAAATTTGTTATTACTGTCTGTTCATAAACTACTTATCAGGCTTATAGCTAATAGATGTACTTTATATTATTTTCATGCACTCTCTTATCCAACTCTCACCCAATGCTATTCTTAACCTTTTTGATGTAATTTGAAACGTCATTTACTCCAGACTATAATTTTTTTGCTTGGGTTATGTTGCAGGCAGATTGCTTGTTCGTCCCTTAGAATTTTGGCGCAATCAAATACCAATATATGATGCGGTATGTGATTTCTTTGAGTAATGGTGCAACTTTTTCTTGGTTGCCACCGAATCGTATCTCGTGTACACACTAAACATGTCTTCAAATAATATCTATTAACTTTTTCTTTTTGAATGTTATAATTCAGGATCATGTGCTTAAAGAAATTAAGGATGGTGCATCTTTGATATCACCTTGTAAGGTTTCTTCATCATCATCGAGTAGGTATTGTTAAATTATTCTAATTATTCTTATTAAATTAAATTATAGCTTTCCATGTGTAGAGATCACACTTCCTTAGATTAAAATATCTATGCGCAGTTGTGGGTCTTTGGGAAAATCTAGGATTCAACTTGATGGCTTCATTCATCATTAGGTAGAATATAAACAGAAGTTCTCATACTAATTTATGAAACAAAATATCTTTATATTCTAAATTCTAACCCGTTGACATGCGGAGTTTTTAGTAATAGGATAAAATATGTTCATGGATTTTTCATTTTTCATTTTTAGTTCAATAGCGAAAAATTGACTGGTATAATATGTTTATTTCTGTTTGAGTTTTAACTAGTCCTATTAAGAAGTTAGAGTATTATTAGTGTTGGATCTTCAACAAAAATCTTAAACATAAAATCTATTATTTTCAATGTTAAATATTTTGTATTAGGGGGAGAAATGAAATCTCCATTTTGGAGAATGATTTCTTCTATAAAAGCCCTCAATCTTCAAAATGGTAAAAAAATAATATTTTAAATTTTCTTCTAAAAAATTCATTGTAGAACCTATAAAATTTTACTTCAAACATATATTTGTTTTCTTTTTGTAATTATGCATTTAGGTATGGACAGATCTACACATATTTGAACCTACTCATTTACCACTACATATAAGCATGAGAAAAACATTCTTGTTTATGTATTTTCACCCACTTGATAAATCATTTCCTGGGTTCTCCCCCTGCCACCCTAAAGAAAAACATTCTGGTTGAATTAATTGAGATGCTTCTGTTTCGTCACTGAATTCTTTGGGCTGTATAAGATTTGATTGTCACATATTGAATTTTGGGTAACTCAGCTTCCTGTGTTCCAGGAAGGACTGACTTTGATTGAGGTGGGAATGTTGCTGAATCGACGATGAAGTACAGAATGATATTGTAGCTGCTTAGAGGTTGGCATAGTATTGGAAGTGTAACCTACCTTCATCATTTTATTGTATTTTTAAAATTTCCATCGCAGAAAAGACAATATGCATATTTATGTAGGTCTATATGACATGGAATATTTATATATGGTTAAAAGCTTACGTACACTTTACTAACCAAGTTTCTTAGGGCTTGCACACCTTGTTTATAAGTTTTTTTGAGTAATTTTGATCTATTAATTGTTACATCTGGTTTATTATCTCTGTAATTTTGCGTTTTGTTCGATTTGGATTTATAGATGAATAAAGATAATGTAGACAAGTAGTTACAAACTCAACTTCATCTAATACTTCATTAACATCATACATTAGTTCTATGGGATTATATATATCTATTATTTCACAAATTAATCAACTATATTTTTCGTTATATGTGAGATTTTTTTTACATCCAACAATATCATTTTAATGTCAGCATGAGTTTCACATAAGATAATTTTACACATAATTGCCTATCAAATAACACGTAAAAGAAGAGGACACTTAAAAAGCACGTCACCATCAACTATGTTCATTTCATTTTAACAAATAATTTTACAAGGGAAATACTAGTATTTTTAAATTATTATAAATAATATAATTTAGATGTTCACTCTTAAACAAAAAAAAATGATGTTACTATATAAAATAACGATGACATGAGTTTAAGGGACACAATTAAATAAAATACAAAATTAGATGTTTACAGTGTAATACGTTGATTCACCAATTTCTGCACGAGTATCTTACTTCAGTGGTGGACGTAAAAAGTTATTTTTTTAGAAAAAAAAAGTGGAAGGCGATATTTTTTGAATTAATAGAAAGAAAGTGAAAATAAAAAAATTATTGATATGATATATAAAACTATTCTTTTATTAATAAAATATTTTCTTTGAAAAAAAGCATATTCAACTGTGTGGCACCGAAACTAAATAGTCTTGTGTTATTTTTGGTAGTAACCGGGAGAGAATTTTAAATTGTGAATTTCTAAAATATTATTTTTATTGAAAGTTTATTTTTTCTTCACCTTTGAAGAAAGTAAAATAATTTATTAAATGATTATAGGCAAAACATTTTTCTAACTGCTTCGAAGGAGAGAAAAAAATTAAATATAAAAAAGCCTAACGTCTTGCAAAATTTAACCTTAAGAAATACAGCAACGTGTAGCGAGTAACAACGTAAATACTCCAACTTATTTATTTGTAGAGTTAAATGTAAATTGATAAATAAATATCTATATTATTATATACATTAACTATGTTTTTTTTTTTCAAACTATCATAAATAGTTATGTTTAGCTTATAAACTAAATTTTAAAGTTTATGTAATAATTTATGAAAATTAATGTAAAGTATCTTTTTAACAATCGACATACATACAGAACTTGTATTTTAGTTCACTATAATGCCGTTTATTAAGAATGATATTTTAGCTTCACGGACTAAATACAATATAATTTAATTTAGAGATCAAATAAATTTTTTTGTAATAATTTGGAAATGAAAAATATATTTAACATTTATAACAGTGATTGCATCATTAAAAATGTTTAAAATTAAAATGATAAAAACTTATTTTTTTATCATGATAATCTTTATTGTAAAATAGATTTTAATTTACAATCAAAAGCTTTATCAAAACCAACTATAATATTAAATAATATAAACATGATAACAAAAATACTTTATTGTGAAAAACATAGAATTTAGTAATTAAAATTCTACACAAATTTACTTCTAAAATTATACTATAAAAAAGAGAAAAAAAATACATTAAAACTAATTCAATAAACTATAGTACAAGTATGCAATGACAACTATAGACAAAAAAGAACAGGGCAAGACTTCTAGGTTGAAAATTTAAGAATACTTTTATCTGAATTTGTAAGTTATTGAGTATTTATGGTTAACGTGATTTAATATCGAAAATAATTTTGGAATAAAAGGAACACGTGTCTATTTCAATGTTTAACAAGAATTGGCGGTGGCTTGAAACTAAATATCTTAAAATAGCGGGTTACATTAAGAAACTGCTTAAATATGCAAGACTTTTACTAATTAAAAATTGACTTTATTAGAGCGTGATTAGAGAGAAAGAGGAATATTTTGAATTTTGAAAAATCGTTTTAATATATATATTTTTTTACAAAAGAATTTAACTAAGAAGACAATAATATCCGAAATTACGGTTGAAATTGAAAATTTGAAAAGGGTAATGATTGGAGAAAGGAAAAGGTGAGTTGGCGGGAGAAAGGAGAAGGAGTGGCGTGGTAAGTGTGAGGTGTCGGAAGCAGAAAGGGAAGACTATAAATACAGAGGGGAAGCAAAGCTTGGCATGATTGGAAAAGAAGAGCATCTCACAAGACGCACAAAACACACGCACGCGGAAAGAGAGAAAGAATGAAAGAGAGAGAGAGAGGATCGAGCCTTCCATTCCGGGGTTCTCTCCTCGGATAGGAATAACAGTTCAATTCTCCTTCTCATTCTCATTTCTTTTCCCTCTTTCTTCTTCTTCTTCTTCTTCTTCTTTCTTCTTCTTCTTTTTCTTTTTCTTCTTCTTCTTCTTCTTCCCCCTCCCTCCCTCGCATCGTTCATTCTCCGATCTCTCATCTTCTTCTTTCTCTCTCCATTTCCAATTTCATGTGCTTTCTCTTCCTTGCATTATTGTCTGCTATTTTTTTTGGAATTGAAAGAAGAAGAAGAAGAAGATGAGCGTGATCTCACGAAACATATGGCCGGTTTGCGGAAGCCTCTGCTGCTTTTGCCCCGCGCTGCGCGAACGATCCAGACATCCTATCAAGCGTTACAAGAAGTTGCTCGCTGATATTTTCCCTCGCTCACCGGTACGTCACGTTTTTTCCATTTCAAATTCGATTCGATTACGTTTCTCGTTCATTCTGATATTCGTTGATTCATTGATTGATTGTAATATTGATTCGTTGATGAATATGAATCATGGAATTGACGATGTTTTTTTTGTGTTATCGGTGAATGCAGGATGAGGAACCGAACGAGCGTATGATCGGCAAGTTATGTGAATATGCCGCAAGGAATCCTCTCCGAGTCCCTAAGGCATGTGTTTAATTTAATCTACTTTTCCTTTTAATTCTAATTTATTTATATGCTTGTAATAAATATAATTATTGCTTGTCTCCGTTTGTTTCAGATAACGAGCTATCTAGAGCAAAGGTGTTATAGGGAGTTGAGAACCGAAAACTACCAATCCGTTAAAGTTGTTATATGTATTTATAGGAAGTTGTTAATTTCTTGCAAAGACCAAATGTGAGATTCTTTTTCCTCGGTTTCAATTAAATGACGCTATGTTCTTTGTGTCTGCATATCGTGTCTTATATAGCCTCTGCGTATGAAAATAGCTTCCTGAGCGAACAAGACAAGCTCATATTGCCCTTCTTACTTCAGGCCCTTGTTTGCGAGTAGTTTGCTTGGCATCATACAGATTCTTCTTGATCAATCACGGCATGATGAAGTGCAGATTTTAGGTTGCCAGACTTTGTTTGACTTTGTGAACAATCAGGTGGGTATTCTTGATAGGTTCTTTATTTATAAGTTTAAAATACACACAACAATTAAAGTATTTTAGTGCGGAAGCTTCAAATGCATGGAATGCTCTTATTTGTGCAGAAAGATGGTACTTATATGTTCAATTTAGATGGGTTCATTGCAAAACTCTGCAATCTAGCTCAAGAAGTTGGCGATGATGACAAAGTACAACCTTTACGTGCTGCTGGCCTTCAAGTCCTTTCATCAATGGTAATTAGAATGTTACTCGGACATATGCTGCATACCGTTTTGTGCTCTTTTCACCGCTGATTCATTTTTCAACATGCCAAACATGATAAAGTTATCAAGGAAGAGGTAATGCAGCGCTGAAGTGAAATTGATACTACTGTTTTCATGTTTTACAGGTTTGGTTCATGGGAGAATTTACTCATATCTCAGTGGAATTTGACAATGTAAGTTAGTAATATATTTACTTGACAATGTAAGGAATTTTCCCTAACTCTTTTTATCGATTTAATCATGCTAGCTTTGATTGTTTAACATAAAACATTGACTCTGCGGGTGAAAATCACCTCTATTGACTAAAATATTGTCATATGAATTTGGCTTTCTCATAGACCATAATTTGTTTTTTTTATTATAGACCATAATTTGTACCCCCTCCAATAATAGTTCCATTGAGTTATTTGTCTTACATTTCGGTATACATCTTGCATCTGACAGATTTATTCGTCTCTTGTTACCTCAGGTTGTTTCAGTTGTTTTAGAAAATTATGGGGATGTCAAACAAGATTCTCAAAATGAGAACTCAATGAGGCTTTATTCTTGGAGAGTGATAGTGAATGACAAAGGAGAACTTAACGTGCCTGTGTAACTGCACTCCTTATCATAATTACGTATGTTTTGAGTTGCTCATCAGTTATAATCACTATTGACTACTTTTTCTCCACCTCCATAGGGATGATGCCAAGAACCCTGGATTTTGGTCACGGATTTGCGTACAAAATATGGCAAAATTAGCTAAGGAGGGTACAACAGTTCGACGTGTTCTAGAGTCCTTGTTCCGCTATTTTGATAATGCCAATCTATGGTCTCCAGAACATGGGCTTGCTCTTTCTGTTCTGCTTAACATGCAGTCTATTATTGAAAATTCTGGTATTTGTTTTCTTGAGTGCTTTAACATTAGCTTTTTATCTCAATTTCTTTCCCCTATTTTAACAATTTATAATTCGTTTTATTGTAATTTACAGGACAGAATACACACTTGTTACTTTCCATTTTAGTCAAGCACCTTGATCACAAGAATGTCTTAAAGAATCCTAATATGCAACTTGACATAGTTGGGGTTATTACGCATCTCGCCAAAGAAACAAGGGTTCAACAATCTGTGGCTATAATTGGTGCATTAAGTGATATGATGAGACACCTGCGAAAGAGCATACATTGCTCTCTAGATGATTCAAACTTGGGGTCCGAAATAATACAATGGAACCAAAAATACCGAACCGAAGTAGATGAATGCCTTGTACAATTAACAATTAAGGTGAAAACAAACTCCCCACTATTGATTTTAATTGACAGTGTAACAAATTAGATTAACATATAGATCTGTATGCACAGTTGGATGTGAACCGTGGACTTTTAATTTTGAATGATCTAATGTTCTTTTGCGCTTACTGGCTATAATGTTATGCAGATTGCAGATGCAGGTCCTGTTCTTGATACCATGGCCGTGTTGCTGGAAAACATGTCTAATATTACTGTTATGGCCAGAACCTTGATTGCTGCAGTCTATAGAACTGCTCAAATAGTTGCTTCAATACCAAATATATCATATCAGAACAAGGCAAGATTAGTTAAATTGCTTTCTTTACCATGATTGTAATATTTCCTCGTTTCTTTCTGACTTTTCTTCGTCCTTTTATGTTTGTCTGCAAATTTGGAACTCTACCCTATAGTCATTCCCTGAGGCATTATTTCATCAGTTACTTCTGGCAATGGTCCATGCAGACCAGGAAACCAGGGTGGGTGCACACCGCGTATTTTCTGTTGTTCTCGTGCCATCTTCAGTTTGTCCTCAACCCTCTCAAGAGTTCGCTTCCGCAAAGGGTGCTGATATTCAAAGAATGCTCTCAAGAAATGTCTCTGTGTTTTCTTCTTCAGCTGCACTCTTTGAGAAGTTGGAGAGGAAACAAAATCCACTGCCAGAAGATAGTAATGCAGATGCAAAGGTTGATAACTCCATTTTGAATAGATTAAAGTCAACTTATAGCCGGACTACTAGTACGAGAAAATCTGGTTTGGGCAGTGCGGAATATATGGATAACAGGAACTCAAAGGGTAATAATAATTCTTCCGTGATGAATAGATTGAAGTCTAGTTACAGCCGTGCTACTAGTGTGAGGAAGTCGCAACCGCTAGTAACCCCAACTGTGGAGGAAAATACTACAAATACTTCCACTAAACAACATGTATATACTTGCACTTTTTTCTGTTTTAAATTTCTGCAATAGTGAAAGAATTACACAGTGAAGCACCAACAAATGCCACCACTATTCTTATGACTATTATGTCGCAGGTATTACCCATTAGATTGAGTAGTCATCAGATTACCCTTTTGCTATCATCAATCTGGGTTCAGTCTGTCTATTCCCAAAATACGCCTGAAAATTTTGAGGCGATTGCTCATACCTACAGCCTTCTGTTGCTAGTTGCTCGGAGTAAGGTAACATGCTCGCTTTTGTCATTTTAATTTTAATATCTATAAATAGATTATAAACAAAATTTTGATATCAATTTACTTTGCTTACTCAACGTTTTGTTTGGTGTTTTACACTTCTTGCTCAAACCAAATTCTGATGACAAAAGAAGCTGAAGCTAACATGCCACGTGTTTTTGACACATTCCACGCTTCCCATGAATGATGAGACAAATTAGTGTAATTGGCATGAACTTCTTGACATATTACCTTCTAATAAATACAATTTTAGAAGCTTGATTGAAAAAAGGCTAAGCGATTAACTAAAACATGATTATAATACATATTAAAACACAAAGAATTATAGTTAAGTAATAAAATCTTTGTTATAATAAAGATTTATGTGTACTGCATTTTAAAAACATTCACTGGTAACCATGAGTACTGTACATCAAAGGTTCTTTTATTAATTTTATGCGCTGCTCACTAGTTACCTCAATATCCATGGTGTATATTACTCCATTTCTTTCCAATGTGGTGTTTAATTGTTACCAACAGTGTGATAAAATAGCTGTGGTCCGAAGCAACATGCTTGATTTGGAAGTTAAATTTGATTAGATATTAAGTTTATTGAGTGGTCGCTTTTAATTATTACCTTATTTATATGATTGATAACTGACGGCATCTCATGTAGATGATGAAGTAATTTACTAGTCCAATAACTTCAATTGAATTTTCAAAGTTCAATTACATTGCTCATAATTTTCTAATGAGTTCTGGTATTGGCAACGGAAGTATTTCTACTCTTTATCGCTGTTCAGATGTTTTTATTTCACAATCAAGTCTGTGTAATCATTATGGGTTTTAGTTCTGTAACTGAAAATTCTTTCAAGTTTTTAAGGCACAAGTTATCTTCTAGGAGTTGCTTTTATTTTATCCTCATATCTTGCAAGTTTTATCTCTCCTGCAGAATTCGTCTCATGAAGCTCTAACTCAAAGTTTTCAGTTGGCTTTTTCCTTGAGGAACATTTCTCTCAATGAAAATGGTAGCGTCTTGATTCCCATATTATTTGATGTGTGTATGTTACAAGTTTTCATATTTTTTTCTTTCCTAAGAACGAGCCTCAATATGATCAATGTTTGCTATAGATGGATATCTTATAATTCATTTTTAGAATTTTGTTATTTATTTCCAAACTTTCCTTCTGAAAGGTTTGGTAATCAAGATTAGAGAGACCGTTCCTGCCTCTATTATGCAGGAATGACATTTCCTTAAATTGTCATCTAGAGAAGACGTAACAATTCCATTTCAATAGCTGATTCTGCAAAGACAAGGATGACTTTTCCATCCTTGTGAGGTGGGAATGATCATTCCCTTCATGTATGAATGAATTAATTCTTGTTTAATGATTCCATTCTAGATTGATTCCAAATACACGAAACATTCTCGCAGTAATATATATAAACTAACATGCTAATTAAACTCATCTCTGGCTTTTCCTAATTGAATCATTAGTAGAAACTCCCAATTTGTGTCTCACAAACAAGTTTAAATATTACCATATAATTAATTCTTTAGGTTAAAGGTGGCATTGCTTGTAATTAAAAGTATGTTTGTCTGCACTTACTTTTTAGATGAAATATGAGGGTAAGGTTAACTAATATGGCAGTAAATTTTCTACAGACAGTTTGTCAATTTTCATTTCATTCTAATCAAAAGAGAACTTTCTTTTTTGAGTTGATGACTATCCAGGGGTTACTTCAAATTTCTCTTGTTTTAAACATGTACCTGAATGGAATAGTTTTATGGCTGATGTGATGTGATGCTGATTAGTATTTTTCCTTTATTGGGTGGAAGCCATAAACATTTATTTGGACTCCTATGCAATATCACCTATCTTGGACTTAAAGTAGCTGACCAGAAAAAATTTAAAATAAGCATGACAGTCTTCTGTGATGTATAGAGTTACTGAGATTATTTCTTACATAGTCAACCAAATCGAACTTGAGAGGTTATAGCACGTACATTTTTTGTTGAATATGTTTTTATATTTGGTTTATTTTATTCTTTTTTCTACATGGCTTTCTGACAAAAAGTATTAAAGTTGGGTTGTTAAGGTGCCTAGTTTTGAAACACTTATTTTTTCCAGTAAAGCTGCAACCATCACGCCGCAGATCTCTCTTTACACTAGCAACAGCCATGATTGTCTTCTCATCCAAGGCCTACAACGTTCTCTCTCTCATTTCTATTGCTAAAACGACATTGACTGATAAAACAGTATGTATATGCTGTTCCATACAAAGTTTTTCATTCAAGTTGTTATATTTTCCTTACTTTCCCTACTTTCTGTTATTTCTTGCTAATGCATTGGTTATTTACACAACAGAACATGCTATCTATTTCCTTTTTTTGGTGGTCAACTGCTGTTTGTTTTATCTCTTAGAATTTTTGTGCTTTTAGATGGATCCATTCCTGCGGCTGGTTAGTGATGCCAAGTTACAAGCAGTTGCTGATACAGCTAGGAAGCCAAGTTTAGCTTATGGATCAAAAGAGGACGATGAGGATGCTTTGAAGTCACTTTCAGCCATAAAGTTAACAGAGAGCCAGTCTAAAGAATCATTTTCTACCATGATTGTGCAGAGTCTTGGAATATCGTTTAATGTAATGACTAAATATCATGTAATGCAGCATCAGCTTATCATAACCAGTGAACTAAGTTTGAGTCCTTTCTCTGTAGGAATCATCCATCCTAAGAGAACGGCTGCTCGAAGATTTTTCACCTGATGATGCCTGTCCTTTGGGATGCCAGTTATCTGGTGACACATCAGGGAATGTGTATCAGTCTGGTGGACTAAAGGATGATAAACTTCCTGATATGGTAACTTGTTCTGTTCTGCTTTTTTTTAAGTATTTTCATTTATTTAAACCTTCGTTGCTTACTCTTATGAAATAATGTAGGTTGACATTTCATTATTTACTATTGACGATGACATTTCACATGGTGGGTTGGAGGGCCATGCTAGTACTGATCCACAGGAGCAGTCTTCACAAAATATAAGCCTGTTGAGTGTTGATGACATATTGGGCTCAGTAAGTTCTTGTCATTAACATTTAAAGTATTATTATAAAAATTAATAAATTCATCGTAAATGACAATTATAAAATGTTCTTACAAAAAATGATATCATCTGAAGGTTTCGGAAACAACAAATCAAGTAGGAAGAATTTCTATTTCAACACCGTTTGACATGCCTTACAAAGAAATGGCTCTCCATTGTGAGGCCCTCCTCGTGGGAAAGCAGCAGAAGATGTCTACTTTCATGAGTACCCAATCAATACAAGGATATTCATTTAAGATCCCTCCTTTTGAATACCGCCAGGACAGGGACGGCATGCCCTCAAGCTTCAATATTCAACCGCCTTTACCTTCGGTACTTCTCTACTTCATAATTCAAAGACATTTCAAGAAACTGCTTTCTGCTAAGCACTCACACATTTATTTGATGCCATAGTATTTAAAAAGTTGAATTTATCTGCAGAGTGGAAATCCATTTTTGGATACTAATATGGACTCTACTTCACACAACGCATTGTCTGACGCTGCTCCAAGGCCTTGTGCAACAGCATACCAGCAGCATCAAGCTGCCTTCTTTCAACTGCCAGCATCACGTCCGTATGATAGTTTCTTGAAAGCCGCCGGTTGTTGATTCGTTGTAGAGAAGAAGAAGATGATGATGATGATGATTTTCATAGTTGAGCTTCTTGATAATACTGTCCTCACACTAATTCACATAGTAGAAGATGCTCCCAAAAGTTGCACTGGCTGCTTTCTTCGCCATGAATTCGCAACAATATTTATGGTTGGATCAGTGTTTTTTAGGGCAACAATTATCAATCAAACTGTTCATTGAGTTATATATCTTTTCCTTGATTTGCTTCCGGCAAGTTGGCGTATCTTTTATTGGCGTCCTTGCAATTTTTTCATAGATGTTTTTGTGTGCATAGGTTACCGGTCTTGCAAATGTGTACGTCTCTCGTCGTTCCTTTTTTCGTTTTTCTTTTTTCTTTCCTTCATTCATTGTTGGGGTTTGAGAATTTTGTAAATACAATTCTTTTAGGCGGAGAATCCTATCTTCAAACCCAAAAAATCAAAACCACATGAACTTGATCATTCATGACTCAGTTTTTGTCCTGGAAGGAAGCATCCAGAGCATGTGATGGATGATCTAGTATACCACTCTTGCTATCCTTCTTTTCTCGTTGGGAACTTCATTCATAAAAACCCAGGCAAACTACTCATGTAAAATAAACCCAAACCATTCTCTTGTATTCCTAGCTATCTTTAGAAATTGTCCTTGTTCATTTACAAATTAAAAAAATAAAAAATAAAAAAATAAACGTGTCCTAAACACATTTACAAGAACTTGCAAAAACATCTATATATTTACATTGTATGTCTGGGAGTGGGCGATCACCAAAATCTCACTTTTTAGTAACTGAAGTTTAGTAACTGAAGTCATTTCATTAGTTTCAGTCTGAACTATATAGGCTGCCCTTTTTATGTGTATATCATTTAGAATGGTCTTAAGTAAAACATCGATAGACTGTATCTGATAGTATCTTAGTGGTTTTATAATGTTACTTATCATTTTTTTTTAGAATTAAATTTTGAGAGTTGCAATGACTCCAAAGTATAATTTACATTATTTAAAACTAGTGTAAACACAGGCGCCTGCGTGTATGCATTTTTCGAATTATATTTATAATTGATGATATTGTAATGTTATTAAGTTAATGAACAAAATAAAAGTATATTTATAAAAATTAAAGTGAAATGTATGGAAAAAATATGAAAAAAATAATTGTTGA
>Ga0214542_1001702_pt1 | contig 45373 bp, 30 predicted proteins | sample CNSS1metaG_FD_160096 | JGI IMG/M metagenome (GOLD analysis project Ga0214542, IMG submission 160096) | Root nodule microbial communities from cowpea collected in UCLA plant growth center, Los Angeles, California, USA - CNSS1 | ecosystem: Host-associated > Plants > Roots > Nodule | place: USA... | reverse complement strand
CTTTTTCTCTATATATAATTTTTTTTTTTGCGTTTTGTTTAGGTTTTATTGCTTTACTTTTTTTCTGCTATTTTTGTTCTTAGGGTAGATATTCAGGGTGCTGCCACGTTGAGGAAAGTGGGGAAGTTGACGGTGTTTGTGTTCGTGGAGCAAAGAGCGAGGTGGCTCTTGTGGACAGACTCGTGGACCAGCGACGAAGATGGCGGAGTTGCTGCTGGTGAGGAATGGCACTGCGAGAAAGGAGATGAAGCATGTGGAAGGGATTGGATTAGCCATTGGTGTTTTTCAGGGAACGTTCTGCAACCTCAAACCCAAAATGTTCATTTTTTTCTGCCGTTGTTTAGGTCTTTTTTGTGAAGCCAAAAAGCAATTTTCATTTCAAAATTGAATGCCTATATGGCTTCGGTTCTCAACAGAACCGAGGCATAATATGAAGTTTGTACTTCGGTTAAGACCCGAGGTCTAAAACTAACCCTTTTATGCATCGCTCTAATATGCCTCGGTTCTAGAACCGGGGCATAATGACAAAAATAACCGCTGCCAAAACTCCTTTCTGTATTAGTGTGTTTCTAACCTGAAAAAGGAAAAATTCTCTGTGAAATTTATTTTCTATGAATAGTTATGATCATGTAGAACATCTAATATTTAAATTGATTAAAAATTTGACATTAGAAGATCTTAACATTACCATATTCAAATCATTACATCAAATATTGCTTGTAAATTTTAATTTAAAATAAATTTGGTAATAAAAAATGTTGACATCATTTTAACTAAATTTAAATATAAAGCATAATTCAGTATAATTTTTTAATTTCTTTTTTAAACTTCTCATATTATTAGATTGTTATCTAGATTACTATGAATTATTTTCAAACTTTTACAATTCCAATACTAAATGGAACTTCAAATATAAGGCTTTTACACTTCTAATTTTTATATTGTAATAAATAAATAAGTTTCAAATCATTTTCAATTTATTATACACACAAACATTCGCACAAATGAAAATCCCTTATATCACCATACACCCTTATTTGCTCATAAGGATTTCTACTTAAGCGTAATTAATTATATTATGTAATATCATTAATTATGACTTAAAATATAATAAAATTATATAATGACATTTATAATCAGATCATTTGTATGAAAAAAATTAGATAAGAAAATGCCTAATAAGCTAAAGGTAACTTTTTAATTAGTAGAAAAATGAATGTTTCCTAACATGATAAAAAATATTCTCTACGTAGATAATTTATTTTCTCTGAATAGTTTAATTATCATGTACAACATCTAATAATTAAATTGACTAGAAATTTGTCATTAGAAGAGATTAAGTTCCATTACCATGTAAATTTTTTTTTTATTCAAATCATTACATCTAATAGTGGATGTAAATTTTTATTTAAAATAAATTTGGCATAATTTATTAATTTTTTTAAACTTCTCATTTTTAGATTGTTATCAAGATTATTATAATTTGTTTTTAAACTTTTAACGATTGCAATACTAAATTGAACTAAAAATATATTAGGTTTTCTCACTTTTTAATTTTTATATCGTTATAAATAAATAAATTTCAATGTTATTTCTAATTTATTACACACACAAACATTCCTCTATGTACATCCTTACACACTCACAACCACCCAACACACATGAACATCTCTCTTCTATTAATATCCACACACCCTTATTCACTTCTAACTATTTATATTTAAATGTAATTAATTATATTATGGAATTTCATTAATTATGACTAAAAATATAATAAAAATTATGTAGTGACATTCATAATCAGATTATTTTCATGCATAATAATTAGAGAAGAAAATGCCTAATAAACTAAAGGTAACTTTATTTAATTAGTAGAAAAATAAATTTAACATGATAAAAAAAGTTTCTCTTTGTAGATAATTTATTTTCTATGAATAGTTTAATTATCATATACAACATTTAATAATTAATTTGATTAGGAATTTATCATTAGAAGAGCTTAAGTTACATTACCATGTAAAACTTATTTTTTATTCAAACCATTACATCAAATACTGCTTGTAAATTTTAATTTACAAATTTACATTAAGTTTGGTAATATAATATGTAGACATGATTTTAACTAATATGTAAATATAAAGCATAAATCAGTATAATTTATTATTTATTTTTTAAACTCTTCATATTGTTAGATTGTTATCTAGATTGTTATAAATTATTTTCAAACTCTTACAATTTCACTACTAAACTGAACTTCAAACATAAGGCTTTTACACTTTAATTTTTATATTGTTATAAATAAAAAAATTTCAATATGATTTTCAATTTATTACACATACAAACATTCCTCTGTGTACATCCTTACAAACTCACAACCACCCCAACACACATGAAAATTCCTCTATGTAGAAAAAAAATTTACGGGTACCAAATTATATTTTTTATATATAAATTATTATTATTTTTAATTCTAAAAGAATCTTTATTCTCTCTTCATTTCTTTTACTCAAAACAAGCACATATAGTAGTAGAACTAAAAAAAAAATGACTATCATTCATTATCATATCATAAAATAACTATAAAAAACTATCATTAAATGTCAAAGATTATTTTTAGTGAGAGTGATCCTTTAAATTCTTTCAATGACTTAAAATCTTCAATAGTTAAATCAAAATTAAAGTTTTTTTGCAATATTTCTTTCAATATAGACTAGTATAATACTTGCTAAAGAATTTCGAAATTCATTATATATAACTCTGAACTTTAGAGAGTTTTTTTACATTTCTTCAATTTTTGAACTCGTGAAATTTTTCAAGTTTAGTTTATGTAGATGCATTGTTTTCATCTTCATTGTAAAAGGAAACAATTCTTTTAACCCTAAACCCTAAACCACATGTATAAGAAAAATAAATTGCTTAAAAAAACAAAGGTAGAAAATGATCTTACTCAAAAAAGAAGTTGTTTGATTCAAAATGGTTCTTAAATATTCAATTTCAATGTGGTGGAACTTGATTTTGAAAATAATAAAAGATTGAAATTGAAAGTTGAGATAGAGAAAAGTAGGGGTGGGCATGGATTGGATTTTTAATGATCCAATTCACATCCATTTTAGATTCAAATAATTGGATTAGATTTTTGATCCAAATCTATTTTTTTAGCAAAAGTAATTTGGATTTTTTTAAAATTCAGATCCAAATATTTGGATCAAGATTTAAATCCAATCCAAATATTTGGATCAAGTTCAAAATTCATAATCCATTTTTTATAAAAGAAATTTAAGTTGAATTTTTTAAAACTTGTGTCATTTAGGCCCGGATGACCCGGATGGGCCCGACGACCCGGACGGGCCTGACGACACGGACGACCCAAACGAGTCAAACAACCCGGACGGGCCCGACAACACAAACAGGCTCGACGACGCGAACGTGCCGGATGACCCAAATGGGCCAGACGACCTGGACAAGCCAAACGAGCCAGACGGGCTAGACGACCCGAACGGACCCGTCCAAACAGTCGGGCCCAATCGGGTAGTCGGGCACGTTTGAGTCGTGGGGCCCGTCTAGGTACGTCAAGTTCGTTAGGCCCGTCTGGGTCATTGGACCCATCTGGGTCGTCGAGCATGTTTGGGTCGTGGGGCCCGTCCGGGTCGTAGGGCCCATCTAGGACGTCGAGCTCGTTTGGGTCGTAGAGCCTGTCCAGGTCGTAATCCCCGTCCGGGTCGACGCGCCCGTTCGTGTCATCGTGCCCATATAGGTCGTAAGGCCCGTGTAGGTCGTCAGACCCGTCCGGGTCGTCGGGCCCGTCCAGGTCGTCCACCCCATTCGGGCCCGTTCGGGTCTTTGGGCCTGCCTGACCCGTTCGGTTCTTCAAGCCCGCTTGAACCATTCGGGTCATCGGGCCCGCTTGGCCCGTTCGGGTTTTCGAGCCCGCTTGGCCCGTTCGGATCTTCAAACCTGCCTGGCTCATTCGGGTCTTCGGGCCCACCTGGTTCATCAGGTCATTGGGCCCGCCTGCCCCGTTCGGGTCATCGGGCTCACTCGAATTTTCTGAATCGTTGGGCTTGATCGACTCGTTCGCTTTGTCGAGCCCGCCTAGCCCGTTCATATCTTTAGGCCCACCCAACCTCTTATGGTCGTCGGGCCTGCCCGATCCGTATAGGTTGTCGAGCAAGGCCCGTCCAAGTCTGAATTTAGCATAGTCCATCTTAATTTTTAGTCTAACCCAACTAAAAATTTAAATTGAAAATTTGGATTGGATTTTTTGGATTATCCACATTTAAAAATCTTGATTTATAAAATGGATATCCAATCCATAAAATATATAAAATATAGATTAGATTGAAATCCATATTCATTAAATGAATTTTAAATGGATTGAATTTTTTAAAAAATGGATTATAAATGGATTGGATTGGAGCAAAAGTGGATTGGATCAAGAAAATTAGATTTTTTGCCCACCCCTAAAGAAAAGAGGTGAGAAAGAGAGAGAGGTATAGAAGAGACGGAAACAAAAAAGAGAAGAAAAAAAATTACAAAAGGGAAAAATGTCGTTTTCAAGTTAAAAAAAACAATTTTAAACTAACTTAATATACATAACATAATTGTTAGATACAGTATTATGTTTTATATTAATTATGGAAACATAACTTCTATTGTTTATTAGAAAAAATATATCGTCTATTGTTTATTAAGAAAACATAAATAGTGTTTGATATTGTTGATATTGTTTATAACAATATCTTTATTTACAATATTTATATTTGGTTGTGACATATATTTGTATCACTCTTTATTATAAATAGATTCATCTTATGTGTATTTTAGACCCAAGAAAAATCAACATTGTACAATTTTTTTCTATATTTAACAATAATAGTATAAAAATATATTTTTAAAATATATTTAAAAAAACAAAATAAAAAGAAGTTTGAGGGAGTCATGACTAGAAATGTAAAAAGAATTCGTACCCGCAGGTATCTGCGGATAATACCCGCAACAAGTAAGAAATGAATATTGCAAATGGATATCCGCGAGTAACGGGTATGGGTATTTTTTATACTCGCATGTTAATGGGGCGGGTACGGGTATTGTAAGATGAATTATGGTTTGTGACTTATGAGTTTAACATGATTTGGGTATGATGCATGTGTGGAATGATTCATGGGTTAAAGGTGATGAATTTGGCATGGTTTGGGAATGGAAAATGATTGAAAGTTGGTTATAAATGTTGGCATGAGAATTATATGCATGGCCAATACATATTGGATGGTTAAACATGATTGGTATGTGGTTAGGGCGTAATTCCATGAATCTCTAGGTGAGACTTCATGGTGGTGCCTTAGTTGGTCGGGACGTAATTCCATGACCCTTGTTAGTGGGAGTTCATGGTGGTGCCCCATCTATATAATTTAGTAAGGATTCAAGATAAGGTTGCATCTTGACGCTCTAAGGAATCGATTAGTCTCACATAAAGCGAACTGACTCTTGTGGTGAGAGTAACAGGAGGCCTGAAACCCATTAAGGGCTAACCTTGTGTGTGGAGGTTGAGACATTATAACACTTAGCTCGGGGGAGAGCAGCTTGGTAGAGCAACGAAGTCCACCACAAGTGCAAGCATCCGCTGAATCCGATTAATTATATGTATCCGGATGAGTCGAGTCTGAGTCTTAGTGTATTGTTTGCAAGTCATAACATGATTAGATGATGCATGTATATTTGACGTTGAAAGTGTATATAATTGTATGATAAATCCTTTTTCGATCTAGCTTACGCTTTTGCTTGTTGTATGTTTTGTGGCGTGGATCTCTCTTTTTGCGATGATCATCAATTTATTGATGTGAGCAGATGCAAGAAATACTCGTGGTCAACAGGCCGATGGTGGCTCCGTTGCTTAGTCATCTGGACTTAGGCTCTATCCATTATGTCTTTCTTAGGGCTACTGTCCATGTATTGCTTAGTCTTTTGAATCTTATTTTGTTTACTGATTGGATTTTGTACCTTGTCTTGTATTGGCATCGTGGTGTGCCTCAAGATTTCCTTTTATAAATCCTTGGATATCTTTAAGGAGTGATTTTATACTCCGGACCTTTGCTCATAATATTATATTGTGTGACGTGTCATTTAAGTAAGTCTATTTATTAAATGGGACGTTACATGTATCATAGTATACGTACCGCGAATATCCCTACCCGCTAATTTAAATTAAAAAAAAAAACATGATTAAAATATTAACATATTAATTTTGAATGAGTTATTTTTTTATCAATTAATTTTAAAAAAATAATTTCTTTGTACACTAAAATTTAACACTATTCAAAATGGATTATTTGGACTTTGTTTGAAATGTATCATTGTTATGTATTGCATTTTATTTGAATTTACGATTAAAATATGTTGTTAAATATATATATTTTTTTTAAATACTCGCGGGTACTCGTGGATATCCGTGGATACTAAAAAATTATGTGGATACCCGCATAAAGGATACCCAACAAATATAGATGCGGATACGAGACAGATATTTATTCAGCAGATAAGGTACGAAGGAGCTACTATCCGTACCCTACCCATCTCGTTGACATCCTTAGTCGTGATTCCCTTTAGTCATTAAGAAGAATTGTACTTGCCTCTATGTATATCACCACACACACTCTCGTTCATCATAAATATTCCACTTAAGTATAATTAATTATATTATAGAATATAATTAATTATGACTAAAAATATAATAAAAATTTACATAGTAACATTTATAGTCAAATTATTTCCATGCAAAATAACTAGAGAAGAACATGTCTAAGCCAAAGGTAACTTTTCTTGAATTAGTAGAAAAATAAATGTTTTGTAACATAAAAAAGAAAAACTCTTTATACAACATCCATTAATTAAATTGATTAGAAATTTATCATTACTAGAGCTTAAGTTCCATTACGGTGCCTATTTATAAGGAAAGAAACTTATGTTTCATTCAAATCATTTCATCAAATAGTGCTTGTAGAAGAAGTACAGAAAGGAAACTCAGAACACTTTTATCCATGTGTCACTTATATACATATATACTCAACTAAATAAAAACAAAAAATATCACTCTTACAAATATTTATCAAATGATATCCATAATTATGTCAATCAGATATTGTCCATAAAATAATATCTATAATTATGTCTATAGATAACCTAAGAAAATATCTCCTAATTAATAATAAATAATAATAATAATATATCACTAATTTTAACTAAAATTTACATATAAAACCTAATTTGAGTATACTTTTTATTTTTTAAACTTCTCATGTTAGATTGTTATCTAGATTATTTGTAAATTATTTTCAGAATTTTACAATTCCAAAATCGAACTTCAAATATAAGTTTTTTAGACTTTTTAATTTTTATATTGTTATAAATAAATAAATTTTAACTTCATTTTCAATTTATTAGGCACACAAACATCCCTATATGGACATCTTCACATACATGAACATTCCTCTATGTATATCCCACATACCACCACCCACTCACGTGAATGAATAGTCACCCTCGTCGATATGTACATCATACGCACAAGTATTCGTATTCACATATGCACAAGTTTTCGCACATACACATACTCCATCCACCGACACACCTCCTTACACATACATCCCATGCTCTCACACATGCATATCACACATGTTTACGAACACATATAATTTAACAATAGTAATAAATGCCTCTTACTATTTTTTTTTTTCAGTACATAATGTTTTCTAGTATATCAATTTTATCATCTATAAACCTTTTACTAAATGTACCATAAATCTCACTTTCTTTTCTCTCATTTCTTTTTCTTTTCACTTATCCCAATCGAAACAAAGACTAAATATCTTTTGCATTTCTATAAATTATTGTTTTTGTTTTTATTATATATATATATATATAACTATTTTTTTGTTATATATCTTTAATCTAATTAATATGTTGTGAATAATTAATTAATATAATAATTCATAAATATTTATTGAAGTAAGGAAAAGAGTGTTTCATTTAAAATTATATTAAAAATAGGGTCTGTTAATCAGTACTCTTAGAACATTGGGTAAGAATAATTAATATATATTGAATTTTGTAAAAAATTTATAGTTAACTGTGATAATAAATAAAATCTGACCTAATAATTACTAATGCAGTTTCATGACAAAAATGTCCTTAAATGTTGTACAAAGATGCTTTATATTTTATTTAGTGTTAACCATAAAAGTTAAAAAATAATTAAATAATAAAATAACTATATTTTAATGTTTTAATGTTGTTAAAAATTAAAATATAATTAAACATAAAAAAGTTAAATTAATATAAAAAAAAATAAATAGTGTTAAATATCTTAAAAGTTAAAAAAATAAAAATAAAATATCAATTTGAAACTTAATTTTTTTTCTCTAACTTGATAACCTTTTGCAATATCTCTATTAACTTAATAAAATCATCTGTATTAAAAATACAAACAATATTTTAACATCTAAAATTATTAATTATAAATATATAAATTTAGCATATAAAATAATTTAATTATCTAAATCTTTAGTAGAGACCTTACAAATTCCAAAATATTTAATTTGTATCAGAATTGTTTAAAAATCTGAAAGGATAATTTTGTATTTATAAAATCTGTTACATACATTTATATTATTTCAATTAATAGACTTAATTATTTCAACTTTCAATGTAAAAATAATAAAATTATATTAATTATTTCTTAAAAATATTCTTGTTTTAAACTGAAAAATGACAAACTACTGTTATAAAGACATAGAGTTAATATTGAAGAGGTGATGCGTCAGATTATTATTAAATTCAGCAGTTATGATTAACCCAGATTTGGGAAACCGAAACTTTCCACAAAGACAAGCATAATATAAAACTTTGACATTTATAAATAAACTTGTACTTTCAACAATAAGTAACACCTTTTCTTTAGAAAAATGAAACGTAAATCACATCACGTGATAAAATTAAAGGCCAGCAATAACTTCTATTTGATGCAGCAACTATATACACAAATAGTCTGTCTCTGTATTATTTTCATTAAAGCTACCACTAGAAATGCACATAGGACCAACCCCACATGTTTTTATTTTATTTATATAAACCAACGTTAACATTCACGCGCTCTCAACACATTGTCTGATGCAATTTGAAATGAAGTTCACACTGTGGTTGTGTCCTCTGCTACTAGGCTCAGCTTTTGTATGGGCAGTGGCACCTCCTCCACCATCCCAAGGTTGCGATTTTTCTGAGGGAAAATGGGTCGTTGATGAACCCTCTTCCCACCCTCTCTATGATGCTTCAGGGGACTGTCCTTTCATTGGCCAAGGATTTGATTGCTTAAGAAATGGAAGACCAGATAAAGAGTACCTCAACTATAGATGGAAACCCTCTGGTTGTGATCTTCCAAGGTAATGTGTTTCAGTTTTGTTAGTAGTTTGGAGTTCTCATTCATCAAGTTGTTTTAGTTTAATTTGTAGTTTTGAGTTCCATCTTTTTAATGTTGTGCTGCATTAAACATTTGATGTCCAGAGTTTATGATATATTTTAAATGGCAGCATTGTTTTTTTCTGACTTGCAAGCTGGCATCATGAAGTTCAAATTTGAATTTCTTTTCTTCCCTCCCCAAATGGTGTTATTGGTGACAGGTTTGATGGTAAGAAGTTTCTGGAGAGAAACACGGGAAAGAAGATAATGTTTGTGGGGGACTCCATAAGTAACAACATGTGGCAGTCACTCACTTGTTTGCTTCACATTGCTGTCCCGAACTCAACTTACACTTCAACAAGTCAGACACAGCAACTTTCTGTGTTTTCGTTTCCGGTATTGGTTTTTTCTGTTTACAGAGGAAAGTGTTGAGCCTTTGTAGTTTTTTGATTGGTTTATGATTTGGTTCAACTTTTGGGACATTGTAGGAGTACAAAGCTTCAATCATGTGGTTGAAAAATGGGTTCCTAGTGGATTTGGTTATTGACAAAGAAAAAGGGAGGATTTTGAAGTTGGACAGCATTAGCTCTGGGGACCAGTGGAAAGGAGTTGATGTTTTGATTTTCAATTCTTACCATTGGTGGACTCACACAGGACACTCTCAAGCGTAATGAAACCTTTGATTAGAGCTACCTTTTTGGTGTTTTCTGAGAGGAGGGAGCCATGTGGCTAATGGCTCCACTTTAATGTTTTGTAGGTGGGATTACTTTCAAATAGGGACTGAACTGATCAAGGACATGGATCACATGGAAGCTTTCAAGATTGGACTCACTACTTGGGCTAAATGGGTTGATTCTAACATTGACCCTTCAAAGACTAGAGTTTTGTTTCAGGGCATTGCTGCTTCCCATGTTGAGTAAGTTGATTTCACTTTTATGACGTTGAATTTAAGCTTGGCCTAACTCAATCTCAGCCACTTCTACCTTATCAAGTGAAAATTGTCCAATCCTTTATCAGTTTTTACTTCAATCATACCAGTAATTGATAATTTATAGTTTCTTCAAAAGTGTAGACCAATTTTCATGTGTGTTCATGTTAGAAACAAAGCTACAAATTGAGTAAAAATAAAAAAATTAAATACCACATAAGAAAGACATAAGAAATTAAAATTAAAATCCATAAATTTATTGTTTAAGATTTTGGATTCCTCTTATACGTGAATTTGACTCCTGGTTCATTGGTAGTGTAAATCCATTATATGTGGATTGGACTCGAATGATTCATTGTTGTTGTATCTTTCTTCGGTGGTTGTCTTCTATTAAATGAGCATGAAATAAGAACAATAAATTTGTATTCATGGACTTATCAATTGAACATTCCAGCAAAAAGGGGTGTCTGAGGCAAACTAAACCAGAGGAAGGAGCAGTGGCAGCATATCCTGGTGTGGACATTGTGAAGACAGTAATAAGTAACATGGAAAAAGCTGTGCAATTGCTAGACATCACTGTGCTAACACAACTGAGGAGAGATGGTCACCCCTCTATCTACACAGGGCGTGGCACTTCTTTTGATGACTGTAGTCACTGGTGTTTGGCTGGTGTTCCTGATGCTTGGAATGAAATTTTGTATGCTGTTCTACTTGGATATTAGTACCTTCATCATGTTTGTGCTTCATTCATCATACTCTTCATTATTTATTGCCATGGAAGAAACACAGGGCTCCTTTAAATTTGAAAGAGTCCTTCATTGTTTATTGCCCTTGAGGAAATAGGCCTCCCAAAGGATATTGAAAAAGTGTAGATGTTGAGTGTTGTAACTTGGATTGATCTGAAAGAATAATTGAAGGAAACAAAACTTGAAATAATCATGTGTCACTGGTTGAATTTTGTTGGATATTAAAGTAACAAAATAATATGAAAATTTTTAAATTTGAGATGACATACATTGTTTGGGTGGAAAATCCTCAAAAATTACAGACAAAATCAAAGAAATGTTTTCATCAAGGGAAATTGTAATTACAATATCTCTCTAAATACACACGGAAACTAATTACAGTTTATCTCTTTTAATACGAGAATACACTTTCCTAGAATACCTTTTTTTTTTATTCATTTCTCTAAAATGAAAAGTTACAATTTTGAGACACGCGAAGTTCATAAATGGACTGGTCTAACATGGTTGTAGTCAAAGGACGACATGGTTATAGTCAAAAAATTAACATGGTTATTAAATGTTAGGATGAAAATTTTGTCATTATATTATCAAAATCATCCAAATCACAACTTCAATATTACCCAGGTGTAAGCACCTTATGTCTTTCCTTGTTTTCACAACTTCAATACTATCCAAATCATCCAAAATCTTGTTGAAATTTACTAGTTGCTCAACTGTTGTTATTGTTTGTCATCTTGAATGAATACAATTTTTTATTCAAACAGAGTCTATGTGATTTTGTAATATATAATGATCAAGCTTTATCCATATTGATGCAATAGTTCTCTCCTTCAAGACTTCCGTAAGTACCTTATACCCAATAAATAGATATATAATACTTCTGACTTTTTTTTATCATGCTAGTCTTCTCCTTGTGATTCAAAAATCCCTAATACAACTTTTATCTTGATCCTCCATAGTCCAAAGTTGATCTCACCAGAAAATTCTCAACGTCAAACTTAATGACCAACTCAAAACCTTGTGTTTCTTAAACTTGTTTATTGTTCCCAAAGACAAAAACTTTTAGGTTCACAAAAATCACAAGAAAACACGAAAACAAAAATGAAAGAAAATAATTGTATTATAAGAAAAACTTTGTATACACATATTACATATTAGTAAAGTGTACATCGCATTTCTATGGAGTTTTGCATATTCTCTATGTATAGAACTAAGGAAAAGAAATATTAGAAAACTTTTTTAGACAACTAAGACAACATGATCTAATAGATGATAGACACATATGATCTACCTAAATTTAACACTATTAGACACTCTATAATAAAGAGTCTTATATACTTTTCACTTTACCATCATGATTTAAAGTCAATACATCACGATTTAAATAACTATATAATATAAGTTAATTATCAATATTATTCACTAAAATGAGTAAAGTATGATGTCAGATACACTTCAGTTCTCTCACTTTCCCAAATTTGGTTCCTATGTTCATTATTGCCTTTTCTATTACTTGCTTGTTACACACTTCTTTTTTGAAGTTTTTTTTTTTTTTTTCAAGACCAAAGTCATGGCCTGGATGAAATTGTATTAGAATGTATTATATAAGATTGAAGAAATCATGTTGCTTTTTTTAAGAAAAAACTATATCAAAGGAAGTAAAAAATAACTTTTTCATCTTTCAACTTAATGTTAATATGTGATTAAAAGAGAAAGTGTGGATAAAATATGTCTTCCTAGAAAAAGTTTTTAATCTTTCAACTTAATGTCAATATGTCATTAAATCAGTCCTTTTTTATTCTTTTGTAAATAGATGCTAATTTAATATATAGAAAAGAAGAAACAAAATTGTATAAGTACATGAATTTTCTATTAAGCGTTTGTCGGATCATGTTATTGTAAAAATGTAATGTTGAAATACTAATTTAATATTAATTATATTTTCAGGTTTAATTTGTTATTAAATTGTAAAGTTGGAAAATTAATTAATTACCATTAAGTTATACAATAAAATGATATTTTATAAATTTTCACATATTTATGAATTAAATCATGTTTTCTTCAAAAACTAAATTATCATGCACTTTCTATAAGATAACATTTTTATTTATTTAAACCAAATATGTTCAACACATGATGGAATATTAATTTGTTTTGGGCTTCTCCATGCACCTTCAAACACCTCTTGTATCTTCAAAACATTTTATAATTTCTACTCTACCTCTTAGTTAAAATAAATACAATTTTTTTTCTTTCCTATCTAATGCACGAGCCCACCCCTAACTTTGACCTAGCTTCTGCTGCGCTGCAACTTTCCTTCCATCTACATCCTCAAGTCTTCTTCTTCCCACATTCGGTCAAGGCTTTTCTCTTCTCCCCATGGTTAAATTTCGAAAATATGAAAAAGCAAATACCATTATCACATGGGTAAAATTGGGTTTTCACGTGAATCATTAAATATACCAACTCAGCATGTGTAGACAATCAAATCATCCCATTCAGCTACAGAATCTTTTCCATTATCCACCGAATCTTTTCCATTATCCACCGCTAACAACCTCAACAGATCATAGGCTGGCAATGATACAATGGAGCATCATCTAGAATAGGGTTTTTCTGCACCCTTCTTTAATTATAAATAAAGGAAATTTTAATTGCTGTAACAGTTTTTTCTTCTGGAGATATCAATGAAATCTTTCGTCTTTTTTCTAAATGTTTAAAATCTTAAGATGATATCTTAGAGCCTGGTTGTAACTCTGGTGGCCCGAGGTGGTGATTTCGGTTCCAATACTGGTGGTGGTCAAATAGATATCCATCACAAGATCCTCTAATCCATATTATATTCATCCAGGTGATGAACCTTCCTCTGTTATTGTCACTCTCATGTTGAATGGTTCAAATTATCATGCGTGGGCTCGAACCATGAAATGTGCTTTGGGTGCCAAAAATAAGTATGAGTTTGTTGATGGGAGTATATCGATTCCCAACACTTTTGATCCAAGTTATAAGAGTTGGAGTCGCTGTAACATGATTATTCACTCATGGATTATAAACTCCGTGATTGAGTCCATTGGCCAAAGCATCATATTTTTGGAAAATGCTATAAATGTGTGGAAGGATTTGAAAGAACGATTTTCCCAATGAGACCTTATCAGAATATCTGAGCTGCAATAAGAAATCTACGGTCTAAAACAAGGTTATCTCTATGTCACATAATTTTATTTTGAGCTGAAAATACTTTGGGAAGAGCTTGAAACTTATATGCCTATTCCTTGTTGTGCTTGCCCGGTTAAATGCACCTGTACTGCTATGAGGAATGCTAGACACTTTCATAATCTTAATCATGTAATAAGATTTTTGACTAGTTTGAATGAAAATTTTTAAGTAGTTAAATTACAGATTCTCTTGATGGACCCACTTCCTAGCATTAACCGAATTTTCTCTATGGTGATTCAACATGAAAGACAATGAAATTTTATTGTCAATGATGACTCAAAGGCTCTCATAAACGTTGTTGATAAAAGGATGCAGGGAAGAGGGAAAGATTTTGTACAAAATTTTGGACCAAGGAAAATATGCACTTACTGTGGAAAGATAGGACACACAGTAAACACTTGCTATAGGAAACATGGCTCTCCTCCTCATTTTCAGAAAGGGAATTCATCAATGATCAACAATGCTTGCAGTGACACTAGAGATTTAAAGGAATATTTGTCAACAAATGGAGATATTTCTACTACACCACCTACTTTCACTCATGAGCAATATGAGAAGATACTCAGTTTAATTCAAGGTTTTGGCAATAACCAACAGTCTGCTTCCTTAGCTAACCAGGTTAGCATATTTCAGTCTGGTCATTCACCAGGTGAAACTCAAAAATCAGGTATTATCAACATCTCTTCTTCCTTCAAGAGTTTTTGTATTGGTTCTTGGATCATTGATTTGGGAGCAAATGATCATATTTGTGCATCTTTTAAAACCTTTAAAACATTCAATGAAATTAAACCAATAAGCATAAGATTTCCTAATGGTCATGTTTCAATTGCAAAGTATGCTGGTACTATTGTATTTTCTCCTGGTTTCCTCATTACAAATGTTTTGTATGTACCAAATTTTTCATTCAACTTGATTTTAGTATCAAAGTTAATTTCTACCTTGAATTGTGTTGTTTCCTTCAATGTGTTATTCAGTACCAGCAATCCCAGAGGATGATTGGTTTTGCTAAAAAGTTTGAAGGGTTATATCACTTAGTTATTGATGACAAACAAGCCTCTTGTTCAAATATCCAAACAGCAGAGACTCAAACTTTACATGAAGATGCCTTATGGCATTTTAGATTAGGACACCTATCAATTTCAAAGATGATTTAAATGAATTCAGAATTTCCCTTTATTGTTGTTGATCCAAAGGCAGTCTGTGATGTATGCCATTATGCTAGACACAAGAAATTACCATATAAAACTAGTTTGAAAAAAGCTGTTTCACCCTATGAGTTGCTTCATTTTGACATTTGGGGGCCTTTATCCATACATTTTGTACATGGTCATTTTTACTTCTTGACTGTTGTTGATGATTTTAGTCGCTTTACATGGGTCATTTTGTTAAAATCTAAAGCAGAAGTAAGAGATCATGTACAAAATTTCATCAAATTGATTGAGAAACAATATAGTGCAAGAGTAAAAGTTGTAAGAATGGATAACGGTCTTGAATTTGCTATGCCACAATTTTATGCTTCAAAAGGAATAATGCATCATACAACTTATGTGGAATCCCCACAACAAAATGGTAGAGTTGAAAGGAAACACCAACATGTTCTTAATGTGGGGAGAGCACTTCTTTTCCAATCAAAATTACCAAAACAGTTTTGGTCTTATGCTATCTTCCATGCTACATACATAATAAATAGAGTACCCAGTAATCTCCTTGAAAACAAATCTCCTTACTTCTTATTACACAAGCACACACCTAACTTGCATGATTTAAAAGTTTTTGGCTACTTGTGCAATGCATCTACACTTTAGGCACATAGAACTAAGCTTGCACCTAGAGCTAGGAAATGCATTTTTATTGGATATAAACATGGTGTCAAAGGGACTGTCCTATTAGATCTCAACAATAAAGATATTTTTATTTCTAGAAATGTCACTCATCATGAACACATACTGCTATATAAGCCTTATTCACCTTTATCCACTTGGTCTTATCATCCATCACCATCTTACCACCAACAAATTGATGCTCCACAATTCATGACCCAGCCTAAATCTTTTGATATTCCTATGACAAATTCTATAACACTTATTGACACTCATAAATAGAGATGACAAATAAACCCGTCCCCGTGGGTATTGCCCGAACCCGTCCCCGTTTTGACGGGGAATCCCCGCATTGACTGGGAATGGGTATGGGGAATCCCCGACTTTTTCAATTGGGTGTGGGGATGAGTATGAGGATGCACATATCCCTGCCATAATACCCGTCCCAGTTTAAATTATTAAAATATTCCCAATTAATTAAGTAACCATATATATATATATATATATATATATATATATATATTACTTTTTATTTTTTCTAATTATTTGGTTTGTCATGAAACTCATTCGCATCTCAATTATATTTTTCATCTTATCATAATCTTTATGTAATTATGTTAAAAAAATGTATGTCAATTAAAAATTTTTGTCTCACATTTGAATATTTCTATTATTTTTTAATATTTTTATTTATTGTATATTTTTCTTTCATATGAGAATGTTTAATACTCTCAATTTAAGTATTTAATAGCACAAACCTTTTCATTTACTAGATAATATAAAAATAAATCCTTTAGTTATTATTATTATTATTATTATTATTATTAGTTTTTGTTTCATTTGAAGAACTCTTTTATTTCACTAAAACAATTTTTGTTATTTCTCAACCACAGAGTATAAATGTTGATATTTGAAAAGTTGTCTTAGATCTGTAAGATATTTTTTAACTTATCATACCCTTAATTATACATTTATTTTCCTTTTGTGCGATTTCTTTCAAAAGTCTCTCAAATTGTTTGTAAACATTTGTTAATTTTTTAATATTTTTATTTCTTGTTTATTTTCAATATGTAGAATACTATTTCGATATATTTTATCTAATTATTTTTTATTTTCTAACTCATTATAAATCATAATGTAATTTTTTCACTATAATTGTATAAATAACTTTTATTTACTACAATACAAAAATTTAATGTAATTGTCATGAATATTTTTTTTATCACCATCCAACATAATTGAAGTTCAAAAGATACAAGATCTATGTTAAAATTTTATTATTATGATTATTATTTGTTCTTTGTATCATTTTGATCAAGTAAGGTATTATAACTTTTATTAGTGTATAAAAAAGAGATTCATTATAATTAAAATATTGAAGTAAACAAACATTTAAAATATATTTTAATTTGAATTGTTTTCCTTTTATATTTTTAAAAAAATATTTTTAAATTTTATCAACTAGGTTTCATTAATGTTTGCAAATTTAATAAATGTGTTGGTTCTCATGAAATTTTATTTATAATCTAAAATATAAAAAATTATAATTTATTTCAAAATTTTATTATGATTATTATTTTTTCTTTGTATCATTTTGATCAAATGATGTATTATAACTTTTATTAGTGTATAAAAAATAGATTCATTAGAATTTAAAATATTGAAGTAAACAAAAATTTAAAATATATTTTAATTTGAATATTTGTTTTCCTTTTATATTTTTAAAAAAATATTTTTAAATTTTATCAACTAGGTTTCATTAATGTTTGTAATTTAATAAATGTGTTGGTTCTCATGAAATTTTATTTGGTATTATAATCTAAAATGTAAACAATTATAATTTATTTTAAACTTTTATTATGATTATTATTTGTTCTTTGTATCATTTTGATCAAATGATGTATTATAACTTTTATTAGTGTATAAAAAAATAGATTTATTACAATTTAAAAGATTGAAGTAAACAAACATTTAAAATATATTTTAATTTGAATATTTGTTTTTCTTTTATATTTTTAAAAAAATATTTTTAAATTTTATCAACTATGTTTCATTAATATTTGTAAATTTAATAATTGTTTTGGTTTTCATGAAATTTTATTTGGTATTATAATTTAAAATATAAACAATTATAATTTATTTAAAAGTATTTGATATCGAAGAACCAATCATCCTTCTAATATCGAATATTTGATAATATTATTTTTCCTTTATCATAATTTTTTATTATTTTATAAAAATTAATTAAAATTAATATTGAAGTAGTAAGAAAATGGGTATGGGTATGGGTACGAGATTATACCCATTATCTGGTAGGGATGGGGATGGCACAAAAGTCTAATACCCGTTGGGTTTGGGTATGGGGATGATTTTTTTTACGGGGATGGGTATGGGATAGCGAAACCCGTGTCTGTCCCGCCCCGTTGCCATCCCTACTCATAAAGAGCTTGCAAAACATACCCTAGTTCCAAATCCCTCTACCGTATCAGACACAACTGCTAAAAATCAAAGAAAGTCGTATAGGCAAAGACATCCACCAAAGCATCTTAGTGACTATTTGTGTAGCCTTTCAAGCAATTCAGAAGAAACATTTACCTCAGGTACTTCTTACCCCATTTAATCTTTCCATTCTTTCTCAAATTTGTCACCCACACATCATGCTTATTCACTCTCAATCACACACACTCACGAGCCACACACATATTTGGAGGCTAGTAAGTATGAATGCTGGAATAATGCCATGAAGTCTGAATTAGATGCTCTTGAGAAGAATGGTACATGGGTAATAGTTGATCTATAAGAGAATGTGAATCCTATTGGTAGTAAATGGATTTACAAGGTCAAATACAAAGCAGATGGGTCTATAGAGAGATACAAGGCTAGGTTGGTAGCCAAGGGTTACAATCAAGTGTAAGGTCTTAATTTTTTTGACACTTTCTCACCAGTAGCTAAGCTCACTACAATGAGGATTTTGCTGGCTTTAGCATCTACTTACAATTGGCATTTACATCAATTAGATGTCAATAATGTCTTCTTACACGGGGATTTGGATGGGGATGTTTACATGGTTATTCCACCAGGTGTTAAGTGCTCAAAACCCACTCAAGTTTGCAAGTTACTCAATTCGTTCTATGGTCTCAAGCAAGCTAGCAGAAAATGGTATGAGAAACTCACTTCATTGCTATTCAGCTAAGGATATCAGCAATCTAATGCATACCATTCATTATTCACTTTCAAAAATGGGGAGAATTTCACAGCTCTTCTCATTTATGTTGATGATGTGGTTCTTGCGGGCAATTGTCTAGATGAATTCACCAGAATAAAGGCTTTTCTTGACTCCAATTTCAAAATCAAAGACTTGGGCCCATTGAAATACTTCCTTGGGTTAGAGGTGGCACATTCCAAACTGGGTATATCAATTTATCAAAGGAAATATTGTTTAGATCTTCTAAATGAATCTGGTCTACTTGGATCAAAGCCTGCCAAAACACCACTTGATCATTCAATTAAGTTATATCAAGATGCAGGGAAGTCATATGAAGATGTAGCAGCCTATAGAAGATTAATTGGAAAATTACTTTACTTGAACACCACTAGGCCAGACATCACGTTTGCCACTCAACAACTTAGTCAATTTCTAAATAACCCAACTTTGACACACTACCAAGATGCTAGTAGAATAGTGAGATATCTTAAAAACAACCCAGGTAGAGGCTTGTTCTTTCCAAGAAAATCAGAAATTCAATTACTAGGATTCTCTGATGCAAATTGGGTTGGCTGACTCTAGAAAATCCATTTCAAGATATTGCTTCTTTTTGGGTTCATCATTAATTTCTTCGAAAGTAAAGAAGGAACAAATAGTTTCAAGATCTTCTTCTGAAACTGAGTACACGACACTTTTCACTGTGCCTGTGAGTTACAGTGGTTGATATTTCTTTTACGTGATCTACACATTTCTTGCTTTAGAGCACTTGTTCTCTATGTTGATAATCAAAGTGCCCTGCACATAGCTGCCAACCCCGTTTTTCATGAGCGAACAAACCATTTGGAGATTGGTTGCCATTTTGTTTGAACCAAGCTTCAAGAGAGGGTCCTACATTTACTACCAATTTCATCCAAAGAGCAGCTAGCTTATTTCTTTACAAAAGCTTTACCTATTCCCGTTTTCACTCCATTCATTTCCAAGCTGGGCATGATTGATGTTTACCATGATCCAGCTTGTGGGAGGATGTTAAATTATGAAAATGATGAAAAAGCAAATACCATTACCAAAATAGGTAAAATTGGGTTTTCACACGAATCATTAAATATACCAACTCAGCAGGTGCAGACAATTAAATCATCCCATTCAGTTGTAGAATCGTTTCCACTATCCACCGCTAACAACCTCAACAGATCATAGGATGGCATGATACAATGGAGCATAATCTAGAATAGGGTTTTTCTGCACCGTTCTTTTATTATGAATAAAGGTAATTTTAATTGTTGTAACAATTTTTCCTTCTGGAGATATCAATGAAATTCTATCTTTCGTCTTTCTTCTAAATGTTTAAAATCTTAAGACCCACATCCGCGAAGCTCTTCTTCCCCATATTCGCAAGCTTAACCATAGGCCTCTCCTTCGGTTAAGTAATTTTTTTTTTGTAATTTGTATTATTTTTCATATTAGCTTAAGGATAGCTTAGATGTATTTAGGCATTACTCTGTAGTGCTGATATACATGAAGTCCCACAATACAAAATAACACCAAAACATCATGAGACATAATTGTTTTAATTTCGGCACTGACATTTAATTCTTTTCAATGTGACATCCAGTTTATGCAAAAATTTAGCCTCTTATGAATGTTGACATCTAATTTGTTATTTTAGTTTATGAATGTCGACATTTGGCGCACCATTTTTCTTGTAACGGATGTTGAATTTAGCTATTACAAATGTCGACATTTGATTTTTTATTTTGGTTTACGGATGTCGACATCCAGTATCTTGATCTGGTTTACAGATGTCAACATCCAATAGCTTTTTTTTTGCATTTTTGCCTATTATGGATGTCGATATCCGGTATGTTGTTCTGGTTTACGAATGTTGACATCCGTTGACCTTTTTTCGCATTTTGTCGGATGTCGAGTTTGTTTATAGATATTGACATTCGATTTATTATTTTGGTTACGGATGTCAACATTCGATTTATTGTTTTGGTTTACGAATGTCAACATCCAATGTTAGTTTTAATTTATTTAATTTGGTGTGGGATGTCTACGTTCGATGTAAGTTTTTAAATTTTAATTATTTAATTATATTTTTATAGATATGCCTAGGACACGAGGTGACTCCACAAGATGTTGTTCCTCTACATAGGATGTACTTGAGAGTTCTACATAAGATGCTACACAGAATAGACGAACAACTTCTGCTTGTAAAAAAGCTCACGATGCTGTACCTAAAGAAAGTTCATCGATAGCTCATCGTGAGGAGGATGTTGTTCAACATGGTGATGACGATGTAGCTCAGGAGCACAAGGTTGGGAATGGTGGAGGAGGATTTACTAGAGGTCCATTTGATACTTAGTCAAGTGTGTTTATAAATATTTTTCTATGGTTGATGTCTTGTGCGAATTTGTTATACAATTTTAATTTTAGGATCGAGTTATGAATTGGTCTCCCATGCTAAAAAAAGTAAAAAGATTTGGACGATGTCACATCTATGTTCATCATTACGTGATGAATTCTGGTTTATTGTCTCTGTGCGATATTTTGTACGATTATCTCGATATTGGATTGATATTGGGTTTTGTTGAGAGATGACACTCTAAGTCAAACAATTTTCATCTCCCTATTGGTGAGTTGACCATCTTTTTAGATGACATGTGGTTGCTGTTATATCTTCCTATTATGGGGAAGGTTTTTACAAAGGAACCACTTGATTATGAAGATGCAATAAAGACTCTCATGATACTTTTAATTGTGGACCGACCAATGACTATGGATAAGTTGTAGTAGTGTCGTGGTTTCCAGGTTATACTGACTTGGTTGAGAGGCCTATATTACAACTATTGTGAAAAATAATTATGGGAATTTATTGTGCGGGCGTATCTATTATGCCTTATTGGATGCCCTATTTTTGGTTATAAAAGCACCATATTCGGTTGTGTGTTCTACCTAGAGCTGTTTAGAGATCTGCCTTCATGTGGTAGATATGCTTGGGGAGCTGCTGCTCTTGTCCTCTTTTACTAGCAGCTAGGAGATGCTAGCTTTCCATCAATAAAACAATTATCGAGATATCTACCTCTTTACAGGTACCCATATATCTTGTAGTTTTATTTCCTTTGTTGTATTATTACTAAAATGATATGAAATTTTTTGTAGAGTTGGATATCTGATCACTTCCCTTGTTTGGGAAGGAAGTTGTTCCTAGGTACGTATGATGAGAGTAAACCTCGTGCTACACGTTTTGTGACTGAACGAGTGACTTCCAGCCTACATGAGGTTAGAACACCTAGTTAAATGCTATGACATATGATAATGTGATTTCGTCCCCATATGGATCACATAGAAATACTCAACCCTATATGACAATTTCTATATTTTTTGGCTTAATCACGGATGGTAGCATGGTTCACCGTCATATGTCGAAATGTGTTGACTTTCCCACAATTGGTGATCACCGGTTACACTTCACACGATATGTCATTGTCGATATCACACCTACGACATCTCCATTTGCATGTGTTGATGGATATCTGTAGTGGTTTAGGAGGGATCATGCTTTGTAGACCTTTGAGATCAATGACTCTTCTATATACGCTTCGTTTTAATTTTATTCGTTGGTGGTAACATTAATGTCGTAGAAAGACAAATGATGTCAAGTAACTTCTGTTTGATTGTGTCCTTCCCTACAATGTGAACTTCTTTGAAACGATTGAGCGCCAAATCAAGTTACCTTTGAATGCGTAACTGCCCATGCGCTTGAGAAGATGAAATATATGAAAAGGTCAATATACTCCACATTATATGAATATGGGGCAGAGGAATCATCCTATGGTCATAGTGTGCTAATTCACAAGCACATGGAAGACCATATGTTTTTCTTAAAACGCAACCACAACATTCACTATCAAATCCTATGTGCTTAAATCTATCTAACTCTTGAGCCATGAGTCCTAAGGCATATCTAGATACATATCCCACTAATCTAATATAACTAAATGCCTTGTAAGCATCACTCATCAAATTTAGACTTTTTTCAAACGACGCATTTATTTTCAAACGACGTCTTTATTTTGTTATGATGCAAAATGATGACGTTATGAATTTCATCCCAACATGAGCACATGTCTCCCATACTATTTCCCAAAACTTTTTTGAGGCTCTAGTTAGCAGACTCAACCCTAATACAAATGTTATGAACAATAACATAAAACATATATCAAAACAAATAAAAAAATTAAGATGCAAACATACTTGTTCGATGTTGTATTTCCTAAATGCATAACTCAGTTTGTCCAGACCTTCACTAAGTATATCTTATAAGGAATGACCCATTCGTCACTCAGAAATTCAAAGAATAGAGGCCATGACTAACAAACACGATGAAGGAGATGTTCATCAGTAAACTTAGACTCATGTTCACAGTCCATGATATTTTCCCATGCTTGCAGCACAACATTCCATGCCTCAACAAAATTTACTAACATTTTTGCATTTGGCGTAAATATTTTTTTGAATGTGGAAACGACATAGAATATGATAAAATTCAAGGAATACAATGCCAATAGCATTCATTAAGGCTAGATACCTATCGGTAACAATGACATGTGGACCACCCTTAGATGTCATAGATGTAAGTAATGAAATGGTAGTTTAAGCCAAGAAGGGGGAGGGTGTTGAATTGGCTATATAAAATGTTTCGAAAGTTTAAAACTCCTTTTCTTTGAATCAATTTGACCACAAAATCAGAATGCAAGAGGTGAAGGACAATACACTTTCAACTAATTTAAAATAAAAATAGCAGGTTAAATTGATCATACACTATGAATCAATAGATTAAAATATGAAATCAATTGGCTAAATATTGGGAAATTATGCATAATGCAGAATTTGTGAATCTCACTAAAACAACATGCTTTCTTAGACATTTCAAATTCACCCTACATAGCTGCAACAAACTCTTCACACATGTAGTTATTATTTGAGCAAAATATTATATCATCAACATACACTTGAACAAGTATAACATCACTTGCATGTTTCATAAGAGGCATGTTTCATAACACTAAATTGCATATGTTTACCTTCAAAAATACCTCCAATTGCATCATCACACTTCATATGCATTGATCACACATAAGCATTCATACATTCACCATTTGGAAACATGCCATCACTTGAGTTTGGCCAAGAATACACATTGCATATACAAATCTATAAGGCAACAACCAAAACATGAATATAATCATACAAAATACAAAAATACCTATAAAATCCCTTCATCCTAATGACTCACACCAAAACCAATATTCCGCACTCTACATGATGATGTATCCATAAACGCGAAAAACAACATAATTGGAAGAAGGAAAAAGGCACCCAAGCTTCAACAAATCACAAAATACATTAAGCACAAATTAAAATGACTAGATACAACTCCCTTACCTAGATTTCTTATTCCAATAGCACTCATACACTTCTTCTTGAACCAAGTTGATCCAACCCTTGCCTCTACCACAAAGAACTCTCACTAACTCTCTTTACACTCCTTAATTTACAATTTCAGTGCTCTCACAAGCCTCCCTTAGCTGCCACACAAAATGACCCTCTTTTTCTTACCTAAGTCCACAACCTACCTCACTTTGCAGCCCAAAAATAAATGAAAAAATAATAAAACGAAAATATATGTAAATGGACATTAATTTCCATTACTTGGAGGTTTCTACTCCATAATTATCATGCCTCTACCCCTCTAGCTTCTCTAGAATGGCTAGGATTTCTAGGCTCTTCACCACTTAGCAAAAAATAAAAATAAAAATAATAGTAAAACATGAAAGTAACTATTTTATGCTAGGCAAGGTTCAAACCCTCTTCCATCCAATTATCAAGCATATGCACAACTAACAAGCCAACCCATGTTTTATGACATTTTATGCACACTATGTATACATGCAAAAGATTCGAACCCAAGACCTCTCCACACCACCGCACATGTTCAACCACTTATGTTACAATTAATTCTCTTAAAGGTATTTCCAATCCATAATTATTTCACATTAACTATTTATTATTTATTTAAACTTTTTGGGTCTTACATTCGCAAAGCTAGATTCAAGGTGCTTTACAAAATATTTAGAAAGCAATGTCTAAACAATTAGCCCAATTTAAATCTGCTCTAATTCTCCAAATTAAGCCCATCAAATGTTTATGTCTTCTTTGGCCTAAGAAAATAACATTTAAAGCCAATGGAGCTCATTGGGCCCTTGAAGATCCATACCCTCTTGTATTCTCCTAACCATGCTTCTAAGGTCTAAGCCTTTGATTGAGCCTATGGTTGGGCCCAAATCATCCGTCTTGAAAACCCAAGGCAATAGCTAGGGTTTTGAAAACCTCCAGTAAGTTGCATTTTTCTAGGAGTTGCTAAAAATCCCTGGTAATCTGTTAGTTACACTAGCTATTCTAGGGGAATGGCAAACCGCGAGAAATGCCCTTAGTGGTGGTTACAACCCCTAGAAACGCCAAATATAGCCTCCACTAAAAATAATTATGTTTGTAGTGAAGAAAAAAGTACAAATGTTTCATTGTTATTATTTCATACAATGACACAAGATAACTATTAAAATATATTTGGATAAAATTATACATTTTGTTAATCAAATTATATAAATTTTAAACTTTAGTTTCTTACTCTTCTGTAACACCCCATTTAAATAATAACTTTAATTAAATGAAATGTCACACATAATAATATAAGAAGCAAAGTCATGGAGTATAATGTCACTACTTACAAATATCTAAGGTACAAAAATGAAATACTGAGGCACACCACAATACCAATACAAAACAGAGTACAAGGATCGACAATATTCAAAATAAAGCTTAAAGACCAGAAAATACATGGCCACAACCCTAAAAGAAGACCCAAATAAGGGGAATTCAACCCAGATAGGCCATGCAGCTGAATCTCCAATATCCTGTTGACCACGAGGATTTCTCACATCTGCTCACATCAATAAATTGATGATCATTGCAAAAAGAGAAAACCACACACAGAACATACTAACAAGCAGAAAGGGTAAGCTAGAGTAGAAAATGATTTATCATACCATTACATACAATTTGATAGTCAAAGACTCATACGTTAACCAATCATGTGATGACTCGCAACTAATACACTAAGACTCAAGACACAACTTATCCGGATACATATAATTAGTTAGATTCACCGGATACTTACACTTGTGGTGGCTTCTACTGCTCTGCAGAGCCAATTGCCAATGGGTTTCACCCTACCACTCACAAGGTTAGCCTTAAAATATCTAAGGCCTCCTGCTACTCTCACCACTTGAGTTAGTACGTTCTACGTGAGACTAACTGACTCTTTAGAGTGTTAGGATGTAATCCTTACTTGAATCCTTACTAAATTATATAATGAGGCATCACTACGAACTTCTTGGAATTATGTCTTAAGTATGAGCACCACCATGAACTTCCACTAACAGGGGTCATGGAATTACGTCCTGACCGTGAGGCACCACCACGCAACCATCGTGGAATTACGTCCTAACCAATGAGGTACCACCATGAGATCTCACTTAGAGATCCATTGAATTACGACCTAACCAATGAGGCATCACCACGCAACCATCATGGAATTACGTCCTGACCACACCAAAATCATGTTTCTCAAACCAACATAAAGTCATTTAGCATACCAATTCCATGTCAACATTTATAACAAACCATCCCATTCATTTTCCATGCCAAGGTCATACAAAACTCATCAATCTAGCCTATAACATTAGAGATTTCATGCATATTCGCATACTTCATACTTTGAATATAGCAAACCAGCCAAATATACAAGTAATACCAATCATGTGGGAAAATAGTGAAATCTGCGTCAGGTCTCGCTTAAGCTAGGAGCCCTTGCTCAGGCGATAGGAGTGCTCTCGCTCAAGCTGCAGACTCTCACTTAGGTAAGAATGCGAACAGAGGTCCTAGGGGTTTCGTGAACTCTCGCTTAGATGAGACCATCTTGCTTGAGCGAGATGGTTTTTCGCTCAAACCTCAATTTTTTCGCCTGAGCGAGTGTTTGAGCTAAAACCCTTGGGCTAGCTTTTGCTACTCTCGCCTAGGCGAGACGAGCTCGCTTGGGCGAAGACAGCAGTTCTCCCTCACTATTCTACGCCTGCAAAACTAGAGATTCATCCAAACAACAAATCATGCATATTCATTCCATCATAGACATCACACAAGCACCAAAAACGTAAAACAGAACCAAAAATAGGCAAAAATAGATTTAAAATACGAAACCCTAGCTTCCCTTACCTGGAAAGGGCTAGTAGAAGACTTCGACACCCAAAAAGTTAAGCATAGTTGCTCTAGGAGTGGATTCGAGAGCTGAAAAATAGTGGAACAGATTTAAAACAAGCTCCCTACAGTGAACCCTAACTGAAAACACGAAAATACGACTAAGGGAATGAGTGTACTGGTTAAGGACCACTTACGTGACGCAGTAAGGGAGTCGAGTTAGCAGGAAGAGGAAGGAGGTCCAAACCCTAGCAGAGCTTCTGAAAGCAGTTCAAAGGAGAGTGTAAGGTGGTTGTTTTCGCAAGTGAGTGCAGAATTAGGGTTCTTGGCTGCTTTAGGGGCCTTGACACCCTATGGACCAAGCCCATGTGATTAGGATAGATCCTTAAAATTGGGGCAGAAAACATAAGTGGGCCTTACATCTTCCCCTTTTAACCTTTAGTTTCTCACTCTTTCCCTATATTTCCTTTTTAAACACAACCAAATGAAACATTAAAAGATATCATAATATGACTATAAGAAAGAAAAATGATGCAAATTAAATAAGTGTAACTAATTAATGGGTGAGAGATTGAATATGATGTGTTTAGTGAAATAATTTGATAATTATGTTAAAGATAAAAATTTATCTTTTTTAATATATTTTTAAAGTGAAAAATAAATTAATATATTATCTTTTTTAATAGAATAACTTCATGTAAAATTGATCTTTTAATTTTTCAAAGGCATAATAACTTTAAAATTATCATAAATAATTTTATTATTGATGAATACGAACTTAACTACTTATAACATCTGAGTTATGTGTTTTGTACTGGACCTGGTCAACTTAACCATATAGACCTGGTCAACTTAACCATATAAATGACAACCCTTACGTATATGCCGGAAACCACCCAAGTACACAACTTGAGCCGGCATGGACTTAAACTCGTAACTGAACAAAGGCTAAACTAACAACAGAACGACCAACCTAGGACAATGCACGGACAAGGACGATATCCGACAAGTTGAGAAGTAACCGGATCAGACCGCTCCTAAAGACTTAGCAAAATGAAATCCCTCCTGCCATCTATTGAGCCCACAATAGTCGAACTAAGGGCCTGGGCCAAGGCCCAGGTCTACTTACAGCCCAAACTGAGGCCCAAACCAAGGCCCAACCCATGTCATAACCAAACATAATTAATGCTCTATAAATACACGTGGACCCCATTAATTAAAGGTACGCATTCAATACTCCATTAATCACTGATTTGACCTTCTGAGAGCTTTGACTTACTTAAGCTTCGGAGCCCCTTCTGCAGGTCACCCCTCCTGGGTCTAAGCCGACATGTATCAACCGGGAAGAAACCAACTGAGGAGATAGTAGACTACATGGGTAAGGTGACGCTTATGCCTAACTTATCTTGTTTGTTCTCTGCAGAACAATTGGCGCCCACGGGGCACAAGACGAACACCTTTAGTACCCATTTTTCTCCGAAGATGGTTTCCACCCGCAGTAGAGCTGGAGTGAACAAGCAGGCGCATGCTGGTTCCTCAGGACCTGCTGGCATCACCCCTAACCTAGCTGCCATCCTAGAGGGCCAGGCAAAGATGCAACAAGAACTAACAGATCTGAAGAAACGCAACGCTGATGAGATGGAGGCGCTACGGCAAGAGAACTCTCGCCTCAGGCGAAAGATTGAAGTTGATCCCACCCTGAAGGGAAAGGCCAAGGAAGCCTCTAAGGCTGCGAGGTCCCCGGCCTTCCAGCCCACAGAGGAGGAAAGCGAATACAACCCCACCCCTCACACCTTCACCACCACCAACAAACACCCATTCCATCCACCCATCCCACTCAACCAGGGCATACCGCAGCCCCAACCCTTGCCGCTACCCTCCCTACCACCCAAATCCCCTACAACATACCCATCACTCTACATACCACACATGTTCCGCCATGCAACCCGCAATACCTTCCAACAAACCACATCCCCCCTCACAACCTTACCTCCACCTTCCCCGCTATGATCAACCATCCAATCCCACCCCACCGACTCCCTCCCTATCAGCCAAGACGTCGCCACCCCTTCACCCCTTCACCGACTTTATCGCCAACACACCTCTTCCTGCCCAGTGGGAACCCTTCACGCTGACGCGCACCTCAAAGTCTACATCACCCATGTCGCCCTGTACACGTCCCGAGACGCAATCTTCTGCAAAGCCTTCCCCACCACCCTCAAGGGCCCTGCTCTAGAATGGTTCACAACCCTTCCGCCTTACTTCATCGACAGCTTCGACGTTCTTTCCCACATGTTCTTCACCCATTTTGTTGGCAACCGTCCACACCAAACTACCACAATCTCCCTCTTGGGCATTAGACAGGAACAAGGCGAACCACTCAGAGCGTTCATAGATCGTTTCAGTAAGGCAGCTCTTCGCACCCCACACCTCAACCAGGAGATGATCATCCAGTGCATGGCACTTACCCTACAATCCGGCCCCTTCGCCAATAATGTCTACCTCCACCCACCTGCCTCTATGCACGAACTAAAATTGTGTGCAGCCGACTATGTGCGCATGGAGGAGATGCAAACTCTCCATACCAAATTCTGTAATGACTATGCAGCCACCACCGCCAACCCTACCCCGCCACCTCCCCGCCCTGACACCCGCCCACACGAACCTCGCCAATCTCGCTTCACCAGATATGCCCCTCTTACCGTATCCCGCTCCCGCATCCTCGATGAGGCCTTACAAGCTGACCTTATCCCTCCACCACGCAAGACAACCACACCTCCTAATGCTGATATGACCAAATATTGTCGCTACCTCGCAACCATGGCCACACTACAGAAGACTGCAAAGCACTCTAGGATAAGATAGAAAAACTGGTCCATGCCGGTCACTTTCGTCGCTACATTCATAGAGATGATCATTCCTCTCGATCCTGCCACCCCCCTCGATCTGACCACAGACGCCCTCCACACGACTCTCTTCACGACAGATGCCCACCCCAACCCGCTAACCAGGAACCCGCACCGGCCCGCACCGACATCACCCCCGCCGACCCCCTCCTCCCTACGTGGCACCATCAACACCATCTCTGGCGGTTTCGCTAGCGGAGGATCCACCTCTTCTGCCAGAAAGAAACACCTCCGCCATATCCAATCCATCAATCATATCACCAATTCCCACCACAGACGCCGTATGCCTCCCATCATCTTTACAGATGACGACTTTCATGGCCTCGACCATCAACAAGATGACCCCATAATCATCAATGTTGAAATCGAAAACTACGCCGTTAAGAAAGTCCTTATCGACCAAGGCAGCTCCGTCGACATCCTCTACTGGGCCACCTACCAAAAACTCCAACTCTCGGACACTACTATGGTCCCGTATGACGAACCAATCTATGGCTTTTCTGGCGAGCAAGTATCCACCCGCGGCTACATCGACCTCCACACCGTGTTTCGTGAGGGAACCCAAACCAAATAATTGCAATCCGCTTCCTTATTGTCGACGCGCCAACATCTTACAATGTCCTCGTAGGTCGTCCTTCCCTCAACACCCTTGGCGTTGTCGTCTCCACCCCCCACTTGGCCATGAAGTTCCCTTCCCTTTCTGGTGACATCCTCACCGTCCACTGCGACCAGTGCCTGGCGCGCGAATGCTACATGGCCAGCCTGCGCCCACAACTCCCAATTCAACAAACCAACCACATTCAGCGACCACCTGGCTCTGGCATCGCCCTATCAAGCGAAGATCTCGACCCCAGAGTAGGCCTAGATGTTCGTCTCGAATCAATTGAGGAGACCTCCCCTCTCGAGCTTCCCAACGTCTACTCCATCAACCTAGGCACCGGTTTGAACTCTGAAGAGCGTGCCATCATCACACCCATCCTCGTCAATAACACAGACCTTTTCGCCTGGTCAACTGCTGACCTACCTGGGTTGGACCCTCTAGTAGCATCCCACAAACTATCCATCTACAAAGAAGCCCACTACGTATCCCAGAAGAAACGTAAACTCGGCGAAGAACGCCGCCTAGCGACTAAGGTTGAGGTCGACAAGTTACTGAATGCAGGATTCATAGAAGAAGCTCAGTACACCACTTGGCTTTCTAACGTAGTCTTGGTGAAGAAAGCCAATGGCAAATGGGGGATGTGTGTAGACTACACGGATCTGAACAAGGCCTGCCCTCGCGATGCCTACCCCTTACCCAATATCGACCGACTCGTTGACGGCGCGGCAGGGAATAAAGTACTTAGCTTTTTGGATGCATATTCTGGGTACAACCAAATCCCCATGGCTGTATCTGACATGCACAAGACCGCCTTCATCACGGACAATGCCAACTACTTCTATAGAGTTATGCCTTTTGGTCTTAAGAATGCTAGAGCAACCTACCAACGTCTAATGGACAAGGTTTTCAGCCACCTAAGGGGACAATGTGTCGAAGTATATGTTGACGACATGGTTGTCAAGTCTCCAAGCCACCACCAACATGCTGAGGACCTCTCAGCGATCTTCTCCGCGCTACGCCAATACAACCTTCGCCTCAACCCTGACAAGTGTGTATTCGGCGTCGACCGTGGTAACTTTCTTGGGTTTATGTTGACCCAACGCGGCATAAAAGCCAATCCCGAAAAATGCAAGGCCATTATCGAGATGCGCAATCCCACTACCATCAAAGAGGTCCAACGCCTCATAGGCCGCCTCACAGCTATTTCCCGCTTCTTACCCAAACTGGCCAAACAAACCCAACCCATAATCCAACTCCTAAAGAAATCCACTCGGTTCACGTGGACTGACGATTGTGAACAAATTTTCCAAAAACTGAAAACAACTCTGACCTCACCACCTATCCTCCACAAGTTGGACACTCGCCAACCCCTCCTCGTATACATCACAGCCACCGACCACACCGTCAGCGTCGTGCTCGTCCAAGAAATGGAAGGCACGCAACATCCTGTCTACTTTGTTAGTAGAACGTTGTAAGATCCCGAAACCAGATATCAAATGGTGGAGATATTGACCCTATCCTTAATCCACGCAGCCCGTCGCCTACGCCCATACTTCCAAAACCACAGCATCATCGTCAAAACCGACTACCCAATCCAAAAAATATTTCAAAAACCAGATCTAGCCGGACGGATGTCATCCTGGGCCGTCGAGCTGTCGGAATTCAACATTCGCTACGAACCCCATGGTCCCATTAAAGCTCAATGTCTTTTAGATTTTGTCAATGACCTCCAGCACACACCCATAGAGGACCAGTGGACGCTTCATGTAGATGGTTCCTCAAATCCAAAAGGTGTCGGTGCTGGCATCATGTTAGAAGGGCCTAACGACATCCTCATCGAAAAATCCATTCATTTTGCCTTCAAAACATCAAACAACCAAGCTGAATACGAAGCTATCCTCGCTGGCCTTTCCCTTGCCCGTGAAGTAGGCGTCAAGATCCTAACGTGCAAAACCGACTCCAAGCTTACAGTAGGGCACCTCAATGACGAGTTCCAGATTAAAGACCCTATCCTTCTACAATATTACCATCTGGTCCGTACAGTCATTCAATCCGCCTTTGAACGAGTACGCATCGAACACATCCCACGGACTGACAACATCAGAGCCGACATCCTCTCCAAATTGGCCAACACCAAATTAAAAAGCCACCACCGATCCCTATTACAACAAACATTATCTACACCCTCCATCACACATACCTGCCAAAACCTAACCCATGCCTCAACTGACAACCCCACCCCTTCCAAAAGCCATAACTGGACCACCCCCTACATCCAATACTTAAAAACTGGCAACCACCCACAAGATGCGGACAAAACTTGGCTGGCTAAGGCCGCTAGGTATACCATGATAGGTGATAACCTTTACAAATGCGGATACGGCCAATCTCTTCTCAAATGTGTCACGACAGAGCAAGCACAATATACTATTAAAGAGCTACACGAAGGCATTTGTGGCTACCGTTCCGGCGCACGTACCATGGCTACCAGAGTCCTTAGAGCAACATACTTCTGGCCGACTATAGAAGCAGACTGCCAGGACTATGTCAGAAAGTGCAAGCCATGCCAAAAACATGGCAAGCTCATCCACCAGAAGCAAGAACAACTCCATCACATACTATCCCCATGGCCCTTTGCTAAATGAGGAATGGACATCCTCAGCCCTTTCTCACCCAGCAAGGGGCAAGTGAAGTTCCTAATTGTAGCCGTCGACTACTTCACCAAATGGATAGAAGCCAAACCACTAACCACCATCACGACCCAGCAAGTTCAACAGTTTGTTTGGAAGGATATTATATGCAGATATGGTGTTCCATATACCATCATCACAGACAATGGCCGACAATTTATAGATAAAGAGCTAGCCAAATTTTACACTGGCCTGGGCAGCAAACACATCACAAGTTTTGTAGAACACCCACAAACTAATGGACAAGCAGAGGCGGCCAAAAAGGTTACTAGTGGAACTGCGCAAAACATTAGATAGCGCCAAAGGCCGATGGCCCGAAGAGTTAGTAGAAGTGCTATAGGCTTACAGGTGCACCCCCAAATAATCAACAAACGAATCCCCATTCAGCCTAGTTTACGGTGCAGACGCCATGATACCGGTTGAAATTGGCGAACCCACCCTGCGCCGAGAACTATACGACCTAACCCACAACCACCAAAACATGGCCACTCATCTCGACCTCTTACCCAAACTCAGAGAAAAAGCCTAGATATACAATTTAGCTGCCAAACGAAGAGCTGCCAGAAAGTATAACGCAAACCTATGCCCACGATCATTCGCAATCGGGGACTTAGTATGGAGAATGGCCAGCAGTGCAAGAAAGAAGGATGGAAAATTCTCCGCCAACTGGGATGGCCCATACTGTATACGCGAAGACACAAGAGGAGGAGCTTATCGCCTAGAATACTTATCTAGAGAAGAAATCCCCAACACCTGAAATGTGTCCCACCTCAAATTCTACTTTAGTTAAATCCACATTGTATTAAACTGAATACTTGTAACCCTGGGTGTACTCTTTTTCCTCACCCGGTCTTTTTTCCCTAAGGAGGGTTTTGGCTAGGGAGGTTTTAACGAGGCACCCCAGATTCAATGAATAAAATGAAGGGTTCTCAACTATACATCTTTTCTCTGTTTCACTTTCATTATCGTTTTAAGTTCCCCACCCTTATCACAAGTAAGCGGCCTGGGTCGAACACCCTTAACTTGATGCTAATCGTTTTAAGTTCCCCACCCTTACCACAAGTAAGCGGCCTGGGTCGAACACCCTTAACTTGTTGCTAATCGTTTTAAGTTCCCCACCCTTACCACAAGTAAGCGGCATGGGTCGAACACCCTTAACTTGTTGCTAATCGTTTTAAGTTCCCCACCCTTACCACAAGTAAGCGGCCAGGGTCAAACACCCTTAACTTGTTGCTAATCGTTTTAAGTTCCCCACCCTTACCACAAGTAAGCGGCCTGGGTCGAACACCCTTCACACACAATAGTGCACGCAAACGAACACCTCATACATACACAAATATAACGAGGAATTAACCAAGAAGTAACCGACATTCATATCAAACATCAAAATAAAGCAATGTACGAGTTATTATAGACTTAGAATCATTAAACCAGATTGGAAATATTAAAGTAAAAATCCTAAGCTGCCTTCTGCTCGGTCTCTTCCATTACCACCTCGTTACCGCCAACATCATCTTCATTTATACACACGAATTTCAAGCGTCATAACCCTTTCCCGCCAAAAACATAACTCTTTTCAATCATCACAAAGTACCAAAATGGCGGCGACAAACCCCTAAGTCAACCTTTTGACGCCTTTTCAACTGCCACAAACCTTTTCAACTGCCACAAACCTCTTCGCTTCTTCTAGCCTTAACATTGTTTATCACACTTAAAGGCTGGGGGACTGGTGTATCACACCTAGCCGATCCCGACTAGCACATCAATACATATCATGCTTCACCGACACATCGTATCGGCAAAGGCTAGGGGATTGATGTACTGGACCTGGTCAACTTAACCATGTAGACCTGGTCAACCTAACCATATAAATGACAACCCTTACGTATATGCCAGAAACAACCCAAGTACACAACTTGAGCCATCATGGACTTAAACTCGTAACTGAACAAAGGTTAAACTAACAACAGAACGACCAACCTAGGACAGTGCACGGACAAGGACGATATCCGACAACTTGAGAAGTAACCAGATCAGACCGCTCCTAAAGACTTAGCAAAATGAAATCCCTCCTACCATCTACTGAGCCCATAATAGTCGAACTAAGGGCCTAGGCCAAGGCCTAGGTCTACTTACAACCCAAATTGAGGCCCAAACCAAGGCCCGACCCATGTCATAACCAGACATAATTAATGCTCTATAAATACACGTGGACCCCATTAATTAAAGGTACGCATTCATTACTCCATTAATCACTGATTTGACCTTCTGAGAGCTTTGACTTACTTGAGCTTCAGAGCCCCTTCTACAGGTACCCCTCCTGGGTCTAAGCCGACATGTATCAACCGGGAAGAAGCCAACTGAGGAGATAGCGAACTATATGGGTAAGGTGACGCTTGTGCCTAACTTATCTTGTTTGTTCTCTGCAGGAACATGTTTGTTGGATAAAAAGTTAGGAACATTAGTTGAATAAAAAAAAGATAGTTGTCAAAGCTTGCTTATCTCACAGAGATTAATAAATTCTCATAAATTGTATATGTCACACTTATTTAATTTTTTTTCCAGAGATTAATGTGAAAGGCGATACTTTTTCTTAAACCAAATAGTGATTTACTTATTAAATAATAAGTAGACTATTTTTAAGTCATGGGCAATTATAAAATATTAAGAAATTACATTTTTATATATATGTAGGTAATTAAACACATCTCAATGTTGAGAAGATGCAAAGTGTGTCTGTCATGAAGGAAAATTGGGGAACACACAAGAAAAAGAAAAAAGTTGAGGTATGTTAAAAACATATCTAAAAATGCAGAATGATTTGTGATACCTTAACAAAAGAAAAATAATGCAATGAACTAAGTGAATAAAATTTGTACTGAAAGGGCGAGTGATGAAGAAAAATGAAAAAGGCTACAATAAAAAGAAAGAGAAGAGAAAAACATTGTGGGAAAATAGTTAGACTCATGGAACGTGTATATTCTTGTTGTTTGATTTCCTTTTTAGTGGTAAGTCTTGTTGATCTTGTAAAACAAAGTCCTTTGGTAGCCCAACCATGTTACAAGCACAAAAAAACCTTAGTGATCTGTGTCAATTGTGTTGTTCATGGTAATTGAAAATGAAATACAAGGCTAAGTGGAAAATTGTGTATGTGTTAGGAGATAAAACACTTTAAACACTTGAAAGGATACAATTCTCTACTTTACACACAAAATCAATGAGAGACTCGTTGGCTTTGAGTATGAATTGCACTTGTGTCTTGAATAACGGTCTAACTTCTCCCACTGTTCAACCTTCGCCTTTTCATTTAGAATTAAACTTTCTTTTTCAAATAGCAATTTTAGTTCACTTATTAGCTTCATACTCTCTATCCTCTAAGCTTCATCTAGGTTACTATCATCATCCACCTTATCCAAATCACCTATTTACCTTATAATTTTTTTCTCATAATGCTAAAGACTGAATTCCATATCTTAAGATCCTATTTAGGCTTTTTAAGTTTTTCTTTCAAGCCTATCGGGTTCCTATGTCCATTATATGAAGTCCATGACCTTTTCGCCACTTCTTTGAACCGTTGATCTGAATTCCATACATTCAATGTCCTAAATGGTTTGGAACCCCAATCAATTGAAGTAGATTTAAGAAGCATGGCATAGTGATCAGACACGTGTCTACCCATGACAAATTGTTTACAATCTAGCTAGTGATCTAACCACTTTAGGGACACCAATACTCTATTCGTTCTACTATTAGTTGTACCATTAGCTTTGTACCAAGTGTATTTCCCTCATGTTATTGGGACATCTTACTTAACTCTTTTAATGAATTCATTAAACCCCTTGATCTCTCCTCTAGTACTACTACCCTTGAAGTTTACACCCTTTCTCAAACAACTTCCTAACTGCATTGAAGTCGCCTAATACACACTATTGTTTACAATCTTCCATTAGTTTTACTTTAGGTATCTCCTCCCATGTTTCATGTTTATCATTAATGTTACACAAGGAATACACATTAATGACAACTGCTAACACTTTGTTTTGGCCATGCTTACAATATTTTCCTGCTACCCCAACAAACCATTGACCTAGGATCTACTTATTGCATGTAAATATGTCTTTGTGCCATTTAGTTAAGATTCCTCCTGAGTTATTTATTGCCTCTAAATGCATCCAATCAATGTTAATATCACCCATAAATGATTACATCCTTTTTGCATGTCTGTAGTTTAGTTTTTTGTATGCATATCATATACATCCCTTCCTGGAGATGGGTTCTTTTAGATATCTTTGTTTGATCCCACCTAACTCTCTAATGTTTATGTTAAGGATCTTCATTATAATTATTCCTCCTACCTTCTTGTCCGACCTCCATCATTTCTCTGTCTCTTACCTCCATCTCATCTAATTCCCATATAATTTGTTTTTCCTCCCACAAGAATGTGATCCCCAATTCTTTAGCCAACTCCCTGATACTAACCTCAAATTTCTTCCTTTATTTTACTTTACATGCAGCCTTGTATTTGGATTTAGTGGTTTGTTGGATCTTCTTGCACGATTCACCCACTCAAAATAACCTTCTCTCGACAAACTTAGTTGGGTTCATAAGTGTCTCCTTGATAAAGGTCGTGTGTTTTGTCATGCCATTTCCCCTCGTTTTGATTCTAACCTAACAATTGTGATTTCAGCACCCATTGGTTATGGAGTTTGCCCTAGAGGCTTCGCTCGATGTCGTATTGTATATTGTTTTCTCTTGCCTTCATAAGGTCTTCTCTTACACCCACCAAGCTATTTGCATAGACATTGGACTCAAAGTTTGTAAGGCCCAGTTTTTCTTGCTCTAATATTTTAAGAGCTGCCCTTAATTTAGTGGGCCTTAGGGCTGGCCCAAAGAGAAAAAATTAAACCTAATGTGCCCTAACACTAACCACTATGCTCACTTTCGTAAAACAGAACTCTCACACCCTTAGAGCTGTTGCCGTCATCTTCTGCTAGGGTTTGGAATCACCATAGCCAAGCAATCTCAGTCTCATCCTTCCACTCCGCGTAAGTCTCTTCCAAATCAAGCTCTTTGTACATTTTATTTCTTCCTTGTGTTCCCAACTAGAGCTTATTCTAGTGAACTCGTTTTGAACTTGTCCAACTGCTTTTAAACTCTCGAAGCTGCTCTTTCAGCTACTATTCTTCATGGTTCAAGTGTCGAAGCCTTAGCTACTACTTTTCCAAGTAAGGGAAGCTAGGGCTTATTATTGTATTTCGATTTCCTGTCAATTCTATTGCTGTTCTGCGATTTTTATGGCTGGTGTGTTATTGTGAAAGCATAAAATGTCTTAGTATGGTGTGTGGATTCGTGGGTGTGATTGTTGCAGGGAAACAATGGCGAGAAACGCATGTTCTCGCCCAAGCGGGCCTGTCTCGCCTAGGCGAGACTTGCAGAAACATGCCAGATTCACATTCGAGCTCTCGCTCAGGCGGAGAGCTCTCGTTTGAGCGAGGAGACATATGTTGGGTTTTTAATAAACTTAAATGTATTAACCACTATAAGTAACTAGCCGTTGTAAGAAACTAGCCGTTGTGAGTGGTTAATGCACTAGCTGTTGAAGTCTAGGTAGTTAATGAGTTAGCCGTTTATAGCCGTTGAGAGTATAATGGTGAGGAAATGTAGGTCTATAAATATAATGTATTGTATGAATAACAACAACAATAAGAGGTGAATAAAGTTTTTTCACAAGATTATAGAGTTCTTGTCTAACAAAGTGCTAACAACATCTCGCTCAAGCGAGAGGGGCTCGCCTAAGCGAGAATGCATGAGGATTTTGCCTCGTCGCTGCAGTTTTCAGCCCAGGCAAGGGACTTTGCCTTTGGGCAAGGGGTGGCCTTGCTGAGGCGAGGAAGGGCTCGCCTAAGCGAGAATTCGTGTTACAACAACCCTCACTATTGGCAGTCTCGCCTAAGCGAGGGCCTGTCGCTTAAGCGAAAGAACCCTTTTGCCTGAGCGAGGGTTCCTGGCATGAGCGAGGCTGACGCATAGGTTAGTGTGATGTTTGTTGTATCTCATGTATTGACTGGTGATCTACTGTATAATTTCATTACCTTGTTAAAAGCATGAATGAGTTAAGTATGCAAGAACTATGTGACCTTTGGATTGAAAATGATAGGTTTGATATGATTTTGGCTGTGATCTAATTGAGATGGTTGGTATCAAAGTGACATGGTATTGGTATGAGATGAAGTTCTATATTCATGGTTTGAGAATAATGGGTTGGTATGAATTCACTGGGAATATGAAAGAGGTGGATTATGAGGCTGGGAATAAGAAAGAGGCAGCCATTAGAGTTTGAAGCTGGGGACCATGTATTCCTCAGAGTGACCCCGACGACAGGTATTGGAAGGGCCATCAAATCAAGGAAGTTAACTCTGAGGTTTGTTAGGCCTTATCAGATTTTGAGGAGAATTGGTGTTGCAGCTTATGAGATTGCCCTGCCACCGCACTTGGCAAATCTGCACAATGTATTTCATGTCTCTCAGTTGAGGAAATACATAGCAGATCCATCTCACGTACTGGAGTCAGACGATATCTAGATCAGGGAAGATTTGACTATGAATACCAGACCAGTGCGGATTCTAGACTCGCAAGTGAAAAAGCTAAGAGGGAAGGAAATCAGGACCGTGAAAGTGCTATGGGATGAGGCTACTTAGGAGATGACCTGGGAGATGGAGGATCGCATGAGGCAGTCCTACCCGCACTTATTTCCTGGCAAGTCCTATTTTCGAGGACGAAAATCTTTAAAGGTGGAGGAAATGTAAGAGTCGAGAATATTTTTAATTAAATAATTATTTAATTAATGTGGGTAATAAAAGCATTTAAGGTTTTGAATGTGGATTTCTATGACGTGGAAAAGTACTAGCTTAAATGGTTGAGAGTACTTTGATTGTGTGTGAGGACTTGAGTTCGAGTCCTATGTATGCCATTTGTATGGTATTTAAATGATGCATTTTATGTTGTATATTTGAATGTGAAACGTGATAATATAATCTTAGAATTAGAGGAATTATCACGAATATGAGTTGGTTGAATTGGTTGTGCACTTGCTTTGTGATTGAAGGGTTGAGAGTTCAAACCTTTCTAAGAACAAAATTGCTCTATTTTTGCCAAAATTTTCCTTGGCATGAATGTGAAAGGGTTTAGAAACCCTAGCAGCCAAGAAGGCAGCCGAGAGTGCTGAAAAATATGCTGTAAAGGGTATTGAATAACCATTAAAACATATTTTTATCTTAATTTTCGTTTTAGGGTGTTAAAGGGAAATTAAGAGTGGCACATGCATGGCCGCCAGGCGGCACAACAACTGTTCACCCAAATTCTGGGTTTTGGCACGAGTTGCCTGGCGATGGGCCAAAATTCGCCAGGCGAAACACGAGGACTGACACAGTGTTGTTATTTTGGTGAATTTTGTGATATGTTGATGTTTATGTTCGTCTTTGATTTGGCTGTTTGATTGACTCATGCTACAATATTGATTCGTATGGTCAGGCTATTATTAACAACGACGAAGGAAAATGAGGAGTTCATGTTAAGAATAGGTAATCCCTCTATTGAGTCGAATTAATGATCCTTGCGTTCAGTTGGAAGTGTTGGATTGTAGAAATATTGCATTGTTAAATGTTGGGTTGTGGTACTCGAGACAATAGAACCATGGGTTCGGGAAGGGAAAACACAGGTGTAGAAAAATTGGGTCTGTACCCATAATCTGATGCGCCGCCTGACAGCATCTTATTAGCCGCCAGGTGGTAGCGGCGTAACAAGGCTGTTTGGAAAATTGGTGAGTCAGTCTTGGGGAAGAAATTGTCTGTGAATGAGTTGTGAATGAATTGGACATGAAAAGATAATTAAAATAGGAATTTTGTAATGTTTGATTTATAATAATTGGTTGAGGTAAGAATATATTGATTGATTAATTATAAGAGTTGAAATGATTGTGACTTAGTGATATCAAGGGTAGGAGAGGCTTTGAGGTGAGACTGAAGTAGTCTAAGAGAGGATTGAATTCTATTTCTTTTAACTAGAGTAAGTTCACTTGAAAAGATGGATTGCGGTTTGAGAGGTATAAGTAGATGAGTAAACTGGACTACTATAATTGAATTGAGAATATAGTGTGATAAAGTGATAATAACAGTTTGGTATTAAGGAATCTCAGAATGGGAATCTTGGATTGAGTGATAAGAGTGTTAAGTTAAAATAGATCCTCGGAGGATGTGATATTATGGTTGCTAAATGCCAAGTCATGACTAGAGTGAGTTAGGATGTGGATCATAGGTAATGGGCCAAGGGTGGTGTGCCATTATTTCTTCACTTCGAAGTTGAACAATAAGAGAACATGATTATCTTGGTGTTATTTAGTGGTGTAAGTTCATGTGCGCTAACCTGTGTAAGAAAATCAGATAGTGTGTATGTCACTGGTGTAGCGCCTGGCGGCACGGGGGTGTGCACTAGGCGATAGGAACAACTGCAAAGGTCCCTGTACTGCGTGGCGCCTGGCGGCAAGGTGTGCTCCGCCAGGCGGTGACTGAAAAACAGTGGCGATGGCGCCTAGCGCTGGGCTAGTACCGCTAGGCGGTCTGGACTGATTTCGCCTGGCGGTGTGTAGGCTAAGCCAGGCGAAAATGTTGCTGTCCTCGATTTGTTTGTGTGTTATTTTGAGCAAGGATACTACACTTGGATTGGGAGATGTTGTGTCGTGAGCGGGTAGGTTCATGGATGGTGGATAACATGTGATGATATGAGCGGGGAGGTTCATATCCAGTTACTTTCGCGTGGGGATACGAGCGAGGTAGGTTCGTATGTTCCGTGCTCGCGCTTGAGAGATGCCACGTCCGGGGAGGTACGGGGCTGGTGGATCACATGTGTTGAACTACGGGCGGGTAGGTCCGTAGAGAAAGACTACGAGCGAGGAGGTTCATAGAGGCAGGACCACAAGCGGGCAGGTTCGTGTGAGCATCATATTCCCGAGTCCAAGGCTAACCATATGTGTGATTTGAAGGCTATAAAGCCTTGGGGTTAAGGTCTTGGCCAAGAACTAAGTAAGATGAATAAGATGGGTGTATGTCCTATTTTGCATAATATATATCTATTGTTTTATTTTTCTCATCTCACCGTTTTTGTTTGTGTATGGCGATGATCGTGTGATTCGTTACACGGGAGCAAATGCTGATACAGGTGATGCTAAGGACGCCCAGGCGACAGAGTGAGGGCTAGCTGGGATTAAGCTAGGACTATATTTATGATTATCATTTATGTTTTATTTTGGATTTTGGAAATTGTAAAGTTTTAAATACTACGATTTTAAATATTATGGCGCGATGGTTAAACATTTTAATTTTCCCGCATTTCAGGAATAATAATATTGTGATGTGTTAATTCATTTTCTTTATTTATTTACTTAATTTAGTAATATTCTTTAGGGATGTTACAGTGGTTACTTTACAGATTATAAAGACTAATGTCATAGGCACCCTGAATATGCTTAGGCTTGCAAAGTGAGTACGAGCAAGGTTGTGATATTGTTTAATAATGATCTCAAACTACTGCCATTAGTTGGTCTCATTTAGTTAGAATTTTTCTGACAAGATTTTGCTTACATCAACTTCAGAGGTGTATGGAGATCCTCTTGTGAATCCTCAACCTGAAGGCTATTGGGGCAATGTTAACCCTATTGGTAGGTTCCTTTATTTTCATTCTCATATTGCACAAAAGAGCTTCTTAAATGAAGCAGTTTATGTTTATGAATATGAACACTAAATGTATGATAAATGGAATTGTGGCTTATATTTAATTTTTCAACAGGTTGCCTTTATTGGAAGCTCTTTAACAGGAGCAGGATTATGTCAGCTGCAACGCAACTAACTAAGGTAGCTTCACACCCGATGGTAGCTTTTAATCAAATACTCTCTCTCTCTTCCAAGATAATTATCCTGAAATGGTAGCTCGTAAGGTACCTTGCTATTTATTTTGTTGGTTTTAGCTGGAAATCCATGATTATCAACTATGCTTAGTGATGAATTTAGATATTAATGTGGATGCAGTGTTCTTTTACTCGGTGAATTAGTTACGATTGTATGTCAAATTAAGCTTTTTAATGAGGCTATGATCTGATGATCTATTCTACTGGAAGTTGCAAGATGATGGAGTTTTACCTTGTGGCATATTTTATCATTTTTTGTGGCTGCTTTGCTTTCAAGTAGAGGCAAAGAGTGGGCAAGTTGCAAAACTCAGATACGGGAAGGGTCCTTGTTATGAGAAAGTGGTATTGAAGAAGGGGAGGTGGACAATGCAAGAGGATGAAATTTTGACCAAGTACATTCAGGCCAATGGAGAAGGTTCTTGGAGGACGTTGCCAAAAAATGTAGGTACAAAAAGTAATTAATTCCACATATATTATTAGTGCATTTATAGTTTTCTTTTCTAGGTGCCTTTTTGTTGAGTGTGACCTTCCAGCTATAATTCTTGTACAAAAGTGTAATTTGAACCATGGATTGAATAACTTTTTCTCTTACTGCCATTTACACTTTTCGATTGTAAAGGATTTTTAGAATTTGGCAAGAGTTACAAGTTAAAGTGGATTAACTATTTGAGAGCTGATCTAAAGAGAGGGGACATTTGTGTCGAGGGCTTCTGTAAAATTTCTCAATAACTAAATAAATAAAGATCAGAATGAAAGATAAATTAAGTATCAGCTTCCGTAAAATTTAAAATTCATACAACTACTTTAAACGTTATAAATGTTTCATAACCATTTCTTGTCCATACATCTTTATCATTCAATAGACAAAATGTATATTTAAGCACAAAAGCACCTCAAACTAATGCATGTCAGTCTTACTAACCAAAATTTTATGAATATCGCTCTATTTTTTTTTTCATTTGCATAATTACACAAACTTGATTTTAAATTTACTAAATCAACGAAATAGAGTCTTAGTTGGAAAGAGAATAGTGAGAAAGAGACTCTGACCACAATTCTTGAAGAAGTTGTTTTCATTAAGTTTAAGTTTTTTATAAGAATTAATGTCTTGTTTATATGACATGAGAAAAGAGAAAAAGAGACCTTGAGAGATATTATTATAAAAGTTGTTTTCATTTGTTTAATTTAAGCAAACTTTATTTAAAACAATTTACCTAATTAGCACATTAATTTTTGGTTTAACTGGAAGGAGATAAAGGAGAAAAAAAGAGACTTGGATAACAATTCTTGTAAAATTATGTAAAAAGAGAAAAACTATGATATGTTTGGATAATAAAAGAGAAAATAGAGACATGAAAATATAGATAATCATTGAGTTATTTGATTATAGTTTACAAATTTTATATATCACATAGTGTTTCGGGTGTAGGGACCAAGAGCCCACTAAGAGAACCTCTTCACTTCACGTTATCTTTCTCCTCCCCAATGACTTCAGCGAAATCCACTCCTCAGCTCGATCGGTTGGGATGACGATCGGGGT
>Ga0214542_1001701_pt1 | contig 45411 bp, 25 predicted proteins | sample CNSS1metaG_FD_160096 | JGI IMG/M metagenome (GOLD analysis project Ga0214542, IMG submission 160096) | Root nodule microbial communities from cowpea collected in UCLA plant growth center, Los Angeles, California, USA - CNSS1 | ecosystem: Host-associated > Plants > Roots > Nodule | place: USA... | reverse complement strand
ATCATACAATTAAGATGATAAAAATAAAAAATAAAAATAAAATAGATGTACTTTAATATACAATCAATCATACTCAAGTCTACATGTATGCTATCTTTGGATATGCAAACATATTTACTAAGTATATGAAATGTATGTCTCACTTTAATATCATTATAAGCAATGGTTCACCTTTGGGTAATCCATATATGCCTTATAACAATGACTTTCAATAAATCCATAAACCAATTAATATATCCATAATTTGGTATCCTTCATTTCATGAGTGATTCCATAATTCAACTTTACTTTAGAATTAATTAAAACGTAAAATTTGATCACTTTGGTGATTACAAATTTACCATACAATTAATTCCTAAATTAAATATCATGTCACAATTACGTAACAGTCAACACTTTTAATCATAATTCAAAACTTTAATTTGCAATTCAACTTCCAAATAAATTTTTATTAAAATTGCAACTTACCAATTAATATAGCTTTCACTTCATCCAAAGCAATAACTAGTAATATTCCATTCCATAACAGTGGCGCATACTTAAAAATTTTGCAATAAGAAACCAATGTGTATGCTCGTAACAGTGAAAGCATTTCAATTTCACATTTGCATTTCAACAACCAAACATAAATTCGCGGCTTCCAATATTTCATGGCATCCTTATATACTATTAAATAATGCATATTGCAATCTAAATGGTGCAATGAAAACCAATTAAACAAAAAACCCTAAATTCCATAATTTCAAATTAGGGTTTTATGATTTGGGAAATACTTTTATGGAGAATCATAAATTCCTAAACCTGACTCTGATACCAATGTAAAATTTAATCTATATAGTTTCCATTTTCTAATCAGTATAAGAAACTACTCTATCATACAGGAGGAACGTTTAGAAATTATGATTCTCACAATTATGTTATTAGAAGAGTTTAAGAACTTACCTGGATCCATCGCAAAGTTCTCTTGATCAATGTTTTCCCTTCTCTTACTTCTCTTTAATGGCTTCTTGATGATATAGAATTACCAAGTACGAAGTCTTCTCCTGTCAAAGTCACCTTTCCTTACGTTCTCTTGAAACGTAAAACTCTACCGCTTTTTAGGAGCAACTGTCATTTTATTCTTTTAGTATTTTAAAACTTTAATAAAATACTATAATACCCCTATGAAGTGAGAAGTGAGGGAATTAATTTAATAAGTCTAAAATAATCCCCATAACTTTAATAACTTATATTCTAATAATCATCACATTAGAATCTTTACATTAAAGTTATTCTTTAAATTACATGAACCAAATATTAAATTAATATATAATTTAACATATTATGCTTATAATGGATTGGATTGTATGACACAATGTGTGAACAATCGCTTGTTAGATATAGAGAAACTCTCTCATTTTATTCCTCGTGATTCCATTTGAATCCATTTATTCTTTATGTATTTAACACTCTACATTAATATAATAACTCTGCTAATTAGAGTAGTATAGTTAATATATTAAACATGAACATTCACTTAATATATCGAATTTGAAGTCCTCTGAATTTTTCAAAACAAAATTAAGAACTATTCTTTAAAATAAAACATTTACAAAGTGCATCGAAATATTATATATATATATATAGTGGGAAACTAAAACTTCAAACTATCAACTAGGCGACTCTCTGTTGACCATTACTCTTACCTACATCATCCTTTGTTTACGTATATGATATAATCATAATAGATGAACAAACCACAAACTAAACTAAAAACAAGATAAGCTAGTATAACTATAAATATTCATATCAATTATAATCTATCATGTTATTGATGAATTCAAATTCTATCAATTTAACCATGTACTTTCAACAATCATCAAATGTCTACAAACGCATGCTCATGGTGACAAAAAAGATAACCTTCATGGCCTACAAGAGTTAGACCTTTGATTATTCTACTTTCGGAAGTATATTGAGTAGACTAAGAGATTATGCACCTATCACACCACTCACAATGAACATGCTCTCACATAACAATAAACTAGGACCAATTTCTTCTCAATTATGACATGATAAATTTCTTATACCTATGTGGTTCAATACCAAAGCACTAGATTGTAAGAACATCCATCGACTCTCACAACTAAACATCTTTCTCTATGTGAGTTGGGTATTAGGAGAATCAAAATAATCTCATTAAATCACAATTCAATAAACCCTAGACTCAAATTCCATATAACATTTCCTACTTAGAAGTCACTGGATCCTCATCTTCCACACAATTCATAAATCAGAGTTGTTTTTTAAAAATCATGAAAAGATAATATCTATATCTTAAACTATAATTGTTCATTTGTTGTGTGTTTTGGTAGTTAGAAAGATGAATGAGAAATCTACCACTCTTACTTATCCCTCACCAAAGTAAACTTTTATCTTAATAAAAAAGTGACCCTAAAATATATTTCTTGATCATGATAGAAGTAGTCTTTTATGTTAAATATTATGCAAGGAGTAACATCCCCTATTTTAAACCCAATCAAAACCATATGGGAAAGTTCAAGTTCCACTCTTTTTAACCTCTCTCTTTTTCCTTAAAAATCTCATATATTTGACAACTTAATCTCATGTATCTTTTCCTTCTCTAATATAAAGAGGAGATTATACTAATTTTTTGTGGAGGCAACAATATGGGTCCAGCAGTATATTGTTGGGCCTAAGTTAGTTTGTGGTGTGCTTTTTTCAATTAAAAAACTTGATTAAAACAAAAAGAAGAAGCTAAAACTCATCTTTATACCTTAAACACAGAATTGACCTTATGTCTCCATAAAAACAACTTCAAAATATCTTATACATCTTTTCCATATTACTTATATAAAGAATATTACAAACTTATGTGAATGATGCATCATCAAGCAATTAAAAAACAGAAGAGTAATTGGACATATCTTATTAGTTACTATTTATTTGTTTTTAAGCACATTTATTTGTTTCAGAGTTGTTACTGCTAATTGTATGTTATTTAATAATAGAAGAATAAGTTATTACTATTTCGGCTTCGGATCCTTTAATCGTTTGAATGTTTAATGTCATGGACCATAATTTACTTTTTATTTGATTACTATTAAAATATTTTCTGCAAATATTGGAAAAATGAATAAAAATGTTTGTTATAACCTGTTTCCCCACCCTAATTTGCCTATCTCAAAAACTATATTTTATTGTTAATAATTATGTTAAATTTTTTTAAAAAAATATCTGAATACACAATTGTAAATATATTATTTCATTACTTTATTAATTTTAGAATATCAAATAAAAACATTCTTCTATCTGAAGAAGCAAAACATAACATTCACCTTTTTCATTAATAAAATTCCATAGTTTTAAAAATAATAATAAATCTAATGTACTTTTTCTCATGGGTAAAATAAATATATTTAGTTCAATTTTATATTTTTAATTCGAGGTAGCAATCCCATAAATAATATGAAAATGATACATTGACCCAGTAAATGTGACCAAATTTTGATCCAGTGATGTGTGACGTGAGATGGAAATATGAAATAGGGTTTTTTTTATTTTTTACCAGTGTGACATGGCATTTGGTCAAGTGCTGAAGTTTAGAATGAGAATAGACATGTATTTCAGTTTCAAAGAAAAAAGCTTTCCTTCGTTCTCATTTCGTCATTCTTTTTCTGTAAAATACTAAAACCCTTGGTTGGTTTTTGATGGTGTACAAATGGCTTGGATGATTTGGTGCTAGAAGATTTGATGAAAATACATGAAGTCATTGTATTGGAACATGTTGGGACCATGATCAAATTGATGAAGATGTGAAAATTTGATGTTTCAGGTGTTGATCAAGCATCATGTGTGTGTGTGTGCACTATATCCGGATTACTCACGAAGAAAACAAGCTTGAAGATTGGAACTCTTAGTATAGACCATTTAGCATTATATGGATGTATAAGGTCTTTTTGGTGTTTTTAATTTGTTGAATTGTCTTTTAACAATTCAAGTGGTTTCTTTTAATTTGTTGAATGACTTTTTAACAGATTGAAATGTTTGTTGTAGTAGTTTTAATTGTTACGTATTCAATTATTTGATTTATTTTTTAATCAACTGATTTCACTTAAGTAAAGTGAAATCAATCAATTGATTAGAAAATCAACATATTAAATTTCTTAATAGTTTGACTATAAGTTCTATTTTTCTCGAAAGAGGTGGAAAACTTACCATTTTGAGTGTGAAATCATTGGATATTATGTGGAAAACTCTCTCTCTCAAAGATCATACAAAAGTGTAGTTGTTGAAGATTGATCTTGGATCATTCTTGGAGCTTTTTACTTGGTTTTTGAAACTTAGAGGAAAAGAGGGTTAGGTAGGCTAGGTTGTGCCTTTATTTAGGTTTGGTCTTTCTCAAGTTTCTGGGTGATACCTAGTGGTTTTCCAAGTCTACAAGGGTGGTCATGTTGTGCTTGTATTGATTCTTGTGTGATTCAAAGGTCTTTGGTTATATTTTTTTGCATATTTTGAAAGTGTAATCTTGTGGATTTTGTAAGCCTTTTGAAATAGTGCAAGTTAAGCTCGGGTTGCCTTGACAAACTAGATATAGCTCATATTTAAGTGAACCAATATAAAAATCTTTTGTTCTTGTGCTTGCCTCTAACTCTCCTCTCTTGTTTTGCACTTTTAAAGTTTAAAGAAATTTGAATTGAACCATCTTTTAACTGTTCTTGTGTGTTCTAGCATGATATGAAGTTTTTCTCATATTTGTATTACTCATTTGAATCAATCTTGATAAGTATTTCATGTTGTTTTTGGTTTAAACTGCAAATTCGAGTTTTTGTAGATTTTTCAATTTTTCAATCAACTGATTTTGTGTTTTAATTTGTTGACGGTGTGCAGTTTCAGTGTGAAAGTCCAAAACTATTATGAATACCATAATGTTGCACATTTGACATGTTGAAGGAAAAGTTTTCAAGAGTCTATAGATAACATCTTCCACAACTATAAACAAGTTTTACTTCCAAAGACCCAATACTAATGAAGATGGAGGCCTAAAATATTATGTTGTTGAAATATCAAGCGATGAGGACGTCCTGCAAATGATTATGTGTATGCCAAACTTTCCTATTAACACGATCATTGAATTCTTTGTAACCTTGACAAAGTCCCTAAAAGAAATACTTTCACTTTTACAAAGAAGTTCATCATCAGTTGCAACAAACCTCAACCTTATTCAACGTTCAACATTGATACTTTATTTTGGCAGACTTCTTAAAAGGGCTACCATAATGGAGTGTCCCTACGGTTTTGGCCTTATATTCAGATCAGACGTCTTTGTGGTCATGTCCATCCACCATAACTTCACTTTCAATGACCTTTTAAAAAAGATAACACAAGGATTTGGTTGTGGAGATCACAAAAAAGTCACTGAAATTAGCTATCATTGTGTGCAATGAGGGTAGTTAAGAACCATCTCTTCCATGATATCGTTGAAATCAAATGTAATAATGATATTGTACAAATGATCAATCGATCGAAAGATGTTCAACATATATAGACAAATGTTATTCGTATAGCCACTTGACGTCACATTGAATTGTTTATACAAACACAAGAAACTTATGACTGTTAACAACATATAAATTCTATAAAGATATAACATTTGTGTAATAAAATTCTAATTAAATGTTGTGAGCTGCATTATTTGAATTTGCTGTAAAATGGTCATTTTGCATGACAATTACAATTTGAATTTTATTTGACTTTGACTATTTGTGAACAAATGTGCCCATAATGTGAAATTATAAATGTCTTTAAAGCAATTAATTAAGGCAACCCAATGTGTAGACCAATAAATGAATAATTGGCTCCAACATAATAAAACCTCTTACCCACTCTTAATTTATCCAATAACACATCATGTTAATCTAATTCATATGTTATATATTAATTTTATTAATAAATGATATATATATATATATATATATATATATTTCAAATATTCAATTAATAACTAAGTTAATTTCATTAACAGTGGTAGGTATAAGGAAATAATGGACGTTAATTTCAATTAAAAATATATTGATTATTTATGACAATTTTTTTAGTGTTTATGTATTTGATATAACTTGTCAACTGAATATATTCTATATTGTACTTTGTTATGGAGGCAAAAATTGATTCGAAGGAGTCTGAATATATTCTATATTTGGTATTTTAATGTTTTCAATATTCTATATTCTAAATATAATTATCTCAATCTATTTCTATAAAAAAACATTAAATAAAATGAAGAAATTATTAAACAATTATTGATGTAAAAGAAAATAAAAATAGTAAACTTCCATTAATCAGAATAATTGATATAAATATTCTTTTAGATCGATTATTATATAACTAATATAAAAAAGCATAAATGTTAATAAGTGTGTCATAAATATGTAATATAAAAATCTTTCATAAATTTTACGCTTTTTAATTAATGTTATTACATATATTATAATAGTTAAATGTCTGTCAAGTGTACGATAGAAAATAAAACTAGTTAAATGTCTTGTTTATCTTACCCGTATAAAATAAAACAATTCATTGTAGGGTTATTAAAGCAAACCAAAAAATGGGCACTACTCACTTTACAATTAAATTCAAATAATGCATAATTATGAACTCTAACGTCCCAGGAAAATTCAGCTTGATTAGGGTTAAGTTCATTTTATTTTATTTTTGTCTGAGTTGTGAAAGTGTGGTAGATAGGTAGGTAAGAGATCAGACATACCCTTTATTCACCTTCTTTATATAAAAGATTAATGGAAGAGAGGCGTTGTCTCTTTGTTTTTAAGAAAATTAAATTAATAATAAATAGTTATATAAAAGCTAGTAAGCAATTTATAACATATTGTTATACTAAAAAGGCGAGTATGTAATAATATGTTGTATTATTGAAATATTTATTTCTGTTGTTTATTTGAATAGTTTATTTTTGTTTTTTTCACAAAAAATAAATAAAAGTAAAATATGAAATGTGTATTCTATTATTATTATTATTATTATTATTATTACTAGCGTAGTGTGTATGTATTTTTTAAATATGTATGATATAGTAGTTGATGATATTATAATGTTATTAAATTAATAAAAAAAATAAAATTATATTTATCAAAAATAAAGTTAAATGTGTGAAGAAAATATGAGAAAATAATTGTTGATAAATAGGAGAAAAAAGAAGAAGGACATAAGTAAATATTTCTTAAAAACTCGTAAAACTAACCGTTAATTTTTAAAACTTTAACAATAATTATATTGTAAAGGGTAAAGTTAAAATTATGAAATATGGACACAAAATATGGAATCCTCTTTATATATAGTTATAGATTATATATATACCACATTAAATTAAAAAATTTAAATTAAAAATCTAACTAAAATGTGGATTTAATTTTTAGAATATTTTTTTTTTTTATACCATGTTTGTATTGAAACATGATTACAACTGAATATATAATTTTCAACAAAATTATAAGTCAAATAGATTTTTCTTTTAAAAGAAGTATTTCCTAAAGCCAGCAATTTCATTTTTCTTTTAAGAAAATATTTTTCTAAAGCTAACAAAACTTGAAAGAAACAATTGATAGCATGAAACTAAATGTGTTTCATAAAAAATTAGACAATTAAAAAACTATAAAACATAAAATATAGAACTATAAAATTATAAAATTATGATATTATAAAATTATAAATTAAAAAATTAAAAAACTATAAATTAAAAAATATATAAAATTATAAAGTTAAAATATTTAAAATTTAAAAATACAAAATTATAAAAATACAAAATTAACAAATTATAAAATTATAAAAATATTAAAATTATAAAATAAAAAAATAAAAAATTATAAAAAATCTAAATATATAAAACTCAAAATATAATTAAGCTTGATCTGGATGACTAAATTTGTGTTTATTATTTATCCATGGTTGAAGAAGTCTATAAACAAAAATCTACCATACCAAATACACACTAAATTTTTTCTATTGCTTATATATTACTATGTACAATACTATTGAAATTATTATTAACTTGAGAGTAAAAAGATTAACAATAAATTTCTTTTGATGACTCATTAACAATTCAACAAGTTATTATGTTATGCACTCGTTACTCTAAAGTATTGCTCTCTTCACCTTGTATGACTCAATATCTTTTCAGTAATAACAAAATTTATAAAAGACAGAAGTTTAAAACAATATCTTATAATTAAGTGTGAAACCTTAGAAAAAGACATTTTAACAGTGATAGTGGTTTAAAAATAATGAGATTCAATTATTTTAATATTAAAAAATTTTAGTATAAATAGAATTATTATAAAAGAGTTTCATTTATTTTAAAATACATCATCTTTTTAGAAATCACACTTCTAAAGTTCTCTGACTTCTTTCTTGGAGTTTTGTCTATCTGGTCATCTGATTGAAGAATCGAAACCATAGGATTGATCTCTCGGTGAGCTCTTCAAGTTGAACTGATCAGTTTCTTTGTTCGCATAAGTTGAGTTTATTTATCTTTTTTGTCTATTTTTGTTTTCTGTTGCCCTCTTTCGCTTGCATGCGCATTTTATTCATCAGTATGAGTTTATGCTGATTAGTGATCATAATGGTATGTCATGATCATTCTTATGATGTTTTTATGTGTAAATAGAGCATCCTGTGAAGTTAGAGGCGTTTGACATTTAAAGAGCTGCATAAGCAAGATAATAGGTCAGGGAAGCTAACTTTAAGCTTGTGTTGAACTGAGTAATCTCTAATTTGTAAAATTCTCCTTGGATTGTTGGTGTTATGAATTGATATAATTTTGATTGATTGGTTTGTGTTTAAATTGAGGTGTGATTCTTGATTTCTATGTTGTTGCTTGAATTGGTAGTAATGGGAAATTTCAGGATCTGAGTCATTGATCAAATTGGTATCAACTCCAGGATTTAAAGACTATTTTAAAATAGTATCTAAACGAGAAGTACTAGTTTGAGCTATTAAACTGGCCTAGATTGTCAAAAATTGCTAAATTGATGTTGCTGATATTTGATATAATGTTAAGCCTCACGTGGCAGCAGTGAACGCTCATTTTTACGACTCGATTGGCACTAAGCGTATGCTAGGTGGTGTTGAGTGCTGATTTTTGTGAATTGATCAACGATAGGCGCCACTTTCTGGCACTGAGCAACCCAAGTTTCAACACTGCATTTTATTGGTAAAATGAAGATTTCCACTTTGTTAACTGTCGGATTAAGTTGAAATTTTGACAGTTGATCTTAAACACGTGAGTGTTTATTTTGACCGGTGGGATCTTTGTTTTGAAGTTTGTGGTTAGAGAAATGGTTTTCACCATTTGGATGTATTTCATGTATAGCGCCAATTGCTATGTTTTCCTGTTTTTGTTGTTTTTGTTACTTTGGATGTTCTATGTATACTTGAACTGAATTAATAGTCCTTATTGCTATGAATTGAGATGAAAATGTTATGATGGGTATATAATATTAAATGGTTTGTGAGCATGCAAAGTTATGATGTTTAAGGAATTTTAAGAAGAATTTCTATATGGTGATATTTTAGCGTATGCATCGACATAAGGATTCATTATTGGATTGGTATCCTTTTTCTAACTACTACTAACACTCAAGTAGAGCAGAGTAGATTATGTGGTGAAGAGATGAAGGAGATCATAGCCACTAGATCAAGTCCTAAGCGCGAAGGGGATTTACCTTGTTGATGGTTAGGTGATAACCCCTTGAGGCCAAACTCTGCAGAGTTTGGGAACCATCCGTAGGTGCAAGCCACCCTGGGATCCGATGTCAGGTGCATGTATTTGGATAATTGAGTATAATGTCAACTACTGTGTGATTAGATATATGTTTCATACCATGTTTATAAGTATTTGGCATGATATATATATATATATATATATATATATATATATATATATATATATATATATGAATATCTCCTTTGCACATTAGCCTACACTTCTTCTGTGTTTCTGTCTTATGTTGTTTATTTTTCTTTTGTGATGATCGATGATCACCTATTCGGTGGAAGCATATAAGGTTGTAGTTTTCAAGACACCTCTGGATGAGTCATCTTTTAGGTTGGTGGAAGGTTTCAGTCGAAGTTATAATTAGGTTATGTTTAGAGCTTATTATTTTAGTTTAAGTGTATGAATGATATATTTTTATAATCCTATTTTTGTAAGACTGTATAAATATATTTGGTACACTTGATTATCTATTTTGAACATTATAATGAAACACCCTATTTTATTAATTTATTAGTTTTAAACTGTTAAAATTGTAATATTATCTGAAGAATATATTAACCAAATATTAAAGAAAGAATACTTGGAAGAATGGAAAAGCCTCTTGAAAAAATTAAGACCTTTAATAAGCTTTCATCATTATACCAGTTTATCTTACCATGGTAAAAAGGTTTTTAACGTGAGTAAAAACTGGTGTCAAAATTATTTCATAAAACTAAAAACTTTAATTTATAAGAGTAAATCCATAAATTACTTCCTTGGTGCAATTCATTTATGACCTATTAAACTTTTTCATGAGTATTTTTAAACCAAGGGAAAAAAACCACTTTTTCAGAAATTAAAATTAGTTTATGATAACTTATTTTGTAGAATCTATTTGATATCAGATTTTTAAAAGAACTATTTCTAATTAATATATAAGTTACTTTTTCTTTATTATAAACTTGTTTTATTTTTTATTATTAAAGTATTTATTAAAAGAACACCGATTTGTCCTAATGATTGAACTGCTTTAAAAGCATGAGTTTGGTCGGGACCCGGCATAATAATTTACAACATATTCGCATAAAGTTAATTGATTAATAATTTATTTAGGAAGCTACAACTTATGATACATTTATTATACTATTAGAAAAAGAAACGAAAAAAACCAGAAAGAAAAAGGAGAGGAAAATATGATAATCAAAACATATCTTTGCTTCTTCTTTCTCATTGATAACGATGCTTTATTTATTTAATTTTTCTTTTACGTTTTCTTATTTTCTCCTTTTTTATCTTAATACTTAAATTAAAGATTAATTATTATTTTAGTTCTTATATTTTAGATCTTGATTTGCTTTGATCTTAATAATTTTTTTTAATCAAGTGTCACTATATATAAAATGGATTTAATATAGTTATTTTCATTAAATTAATATCAATGTCATTTGAAAGGTAACTCACGTTCCAATATAATAAAATTTTAGTTATTAATTTGAATTTTATATTGTTCTTTAAACTTAATTGAATCCTTAAATTGTTTTAACATCATTAAAAATTGATCACATGTGATCCAAAACATTATTTCCCTTTCTAACTCCTCTCACGATATTGGTAGGAACATAATGTATTCGTTTTTGTCTACTACATTGTTGGAGTTGGAGACATGAACCCAATTGTGACTTTTGGATTAGTTCTTAGAATATGTGAAGAACAACATTTGACGAAAAAATGAATCACATTATATATATAGAACCTCAATTGAGTCAAAAGAAAAAAATATATACGAATCAAGCTATTAATTAAGCATTTTATTCAACTGATACATAGGGTCGGCACCTCAAGACCTACCTACATCCATGAATACTAACAAAAAAATTATTACTCAACGTCCAATTTTTTTTTTTGGCAACAAATGCAAACATTCTTACAATTTTTTTTTTTTTTTTTGACAAAACCTCAAACCCTTTTTATATAATTTTTATGGGCCAAGATTGGAATCCCTTTACGGTGCAATATTTTTAACAAAAATTACAAACTTTCCAATTACAAAATTACCTAAGACCTCATATATCTAATGTTGAATTGTGGTGAAACTCAAAAAATAATTTTTATTTTTATAATATTTTTATGTTACTTGATATGAAACTTTGATGATTATTAACTTAAGAACCAACTTAACATCTACTGTGTGTTACACTAATCTAAGATGAAAAACCATATTTAATCGATTTAATGCATAGTAAAATTTGGTTAAACCAAAACAAACAATGAAATCAAAACCAAAAGAAAAAAAAAGTATAAGAACGAAAATACTAATTAAATTTAACATCTAATGACATGTTTTCCCTTATCTATTGTTTTCCCCCACCGTCTATTCAAATGTTTTCAAAGATCATGATAAGAAAACATTGATTAGGTCTTACTAACAAGCAGCATGTGATAATAAAACACCGTTGTCTTTTCCATTGTCAATTCTTTCCCATCTTTTTACTTGGTTAATGAAATGTTAACTATTAAGTTTATTAGGCACATGATTTCTTAAATCTCGCATAAAAATGAAAGTTTGATTATCATCCGATAGATATTATATCCTCCTGATGACAACATGATTTGTCATACAGTGATGTGTACAAGTTCAACGCTATAAAAATGTTAGGTTTAATAATAAGCTCTGTGATATTAATATTTGTCTTGTTTATTTAAAAATGAGTAAATGTAATTTGTTCTGTTAGATTTATATTTATGACACTGAAAAAGTGATGACGTATGATTAAAAGTTTAATGTGTGTGACTTTAAATTGATGAAGAAGCCACTTTATTTCCACCTTTTACCTCAACCTATCATATCTCACCATCACTGTTCTATGCTACTTTTTCTCAACAACCCACCACCACCATTCTTTTTTCTCTTCCACCAACGCATCCAGTAATATTAGTAAAAATATTTGAATAATCCACTTCATATGCTATACAAGTTATTCACTATCATCACACCTAATTTTGGTAAGTTTTTTTATATTATTTATCTGTTATTCCTTCAAAATATATTCGTTGGAGCTGCAGCGCAGCATAGACATCTTCACAATGCACATGCATTTGTACTCCAACACAAATAATGAAGTACCACCACACTAAAAATTCTGATATCACATGAATTTTTTTTTTTAAATTTGTTAAAAAAATTTGTAAGAAAAAAAATTTCTTATTATTTTTTCTAAAAATTTTAATTGACAGATAATTTTTTCGTAGTAATTATTTCTTACAAAATTATAAAATTCGTAAATAATTTCTACAAAATTTATTATAAAAATTTTTTTATACAAAATATTTTGAAAAAAATTGACAGTAATTTTCTGTAAAAAATTTTCATAACAAAATTTATAAGTATTTTTTAGAAAAAAATTTTAAAACAAAATAGACAGAAGATATGAATTTTTTAATAGTACCAGGAACACGTTCTTTTTTAATTTTACTCCAAAACACTGTACTTTAATTTAAAATATCCTTTATTTTATGAAGCTCTCAGTGTAAATCATCCAAAACTTTCAATGTTTAACATAAAAATTAAGTAGATAAAATGTTTAATACCAATTATTATTGATACATAATACTTTTTATTTTTAATTAACTTCATAATGGTTACATATGATACATATTAATAAATACATAAATTTTATATATAATTAGTATGGAGTAACAATGCAGTTTACTTATGAGCATTATTTAATTTGTAACATTAATTTATCAATAGACATGTAGAAATATATCTTTTAAGGGATGTTTCTTTTGTCACATTTTCCAAAAAGATGTATAGGTGTAGGAACGTAACTTCTTCTTTGAGTGAAATAAAAATTTAATAAAGAAAAAACATATACACTTTTACTCTTATTAAACTGTTTAACATAATAATAAATTTAAAAAATAAATAACATATTGGTATGTAACTTTATCCTGGAGGGTTTCCTTATATGGTTTTGATAAATTATATGTATCAGTTGCAGTGTCTTTCTTCTGCTTACTAATGTTAGTAGGATTATTAATGGAACTTGACCAAGCTTGGAATGGTTCCTTTGAAAAGGCTTATGAGATTGAACCCAAAGAGTTATAAGAAGAAACGATATTTAAGTCAATCTTATTAAAAGGGTTAACTTTTTGTCCCTAAATTATAAAGTAATACTGGTTTTCCTCCTATATCAGACTTTGATCGTTTTAGGTTTTTATATTTAAGAAATGTACGATGCAGTCATTTTTGTCTAATGGGAGAAACTGGCACCCTGATCTTTGCTCCTTGTTTATTCTGATGTTGGATGTTATTGACTTTGTTTTGGCACCTGTCGTGCAAAGACTAATATTCTTAATAAAAGTTTTATCCTTAGCCTTTCAAAAAACAAAAAATTCGGAACATTGTAAATGGTCAAGAGAACTGAACGCATGGATGTGAAGAATTGAAGCAGAAGAATAACAGATATTCTGTTATGTACGAGCAGCAGAACTTTAAAATTACAACTTCAATTTGTGCTATTACCAAATATTAATTGAAGCACAAGAACATCTACTACTTTATATACCAAGAGATTCAAGCCATAACCTCAGTAATAAAGCAGTAAATAGAAAAACTTTGTCTGTCAGTAAAGTTCAAAAGAAATCTGTAACCATGCCATGATATTCATAGACCAGAAATGAGTACACAATGCTATTAACAAGGAATAAACAGTTTATGTTTATCTACCAATTCCACTTCTGGCCATAACCTGAGGAAATTGAAGGTGGGGAAACAATGACAAATTTGAAATGGTTGAAGGTTCTCCTATACAAGATTACACCACAAAGCATGAAAGAAGCAACATGAAGAGCAGAATGAATGGATTGGGGGTTACAATGTAATGCTACCAGTTGTCCTTAACAATTTTTGACTTTTCAAGTATGAACTTTCCTTCCTTGTACCTCTGGGACGCTTCATAAGCTCTTTCATACTTCCAACCCAACACTTCACGGCAATCACCACAATAAACATCAGCAACAGTGTGGAGGCCAGTCAAGAGATGTCTGTCTTCTTTTGGCCCCGTCACAATATTCATTGCATGGGAAAACAGAAAGGCTCGCCCATTTCTTCCCTGATTATAAAATTTAGGACCACAATTCAAGAAAAATGACCCCGGAAAGCTTTTCTAGCAGATAACATCATAAACCTTAAATCTAAGTTTAAGTACCAAGAACAACCAAATGAGAACATACAAAGATCCTGCGGGAATATTTTCGTCTAGGAAATATGTCAAATAATGAATGAACAAAACATAACAAATTGGCAATCTCTGTGATGTTTGACTGTTATGTCAACTACAAATACAAAGAGAGAGAGAGAGACAAAGATATGAAAGGTCGAAAATCTAAATCTCCTACTTTCCACATCGTTAATTCTGCCACTGTCTTCCCACGACCACATTTGAAATTATGTTTTCAAATTTCCACAAATGACATACTCAACCAAAACTTATACATCGAAAATCACAGCAACAGCCACATCCAATTGACATCTATAACTACTGTCACTTGGTGTATGTACAGCTAATTGTCTTCTCAGTATTTATTTACTCACAACCTTGATATGCCAAAACTGCCATCAATCTCGCTCTGTGGAAGCATGTCAAACTTTCTTCTATAAGTTTTCTTTATTCTACTGAGCATGTAATCTTACATTAGGCATAGACAACCCACAATGCATTAGAAATTCATCAATATCAGTACAGACTAACTTCCATGATTTCCAATTAAGAAAAAACAGAATGAGGAATTATCCAAATATTAACCTGAAATCAAAATTTAAAAAGAAAAAACTTTTTTTCATTTTCAAAGTGATCATAAGGCCTGAATTCATTGTAGTCCTAATAGTATAAAGAGATATACACATTGGACTTTAGAAGTGGACTCTAGTGAGACTAGTCTCATTTTTTATTCAACCATACTTCTGTACTTAACACTCAATTACAAAACAAGAGCTCAAATTTCTTTCCTTTCTTGAAATCACCCTGGAATTTCCCCACTTTACTTTTGTAACAGTAATGGCAACTAGAAACAATAATATTCAGCAAAGCCCTTACCCTTTTGAAGAACCAGGAGAGTTATGTGGTGGAAAGTAAAAAAGGTTGATGATGATTTCAATTGGCAACAAACCATCATATACATCTATGAAGTCAACGGTAAAAAATCACATAATTTTCACTTAAAATGCAAAAGAAAGTATTCCATACAAATTTTTAGTCCCAAAATCACCCAGAAAAGTAAAACAGAGAGAGTGAGAGAGAGAGAGAAGGAGAAGGTTTACATGAAAAGCCTTGGAAATTATATCATCGTGGAGTGAAACCTGGTTTCTACAATTAGAGCAGCAATACAAGCGGGGTCCTATCAGTTCCGCCATGAATTGGTTAAAAAAAATTCAGATTAAACACCTCACTGCTCCAAATGAACCAAACACCGGTGATCCAAGAGAGTAACAGAGCAAAAAATTCGATTATAAATGAATGAGATGAAGAAAAGGGCGCAGAGGAATAAAAGTGATGAAATTTCTTTACCTACACCAGACTCAATGATGACCCAAAAGTCTGCAACAATAAGATAAGAAGAAAATATGTCGTTAGTTAGCGTGCAAGAGTAGGCTTGATCACAAAAGTTAACGAAGATTCCCAATTAAGTTCTTCAAAATAAAATAAAATAAATTGTGTTATATATGGTAATCAGATAAAGACACAATAAACCCCACCATTTGCACAGTATACAGTCTTAATCATAAATATTACCATTAACATTAATAATAAACAAACCACTGGTTAAAAAAAATCAAATCAAAATACTGGAACAGAATCCCTTTACAAGATAAAAGACAGGTAGGTTGTTGAGGTTAAACCCAATTTTCATGTTTTTTAGAGTTAAGATTTTTTTTTTTTAATTAGAATGAAAAAGTTGTCTTTCTATTTTCTTTGTTAAGGGTTACGTTTTGAAGTTTTGTTCTGGATTTGATCGGTGGCGATCACGAAAAATCCACAACCGCACTCAAATGTTCGGTAATTTTCCCCAACCCCAACCTAAGTTTTTCAAGTGTTCTGTATTAAACTACTCTTTCAAAGTTAGTGAACGAGTTTCAAAAACTTATTTTTCTTTGTTATGTTTTATTTCTCTCCTCAGCAGGTGGGGAAAATAAATGGTGAAGTTGTTATATTAAATGAGATTTTTTTTTCATTTTTTATAAAATTGTTATTTATTGCAATAAAAAAACTATAATTGATTATGAGTAGAAAAATACATTAAATTATCTAATATTTTGTTCACACATACAAATATAAAGTCATAAGTGTAAAAAATAATAATTTTGTCTCTTAATTTTCTAATAAATTTTTTCAAGTTCCTTAAAACAGATAAGGGGAATCAAACGCATAACAGTTAACTTATTAATGACTAGGTCACTACATACTTTTTATTATTTAATTAATTGACAGAAAATTTATTGTATAAATGGCACGCACTTTCTAACTATTAACCTATAAAAGATAAGTGGACATTTTCAATAATTGATTGATTAATGGTGCAAATTCTTTATTATTAAATTAGAAAAAAGATTGATTGAAAATTGTTCATCACATATTGATTGGAGTATATTGTTTGATATTAAACTAAAGATGGAGTGAAGTTAATACCAATTAAAGAACACTTTTTAGTACTAGATCTCTTAGTCCGCTTATATAGTTTAACATAGGATAAATTATTTTATTAGTTCGTTCTTATTTTCATAGAGATATCTAAAGTAGATCTTTTTCTTTTTTATTTTTGTTTTATTTAGGATTTTATTTTGAAAAAATCATTGCAATTAAATCTTTTTCGTTAGTAGATTTTTTTCGTCATGTATCAGCACATGTTTCTTTTTTATTTTTTATAATTTTTTTAAAAAATAAAAATTATCACTTGTCAATTTGACGGTGTGCCACATGGTAGAGACAATGTAATGTGGCAGTGGTAGTGTCACTTGCTACTATTGAATGTGAAAATTCTTAATTTAATTCCTGTATCTGATATTTTGTCTAAATTTAGTCACAATTGTTTTAAACTGAAACAATTTCATCTCTGCAAAAATGGGAATCAATGAAATGATTTAACCTTTCATGTAAGCCCATTTTTATGCTCTAACAAGGTTTGGGCCTAGGGTCAGCCCACAAAATACCCCTAAGACCCCTTTTCGGTCACTTATCCACTCATTTTGTCTCCCTTCTCATAAATTGTTCTCCTCCTCCCTCATAGTGCTGAAACAGAGAGTTCTGATAGAGTATAAACTCTTTTTTCCTTTGAGTTAGTTGAGCTCATTTTTCTCCAAGTAAATGGAGCTCAAACCTATGTTTGTCTCTTTTTCCAGTTTAGGTGTTTTAGTTCTTGTCTTAAGTTCTCTTTAGAACCTCATCCTCGACCTTGTGTTTTGTTTTCAGCTTTTAAGCTGCTATTATGGCGTGGTGAGCTTCTGTTAGGGCTCTTTTTCCTAACATTATCACTAAAAGAAAAATTCGTGATAATCAAGTTACAATTAAAGATTGGTTGTGAAAAAATACATAATACAAATTTTTTCTTTTATATTCATAAAAGATTAATATACAAAAAGCTCGTGAGATTAAAAATAATATTAATTATTAAATTAATATTTTACTAGAGACACAAGTATATATATTTTTTCAATAAAAAAGAGAACAAATAAAAAATAAAAGTAAAAATAATGTCTTTTTCTGGAAAATTCAAAAGACAACTAAAAAGTATTTTAATAATTCTTTTATTTTTTATTATATTTGATTTCAAATTTTATTATTAATTAACATTAAATATTATGATTTATTAATAAAATAAAAATATTTAATTTAACTCTTTGATTTCTTGTATACTACACAAAATATAAAACAAAAATTAAAATATTATACATAATTTCAAAATTTCAAAATTTGTAACTACATAAATTTAAAAAAAAAAAACAAAGTTTTGGAGTGTCATGACCCCCTTCTGCTCCTCTAATGATCCGTCGATGTATATTTGTTTTCAAACCTTACAAATTAATGGATAAAATATTTTAATCTAATTATATTAATTTTTTTATTCGTATATGTATATATAAATTCACATACATTTTTGTTTATATGTACGATGCAATTTTATTATAAAATTTATTACCATCTTTCGTATTTATTTTATTTTTTAATAAAATTTTCATGCTATAATTTATGACAATATTTTAAAAATGTTAATCAAACAAAGAATATTAGCATAATATTTTATTATTTTAAAATTATAAAAAGCCATCATAACTTTTAATTAATTAATTTATAATAATATATAAAGAAAATCTCTTTCACATTTCAAAATATCAATTTTACCCTTTAAAATATAATAATTTATTAAAATTTTAAAAATTAATTGTTATTTTTATAAACTTTTTTATACTGATATAATATTACGTATATGACAAGATTATTTTTTTAAATAATCCTAGCGGCATTAAATGCATACTTGTTTTAATATATTTTAATAATACTTCAGGTTATAAATTTACACTCATAAATGTAATTTATTATTTTTTCTGTTTAACTGTAAAAATAGCTTATCAATAAATAGTTACCTCGTATTGGACGTAAACTCCAGAAGTCTTCTTTATAAAATGTGTATGTCACACTACACGGAATGATATTATTTTACTATATTAATATATGTTAATATCTATAAAATGAGAAAACTTTAATTTTAGTTACGGTAAATTTGTTTATTTTTTCATTCCAATAATTGTTGGTTTTAGTCTTTTCACTGGCGGAGAGATATCTTCAACAATCTATTGTTGGTCTAAATATAATTTTCAATTAAAATTAACTAATTTTTTTACCAATTTAAGATATTTTAAAACTTTTTGTTAAATAATGCAAACAAAAATTATTTTTATTTACTAGTTTAAGAATGTTTTTAGCAAATGACATAGTGCTCTATATTTGTTTCTTACATAAGTGTTTTCTTTTGAAGCGAAACATCTTAAAAAAAATAATCGAGACTTTGATGAAACTTACTAAACACGTGTAACAAATTAGGTATACGTTTCACTCAACCGTACATAATATAGGTTTCTGCAAGTGACATTCTTTATTTTATGTTTCGTTTTGAAGAAGGAATATTTATACAAATTAAAATTGATCATTTAGCATAATAATATTAATATTGAAGTGATTTTTTTATTTATCAAATACTTAAATTAATGAGATATTATTAAACATAATATGTCGAGATAAACGGACCATATTGTGATCCTCTTAGTGAAGTATAGAACTATTGTTTAATTAATTTATTTTAATCTCTTAAAAGAATTTTTAAATGTTAGTTTTTTTAAAGTTAAGATAAATTATCGATTCCATATTATTATTGGAATTTTTTTTATTAGAATATAATAGAGAGATTGACTTCACATACGAATTATTCATATAAGAAAATTGATAATACTTCCAACACAAAAAAATAAATACTTTCTAAAACATTGCATATGTCGAAAATAATATCTAAATAAACTATTAGAATTTTCACTTCAAAATGTTTGTCATGAAATATTTTTTTAGAAAATTATTCTGAACAAGTTTTAATTTTAAGATAGCTTAAATAAGCTTAATGAAATGGACTTTACTTAATGGATATTTCACTCAAGTACTAAAAATATAAATGATTAAACTCTTTTTTAATCAGATATAAAAGAAATCCCAACATTCATCTAGTACTTTTAGAAAGAATTCCATTGTACATAAAAATCATTTAAAAAAAACAGTGCACAATTAATTTAATTATGGTATTTGAAAGAATAATATATAAATGTATACAAAGTTATGCTTATGAAATTATTTTACCATAAGATACAATTTTTAAAATAAATAAAAATATTTTGTCCTAAAACTATTATATTAGGAATTAAATTGAATTATTTTATATATTGATAGACTAAATAAAAGTTTTCTTATTTATTCAATAAAATTTGAATAATATGAAACATATAGTAAAACAGTGATAAGAAAGAAAAATATAAATAGGATGTGATAAAATATGCTAAAGAAGAAAAGCGAGTTGAAGTAGCTGCTTATAAGGTGTAGATTTGAAACAAAATTGAAAATCAATATTGGTTGAGAGCAGAACTTTGAAGTTTGAATCTGTGTCGTTTGGCTTTTCTGAGGCGTTTGGCTTTTCTGAGAATTAATCAAGCACCTTCAACCCATATTCTCATCCTCTTTCACTTTTCAATCTCAAAATTCAGTTTCAGTTTCAATTTCAATTTGGTTCATCAATCAATCAACCAATTCCCATCCTCATGTCCGACGGATATTGGAGGTACGCCGCCGAATCGCGGCATGCCCCTTCCTCTATCACCGGCAAGCGCTCCCGTTCCGACTTCGGTATGCCTTCAATTTAGGGTTTTCCTATATTTTCTTCTCTCGCTAGGTTTTCGTCTCAACGCAAAAGGCCACCATTACATATTTCGCCAATTCTTAATTCGAAATGTTGAATTTTCCCTTTTATTGATCTTTCCCCCTTCCAATTTCTGTCCTTTCTTGTTACATAATTTTTATTTTTCTTGGTTTGGTTTGTTTTGTTTCCTTTTTTTAACCGTTAAACTCTTTCCCTCGTTCCAAATAGAGGTTTATTTTTGTCCCTTTTAGTTTGGATACTCTGTAGTAGGTCAACTGTCATGATTTTATGCAACATCGTCATCTTGTTGGCGGGTGTTTATGCTGAACCGAATTTGGTCTTAAATCTTTTAGATACATCTCCTTGATTAATGGTGAAGAATTCTTTGTTCCTGTTTTGTCCAAGTGCCAAACTATTTTTTACTGTGGGCTTAAAACAAGATATAGATTCAGGACAAGAAAAATGATGATACTCCCCTTCTAATTTTTCCAGAGCTTTTGGAAAGAAGTTTTTATTTTATTTACTGGTCTTGACACAATATGATTACCTAAGTCTGAATTTTGTGCCCATGATATTACTCTTTTTGGTGAGTCTGTCTAATTTTGGATGAATCTATCTTTTCTTCTGATATATAATTTCAATAATGAAGCTACTATGTTTGAAATTCATGTTGTCTTAATCTTAGGGTTGTATCTTGATGGGCATATTTTTCCCCTGTCATGTGATTTTAATCTTGCGTATTTCACAATCATCATGTGAATGATTCATTGTTACCTTGTTCCTGTCTTTACATTCTCATTAGTTTAAAGTATTTTTTAATTTTGAAGATGTCTCTGGCGTTCATGACTTGCCCAATTACTTTCCCCATGATGATGATAGAGGAGGGCTACGTGTAATTAGAGATGCTGAGTCCCTTGATGCATCTTATGAGAATTACCTCCGTAGTGCGGTATTAGCTATTTTTCGGTTCTTAAATGGCCATTTATCTTTTTTCTTATTCTTTTATCCCCTGATTGTCATATATATATTGAATATTGAATTTGTAGGCAACTAGAACGTATTTAAATGTGTTTGTTTATGGATATGATAGAGATCTGGTTGAGTGGATTTTTTATGCTTAAACTAATGGCAAAAACACCCAAATAATTTCTGTTTCAGCTCCAAATTTCCCATGGGAGATTTGAAAGGAATAGGGGGAAAATTGGAATTTTTTCTTTTATTAGATACATTGTTAGGAGTAATAATACATTAATTGTCGTGTCCTATTGTGTGGTGAACACAAAATCCTGAACTCTACCTTGTCCTAATATCCTATCCAGTTAAAGTGAGCATGTGATGGAAATGGAATAATTTATATCACTGTCTTGCCCATCTTGTTCGATCTCGTTTTATCACAAAGTACTTCTGATGTGTGAAATAGGCCCCTATATGTTTAAGGATAAAAAATTGTACATTTTTCATCAGATTTCATCATATGGTTCGGGACAGTCCACTAGAACCATTGGAGGGCGAGTTCCCAATCGTACTGTTGACGATTCACATGTTGCAAATATTGGAGGAGTAGACAGGGGAACAAATGCAAAAGACAAAATCCTGGGGTTTAGTAGTGGAAGGGCCGACCGTTCTCTTCCACCTGATGCTACAAGTACACTGTTTGTTGAGGGTTTGCCTTCTAACTGCACAAGACGAGAAGTAGCTCGTATCCTTTCATCCAATTCCCCTTAGAGGCAATTTTGTATTTCAGGGTCTTTTTGAACTAGAATTTGTAAAAATAGGTCCGTTGATAATTCTTTTGTAAAATAGGGGTAAGTCGTCAGGGTGGAGGACGACATTACAGGTGAAGTCGTCTCCACCTTGCCGGTTTCTATTTTTTTTTTCAAAAAAGTGAAGTCGTCACCATGAAAACCGGTATCTATGAAGTGAAAAAGTGAAGTCGTCCTCTCAAGTGACGACTTCACTTTCTTTTGATGTTAGCTTTGTGGTAATTGTGATATTACTTGTATCGTGCTTGCCTTTGTTACTACCAATTGTGTTATGTGTGAAGATAGTGGAAGCCAGAGCAATGTTAACTTAGGCCTTAGACAAAAGAGGTAAGGAAAATAAAGAATCGGACTTATTTGCGAGAGGCAATATTCCTCCAAAAAAGGAAGAACAACATCTCTTTGTGCCAAACAATCCTCCAATTGAATCTCCACCTCTTCTGGCTTCCACTATCTGCACACATAACACGATTGGTAGTAACAAAGGCAAGCAAGATATAAGTAATACCACAATTACCACAAAGCTAACATCAAAAGAAAGTGAAGTCGTCACTTGAGAGGACGACTTCACTTTTTCACTTCACAGAAACCGGCTTTCATGGTGATGACTTCACTTTTTTGAAAAAAAAAATAGAAACCGGTAGGGTGGAGGACGAATTCACCTGTAATGTCGTCCTCCACCTTGACGACTTACCCCTATTTTACAAAAGAATTTTCAACGGACCTATTTTTACAAATTTCAGTTCAAAAAGACCCTAAAATACAAAATTGCCTAGATCAATGCTTTCATTCGGATTTAATTCTTCTGCAAGTGAGATGTGAAGAGTGAGAGATCTACTGTTGATTTGAAATAAAGTGTTTTTGTGAACAGAACCCACTTTAAATCAACGGTTGATAGGACCTCAGTTTCTCTCTTCACACATATCCTCTTAGAGGAGTCAAATCTTTTTCATTGTAGATTCTTCCTCCTTAACTCGCGAGATACAGATATTTTTCGTCCTTTTGTTGGCTACAAAGAAGTTAGGCTTGTTAGCAAGGAGTCAAGACAAGTAAGTTTAATCAAAAAGTTAAAAAAAAATTGTATACGTTGATGGACTTTTTACTTCTATTTTGTGCAGCCAGGAGGTGATCCACTGGTACTTTGTTTTGTCGATTTTTTGAGTCCAGGCCATGCAGCAACCGCCATGGAAGCATTGCAGGGTAAGGCCTCTATTTCTTCTACTCTTATAATGCCATCCTCATGTGTGTCTTGGAAAATCCCGTGTTCCATTTCTTTATCCCCTTAAGTTTGAATATAGAGAAAATGCTGTAGAACCATTTTTTTGCATTTTCATCGAGTTGGCAAGAACGAACCGAATATTCGACTACTTTATGATTTGCATTCCTCATGTCCGTGCCTCAAGAGCGTGGGCTGCTCTGCATAATATATGCTGGGTTTTGGGTAAAATATAAATCCATTAACCGGATGAGGTAGTGATGGATTTAGAATGTGAGTGCTGCCTGAAACATACTCAGTGGTATTGGATCAAAGGATCTTATTGCAAGTGGAATCCTAGAGCACTACTTGATGGTCTTTCGACATCACTAAAAAGCTGCATACCTTTTAACCCTATGCGATACATAACACTTTTATGCGGGGATGGAGATGGTTTGATTCTGATGAAAGCTTTACTCAAGCTTGGAAAGTTAAAAGACTGATTCATGTAAAAAGTAATGTCACGATAATGAATTTTATGGACTCTGTTCATCATTGTCGTGCTCATTGATAAAGCTGGCACCCATATATAATCATATCTGGTTGAAAGATTTTGGGGGCTAGATTATGAATGCCATGCAATTTGACATTTCCATGTTACGGAGGCAGGCCTCCTGCTTTTGAGGAAGTCATGTGGGTTCGGTGAATTGCTTAAAATAATAGTGGTTGCATGGAATATAGATCGCTAAGGGCCTGTTCGACAAAATACGCTCTCTTGGTGTAGTAGAATTGCCACATTCATTTGCTCCTCTCCTCCATCTACCTGAACCGTAAGATCGTGTGTTGCATGTCACAATTTATTATTTGTTCTGCCGCATAGATACTTAAACTAGGGTAGTATATATTCGACCAATATTCTAAGTTTTATTGAATGGCCAACGGTGAAGACAGTCTAACGATGGAGACTTATTGAAAGTTTACTAACCCTTCCTTTCAAGTAGCAAGTTTGACCCCTTTGGTAACGACTGATGCACGCATATTCACCCATGTTGGACATTGGGTTTGAACGTATTTAGATGCATTTGAGGTTTATTATGTATGTCATAAGCCGAGTTAAGATACAACACGCGTCTTATATCATCTTCCTGTTGACACCCTAATCCGGTGCTCAGAACACGGCTAGTTGTTGAGCGTAAAACAGTGAACGTTAATTTTGCAGGTTACAAATTTGACGAGCTTGACCGCAACTCGGTCAATTTAAGGTTTCAATTTGCTCGGCGCTATCCTGGTGCGAGGTCAGGTGGCGTACATCGTGGCAAACGTTGAATTATGCAATTACAGGTGATTAATTCTATTATTTCAATACGCCCACACTGTTTGTCAATGGTCGTTGGGTGCTGGATAAAAACTTAAATATAAACAGTTAATCATGCTGAATCGTGAAACGAAAATTCCATGTAGGAGTCACTCACGATGGGGAGGTTATGATTATGATTTTGAGAGGCAAGTGACCAACATTGCAGTCGAGAATTACAGTTGCTTTCATTAGGAACAAGTCGATCATTGTCGTATTCGTGTGGGGAGTGCTCGCTAGAGATTCAGATTGTGCGTGTTTGAGAAAAAATGTTTAATTTATTTACTATAAGTTGCTTCAAATTGTCTTATGCGAAATAACTTATGACTTAAATGGCTTTTCATTGCTCTTTCGAATATATTTGTCTACTAATAAGAAGGATGTTTTCCATGTGAGCCTTGTATATATCAAGTACTATTAATTTTTAACCTTATTAGATTAGTATAATTAGACAAATGTCGATTTTCTCATTCTTGTTTTGTCACAAATCCATGATCATACCTTCTTTTTTGCCATTGATATATATTTTTCAGGTTAATATGATTTTTCTAGTTTGTAGCTTTAATATGAAAGGTATTCCCTTTTCTAACTAATATCCTTCATTGCATAGATTTGTGTTTCGTGTTGTTAGTTTTACTCTTGGGATTATGCATGTGAACTATTAGGTTAGTCCCGATCTGTAATTATAACCCCGATGGCAATGACCTGCTAATGTAGCAAGTTAGACAACTTGGTTATTGCATATATTTTATTTTATTGTGAGTGTTCAGTCCCAGTTATACCGTCAACTTGAAGTGGATGATAAAATGTTGAAACAGAATGTGCCGTGGGAAGGCATTGTTCTTTGAATTTGATCCTTGTTGGTTTAGTCCATAATCTGATCTCATCTCTGCCCTTTCCCACGAAAGATACGAAGGTATCTTAGTAGCGCCCTTCAGAGAAAAAAAAAGTCTTAGAAGATAATGTCCTTTGAGACGTTTGCTAGTGCTGCTTAAGGAAACAAATTAAACAGGAACTAAACCTCACTTTAGCACTGCTATAGTGTTGTGAGTAGTTGCGATTTTTCCTTGAGGGCCACAATTTTCGAAGACATTGCCAAGTAACTTTCTAGTATACCATCACCGCTCAATTTCGTTGTCATTAAGTATATCGTAATGCTTTTCTCCAAAATTGTGGAAAAAGCAAAAAAATGGTGAAAATAAAAGAGTTGATATTTTATTTATAATTTTTAGACCTTAAAACCATAATATGAAAATAAAGTCATATTTTCATATTTGTAAATGGGTTATTCATGCGTAAACAAAAAAGTTGACGATAAAAAACTTAAAACCAAATAAGAAATGTGACCACTATTCATATAATGAGATGTAAACTTGATTTTATAATTCAATTCTGTAATGCTGAGCTATATTTCAAGTTTTCTTTTTCAAATTTGTTATGTAAAAATGCGTGACAAATGGGCATAAAGTACTACTAGATCAAGTTGCTATATTGACGCTAGGTTTTGTGAAACGTATATTGGTTGTTACTGCTGTCAACAAGCCTCGAGAATAAGAATCCTGTGATTTTGCTGTGTGAGACATGGAAAGCATTAGGCAATTCCCTCATGGCTTGCTCATTTGCCAGTTGAGACCAGAAAAAGTAGCATTTGATAGTAAGCAGTATATCATTCTTGTTGGGCCACGTTTAAGAATAGTTCGAAGCACTCATTCCATTAACCGTAACTTGGACAGTTATGGCCAATTTATCCTATACATTCATATCTTTTACTATATCTCAAACTTTTCTCTTTTTCCTATCTTTCAATTGCAGAGTAACATTTTTCTCATAATAATATGCAGTTGGTTGGTTATGGAATATGCAGGATATTTGCTTGGAACAGCAGAAAAGAGAGCAAGATTTGGTTTTTATTTTTTGTACGCTATGATAATTATTTGTTATAGATTCTCTTTCCAAGTAATGGTTCTTAGGAGAGGTAATGTTCATTTGGGGCTTCTTTCATTTGAATTCCCTTCTGTATGAGTTCTTCTTAGACCTCGAGCAATCGGAAATGTTAGTTATGGTTTGGTTGCACACAGGTGGGTGTCTCTCTTGGATATTTAAACATAGACGTATATAATTGTTGGCATTTCATACGAATAATTCTAATTTTTCACACAAAAATCTTCTTATTCACCATATAAATAAAATATTGAATGGTTTTAAAATCTTCTAAACTTAAATGTATTTTTTTTTCATTTAATACTTCATAATTTGTTGGTAAGAATTGTTGGAGAGTATATGTCATAAGATATTGGTTGGTTCCCATGAAGAAATCAACAAAAGAAACAAAAGGAAAAGAGAGAAGGATGCATATGGCGAGAAAGAAGAGAAAAACTATCGTATAAAACTCTTGAATGATACAAGTGTAGAGGATAGAGAGAACAAATACAAGGGTTGTAAAACAGAAAAACTAGAATAAACAAATAAAAGCATTAGCGTTGGGTGAGGCTGCACAAAGCTGATGATTAGTTTATTAGCCCCTTGCAAGCTCAACGTAGTGATTTTCAAGGCCTAGCTTGGAATAGAGATAAATAAAAGGTTGTTGGGGGCAAGACTTTTGTGAATATGTCTGCTAATTGAAGCGAAGATGAGATACGGAGCAACTTTAAGAGACTAGAAGCAACTTTCTCCTGAATGAGATGACAGTCGATCTCAATGTGTTTAATGTGCTCGTGAAAGACCGGATTGGAAGCAATTTGAATGATAGATTGATTATCACAATATAGGAGGGGGCACGGGAGCTAACAACAACACGGAAATCATGAAGGAGAAAGGTTAACCATTGAAGTTCGCAAGTAGTGGTGGCGAAAACGTGATACTCAGCCTTGAAAGAGCTATGTGAAATTGTTTGTTGTTTCTTAGATCTCCATGAGATAAGAGAATGATTTAGATAAACAAAAAAAAACTAGTGATTGACTTGCGGGTTTCGAGACAAGTGGCCCAGTCAGAGTCGCTGAAGGCTTTTAGTTGAATGAGAGAGTTGTTGGGAAAGAAAACTCAAGAACCAGGAGAACCCTTAGGATATTGAAGCATATGATGTGTAGCTTGTTGATGAAGATTGGTGGGAGTTGATAGAAACTGGCTTAGATGGTGGGCAGTGAAAATAATGTCAGGACGCATAGTGGTAAGGTAAATTAACTTTCCAATAAGACGACGATATGACGTGGAAGAGGCATCGTTGAGGGGTTGAGGAATGGTAGCGGAAGTGTATTTTGGAACCGTAGGAGTGGGCACAGGTGAATTATCAAGCATTCCAATCCCGTGGAGGAGACTAAGGATGTACTTATGTTGACAAAGATGAATGCCACTAGAGTTATGAGCCACCTCAGGACCATGAAAATACATTAAATCATCGAGGTTCTTGATACGAAAGGTTGAGTGAGGGAGGGTCGTAACGCGTTGGATTTCCTCAGCATGATTTCTCGCAATAATAATGTCATCGACGTATATAAGAATCGTAATGTAAGTACTGTTATGGTGCAGAAAAAGAGAATGGTCTTTAGATGAACAAATATAGTGATTGGAAATTGTAATGATCAGGCGCACCCAAGCTCTACTCGAATAATAGCCCATTTAAGGTCGACCTAAGCACGTCCAACGACCCATCAATATTATGAATTGGAAGAACGTCACAATGACATGTCATCCCCTCAACAAGCGGAATTAACAGACGAAATATCACAACAGTCAGCTACTCCCTATATGGCGGAACCACCTCGTCATGTGATCAAATTTCTAAGTCAGCCATCTGGAAAAACTGGTAGGGCTTGGCATAAGAAGACTGGGAAAAACACGGAGGGGGGACACAAAATTTTGGCTCTTGCTAGACGCTTATTCAGCATATAGTCGGTCAAAACGTTGGCAAGAACAATTGGCGCCCACCGTGGGGTCTCGGTAAAACAGATTCCCAGACCCTAAACGACCTAACGTTCACAATGGTTGAGAGCCCATGACCAAATGCCACTCATCAAACCAACCACCCACAAGATGCCCAACCGGATCCGACTACTAGGGAATTGATGCAGCAGATATTGGAGTTGAGGCGAGAGAATGAGCTAATTCGCCAGAGGGCTAAAGAAGCTCATCGTCGTGCTGAGGAGGCTAGCGTAGAACACATTGCAGCTTGTTAGGAGGCGGCGGAAACCCGGCGACAGATGAACGAAACTCTCTGAGGTCAAGACGCGCTCCAACGAGCTAATGAGGACCTTTTGAGACACATACAAATGAGAGATGAGCGTGAAAGGGGTCGGGGTATAGAACTCGTCGTACCTGATGAGGGATATCCCCTCTCTGCCCCATCATGGCTGAGGCTGTCCCACAACAATTCATTGTTCCAAAGATCCCCCCTTTCTCAGGAAGTGTGGACTCCAAAGCGCACCTCAAAGCATTCAACGCTCAAATGTTGATTTCTGGAGGTAATGATGCAGTGCGCTGCAAAGTGTTCGTAGGCACGCTCGCAGGCACAACTTTAAAATGGATTAGTAGCCTACCCCGTTCTTCCATCACCTCGTTTACCATTCTCGCACGCACATTTCTAGAGAGGTTCACAGCTAATAAAGTTAAAGTGCCAAAGATGGTAGACCTCTTTGACATGAAACAAAGCTCGGATGAGACGTTGAGGGATTATCTGAATCGTTTCTATGATGCGTGCACGTGTATCTCAAGCCCCTAATGAGGAATTCCTGGTAGATGCATTCGTAAAGGGTTTAAGGGCGAATTCGTTCAACGAATCCCTCGTCAAGATCCTTACATTGTCGCTTTCAGAAATACGACTAGGGGCAACCACACACATAAAAGTAGAGGATGTGATGAGACAGAAGCGATGGCAGGAGAAGCGTACCATCAGCGACTCGAAATCTCGGGACACAAGACACACCTACGACGATACTTTTGTCAAAAGATCCGATAAGAGATATAGCCTTTACGTTGCACACACGTCCGTTGCTAGGCAGAGCTGCAGGACATAGACCGATAGACAGCAAGAACCTCCCAATAGGAGATATGAATACAATAGTTGGCAGCTTCGTTCGTGGGGGGTTATGTCCGCTAGTAGAAAGAGATATACAAGGAGCGTGATGACGAGCTCTGTAACTTGGCAAAAAAAGATAATGCCAACTATCACGTTGACGGACGATGATCGGAAGGACGTCGTTCCTCATGAAGATGATCTGGTCGTGGTATCCATAACTGCTATGGGGAGACGTGTCCACTAGGTCCTAGTTGATCAAGGAAGTTCTGCCGATGTCATGTTCTGGGACACCTTCGTGGGCCTGGGCATGCCACACGATCAGTTACGGCCCTTCGATGGAGTGTTGGTTGGCTTCGCTGGAGACCTCGTGGAGATCAGGGGGTACACTGATTTGAGGACAACATTCTCAGATGATAAAGCGGCAAAGTCGATAGTAGTACGATACATAGTCGTGAAAGCACCGTCCTCGTACAATGTACTCTTGGGTCGATCGTCCCTTAATCAACTTGAAGTCGTTGTCTCTACAGCTCATCTAAAGATGAAATTTTTGGCGAACAATGGCCATGTCGTTACATTGAGGGTTGACCAAGCCATAGCCTGAAAATGCTATGCAAAGGCCAGGATACAATGAAGGAGGAAAATGACACCCAAAAAATTGATAGGGATAAAGGAAGAGACCAACAAACTACTATCAGTCAAATGGTTATGGTGAAGAATATGTGTAGATTTTTCCGACATCAATAGTGCCTGCCCAAAGGACTCGTATCCCTTGCCTAACATCGATATGTTGGTGGACAACGCCCCAGGATGCGAATTACTTAGTTTCATGGATGCGTATTCGGGGTATAACCAGATCAACATGCACCCTGAAGACGAGGAGAAGATGACATTCATGGGAGAAGCAACCACATATATCTATAAGGTCATGCCTTTTGGTCTTAAAAATGCTTGTGCCACCTATCAGCGCCTAATGGATCGGATCCTGAAACCGTTGTCTAAGAGAAAGGTGCAAGCATATGTCGACGACATGGTGGTGACCTCCACCTAACCGAAAGCACACGCCACCGACCTCGATGAGGTATTCGCAACTATAAACAACTATGGATTGAAGCTCAATCCGGATAAATGTGTTTTCGGGGTTAAAGCTGGTAAGTTCTTAGGATTCTTACTTATAGAGAGGGGAATTGAGGCAAATCCCGATAAGTGCGCGACGATCCTGAACATGATAAACCCGAGAAACGTCAAGGAAGTGCAATGGTCGACGGGACGTATGGCCGCCTTATCAAGATTTTTACCGGGGGCAGGAGACCGAGGACATCCGTACTACGAGTGTCTTCAAAAGGGTAAGAATTTCCGATGGATAGACAAATGCGAACAGGCTTTCCTACAACTCAAAGAACATCTTTTGAGTCCTTCGATTTTGTGCCGACCACAACCAGGTTCACCTTTAAAGCTATATGTAACTGTCACCAACAGGGCCATAAACTCGACCCTGATGCAAGATCAGGGGGAGGATCAACGACCAATATATTTTGTTAGCAAGATTTTGTGAGGAGCGGAAATCCGATATCAAAAAATTGAGGAAGTAGCCTTAGCTATGGTGGTTTCCATGCGAAGACTACGTCATCATTTCCAGGTACACTCTGTCATAGTCATGACCGACCAGTCCATAAAGTAGATTCTCCAGAAATCTGAGGTGTCAGGGCGTCTTGTCAAATGGGTCATTAAGCTCTCAGAATATGACATGTCGTTGGAGCCTCGGGGTCCAATTAAAGCTCAAGTGTTTTCTAACTTCCTGGTCGAGTTAACTCCGCTGACAACAAAGGAGGAGAAGACCAGAAGATAGGTACTATCAGTTGATGGGACGACGAACTCGAAGAGAAGCGGTGCTGGAATCATCCTGGAAGATAGACATGGCACTTTGATAGAACAATCGCTTCACTTCGCCTTCCAAGCAAGCAACAACCAAGCAGAATATGAATCCCTCATAACTGACATGCTGCTTGCTAAAGAACTAGGCGTCAGGGAGCTGACAAAAAAAAGCGACTCTTTGCTGGTCACAGGGCAAGTGTCAGGGGAATACCAAGCTAAATACCCTTTGCTCTCTCAGTACCTGGATTTTGTTCGGGCTTAGCGGTCAACTTTAGCTCGTTCAAATTGATACACGTTCCACGAGAACAAAACTTGTGTGTTGATCTTCTGTCTAAATTGGCGAGCTCCTCATGACCGGTACGCCAAAGGTCAGTGATACGGGAGACATTGGTAATACCCAAGTCACAAATATCGGATCAAATGTCCAAATATGCTCAATCATCACCAATCAGGGGGTGGAACCTTCCTTAAACTCATGGCTGACTCCCTATCTAACATACTTGATGAAGGGCCATCTTCCATCCGATCTCACCAAAGCTCAAGCAGTCAAGAAGAACGCGGCCAAATACATCATCGTAAAGGGTCGCCTTTTCCGCTGAGGGTTCATCCCACCACTCCTCACTTGCGTCACATCAAAAGAAAGTTTTAGTGTAATGATCGGGCTCCATGAAGGCATTTGCAACAGTCATGTCGTAGGCAGAGCTCTATCCCTCAGGATTCTACAAGTTGGTTATTACTAGCCCACGTTGAAGCAAGATTGTCAAGATTTCACGAAAAAATGCCCACAATGTCACTGATATTTCGATCTCCACCGAGCTCCACCCGAGGATTTACACTCCATAAGCACCCCCTAGCCATTCCACACATGAGGAATTGACATTTTGGGACCATTTCTCCTGGTGACAAGGCAACAGAAGTTTCTGATAGTCGCTATCGAGTATTTCACAAAATGGATCGAGGCTAAAGTTGTGGCAATGATTACAACGAGCAAGGTAAAGGCTTTCCTCGGGAAAAAACATTGTTTGCCGATTCGGAATCCCGAGATGACTAATCTCCGATAATGGAACACAGTTCACAACATCGGTCGTTTGTGAAGCATGTTTAAATTTCGTCAAGTGTTCACTTCAGTTGAACACCCACAAACAAATGAACAAACAGAGACAGTTAATCAAATAATCGTAAGAGCATTGCGTCGGCATATTTCCACAGTGAAATCGGAATGGCCAGAAGAGTTATCGGGGACTCTACTCGCCTATTATACTACTCTGCAATCGACAACACGAGAAATCCCATTTAATTTGGTATATGGAATGGACGCAGTTCTACCTATGGAGGTCGAGCAACCTACTTTTCGAGTAAGAACATTCTCTATCTCCTCAACGGAGGAAGGCATGCGAGCAAATTTGGATACCTTAGATGAGTTAATGGAAGCAACAAGAATCAACAACGAGGCAATGAAGAGACAAGTTGAATCTAGATACAAAACCAAGGTCGTCCCGAGGTCATTCAGAAAGTCTGATCTTGTTCTCAGAAAGGCTCATTCTCTACAAATCGAAGATAAGCTATTCGCAAAATGGACAGAACCTTTCCGTATCAAACAAGTGCTCGGCAATGGCGTGTACATCTTAAAAACCCTGGATGGTCTGGAAATCCCCCAAACATGGAATGCAGTGAATCTTCGTTTTTATTTTAGTTAAAACTTTTTGTATCCTATCCACACTGACACTCTTTTTCCCTTGATCAAGGAACACAAGGGTTTTTTAATGAGGTCAGATTTATTCTCTAATAAAGTTCTTGTTTCTTTGTTCCTAAAAATTGTACAATCTTTCGACTACGTAAGCTCGGCTTAGGTGTAGTGAAGAGCAGTCTAAAGCGACCACCTGAGCTCGGCTTAGGGGCGGTGTAGAGCCGTCTAAAGCGACCACCTAAGCTTGGCTTAGGGGCGGTGAAGAGTCGTCTAAGGCAAACTCAGTTTAAGGTCGCCACCAATTCTATCATTTAAAATTGTTTTTTCAACTCAGCGTGCTCGCTTTAGACTTGAGGGTTACGAACAAGCATATATAAAACTACGCACATCCAACTCACGCGACCACACAATTCGACCACTCAAAAATATTGAAGTCTACGACAGATTATAAATACAAAACATCAAATGTCACAGGTACAACTCTGGCCTCAAGTTTAGATAAATTTTACAGAGCATTGTCTTTAAATATGTAAACCTATTCGTCTTAAAAATCACCCATCAACCAAGTTGCCGTCAATAAGGACCTTTAGGGCATCCACACCAGAAAGATCAACCGAGGGACATAAGAGTCAGATCTGCTCCAAGGCCACCTCAAATCCCACTCCATATGTCGTGGCAGCCTCGTTGGCCAGCTTCTGTTCTCGACCTTGGTCTGTAATCGACAGAGGTTTTCCTCCAACCCGGTTGCTTTTTTGGTAGCGTTCTTCAAGGTGGTCTCAAGGTCAGTTGACCTCACTTCTTGTTCTCTGAGGTTTTTCCTCAACTTCTCCATTTCTGCAAGCTCGGTAGTTAGGCGAGACACTTCTAACTTCATAGCAATAATCTCCTTGTCTTTCTTTCCCTTAACAAGGCTCAAATTGGTCAGTTTCTCACACAAGGATATTGAGGACACATCAGCCTTATGGAGAAAGGCGCATGTGTCCACCTGGACTGATGACACATCTTGGTTCAACAAACATTGAAGGTCTCCCTCAAACACATTATGAGCCATGCTATGTGCCGCATGATGGTATTGATGAGTCCCAAAAGCTTTGGCAGACATTACTTGAACCTTCTAGTGGCATCACCCTTATAGAAGAAATGGCGTGTTCAGGACATGTAGGAGAAGACGTCATTGCCATCTCGATTTCAATTTGGACAGCGGACCCTCTCTTTCGCCGCTTCTGTTCGGTGTCGAATATTGTCTCCTCATCGTCATATGGTATTAGCGTGGCGTCCGTAATTTGGACTGGAGCCTCACGATGATAGGTGGGGGTTTGGGAGCTCGTATGCTCTTCAGACGCCTAACGAGGTCCTTCTTTGACATGCCCATCCTTGACTCTGCAAAACAAGATGAGAAGTTGTCACTTCAAGTACAAGAAACTCTCTAAAGAATAAATAAGACAACTACCCGAGGAACGACCGATGTAAAACATGAGGTTAGCAGGTTGAAATTCGAAGCTCAGTACTTACTTGGTCTCAAAAAGTGTTTTGAGTTGCTCTAGCAAGAGACAATGCTCTTATTCTTGAGGCCCCAACAAAGCTCGAATTTTGAGTACAATATAATGGAAAGCCTTCCGAGAGATCAGGCTCTCTGAGGAGGGGCTCAGATTTTCAGAAAAGAACCTTTAAACCCCTTATAAGACGATTGGAATAGAGTCAGAAGTCCCTGGCCTCCTACACCACTTAGAGACCACCATATCTATTTGGTTGACTTTTTCATCTAAAAAAATTTCGTACTTGGAACTAGCCCGAAGTGGGTGCATGAAATATGAAAAGCTTGGACGAAGGCCCAACTATTCGGATGTAGTTAGCCCATTTAAGGTCGACCCAAGCACATCCAACGACCAATCAATATTATGAATTTGAAGAACATCACAACGACAGCTCATCCCCTCAACAAGTGGAATTAACAAACGAAATATCACAATGGTCAGCTACTCCCTATATGGCGGAACCACCTCATCACGTGATCAGACTTCTAAGTCAACCATCCGGAGAAACTGGTAGGGCTTGGCCTAAAAAGACTGGGAAAAACACAAAAGGATGATACTGATTTTTTGGCTCTATCTAGACACTTATTCGGCATATAGTCGGTCAAAACGTTGGTAAGAACAGAAATAAAAAATTTAATTTTGCATACCATTGACGTTTGGCTTGCTTAAGCCTGTATAAGAAGATGAACAATGGTGAATTTCACCATGGGTGAAAATGTGTCAAAAGAATTGAGCCCTTCATGCCGATTAGATCCTTTAGCGACAAGACGTGCTTTGTAGTGATCTATAAACCCATTGAAACGATATTTAATCTTATATATCCAGAGGCACCTATCCCCATCTTATTGGCCGGAAGGTTGGTGATAGTCCAAGTGTGATTGGCTTGTAAAGAAACGAGTTCTTCATCCATGGCAACAACCCACCTTGGATCTTTAGATGCTTTTGTGAAAGAATGTGGTTCGAGAGTATAGGAAATAGACAATACGGTGTGCTTGAAACAAGGAGATAGGAACTCATATCTAACATAGTTGGAAATATGTTAACGAGAAATAAAGCTAGTAGCTAAATCATGTAAATATGCAAGGGTCTTAGACTGTCGAAGGGATCGCTGAGGTGTTTTAGGGACATGAACAATGTTATGATGTGTATGATTAATGGAGGTAATAGGAACATCAATCATTTGATTATCAGGACACAATGTAGTGGATGTGACATGATCAACAAGAGCGGTGCAGTTGGTATTAGTTTGTGTTTTAGTAGTGGTATCATGTATAGTAGATATGATAGAGGAATGAGGAAAAACATCATAATCATGTTTTCTTTTTATATATTGGCCTTCTGCGAGACAATGGTCAAGTTCAAGTTTTCTTTTTATATATCGGTCATCTACGAGGCAATGGTCGAGTTCGGGTTTTCTTTTGGTATATCGACCCTCTGTGAGGCAATGGTCGAGCCTAGGTTTTCTTTTGATATATCGGCCCTCTTTGAGGCAATGGTCAAGTTCAGGTTTTCTTTTGGTATATCGGCCCTGTGTGAGACAATGGTCGAGCCCAGGTTTTCTTTTGATATATCGGCCCTCTACAAGGCAATGATCAAGTTCATGTTTTCATTTGGTATATCGGCCCTCTACGTCGCAATGGTCGAGCCCAGGTTTTCTTTTGGTCTATCGGCCCTCTGCGAGGCCATGGTCGAGTTCAGGTTTTCATTTGGTATATCGGCCTCTGCGAGGCAATGGTCGAGTTCAGGTTTTCTTTTGGTATATCGGCTATCTGCGATATAATGGCTAAGTTCAGGTTTTCTTTTTATATATCAGTCCTCTGCGAGGCAATGGTCGAGTTCAGGTTTTCATTTGGTATATGGGCCCTCTACGAGGCAATGGTCGAGCCCAATTTTTCTTTTGATATATCGTCCCTCTACGAGGCAATAGTCGAGTTCAGATTTTCTTTTGGTATATCGTCCCTCTGCTAGGCAATGGTCGAGCCCAGGTTTTCTTTTGATATATCGGTCTTCTACTAGGCAATGGTCGAGTTACGTTTTCTTTTGGTATATCGGTCCTTTGCGAGGCAATGGTCATGAATTTCTTTGGTCACATCGAGACCTTTTACATGATAATGGTCACTGAGTTCCTCTCGTTCGGATGGAGACCCTCTCCTTGGGTTTGGTCATGTCTACCTTTAAATATCTTTGACTCTTTTTCATTCTTTTTATTTTTCGTCTATATTTCTTTTTGAAACCCGAATGAAATTAGTGTTTTTATCTTGACTTATCTTTTACTATGATAATATGAAAATTTCACTTTCATCATCTTATCGAGTAAAATCTAAGTAAAGAGGGATAGCTGTCAACACCCAATTTCGTTCGGGTGAATGTATTTTGTTTTGTTAAATAAAAAATAAAATAAAAATATGTTTGGTTTTTAACTTTAATTCTACCATGAAAAAAAAAAGAAAAAAAGAAAAAAAGAAGAAAAAGAAGGGAGAATCTAATTTGTTTTTAATTGTCACACCCTCCTCATGAACCCAAATGTTTTATATATATTTTCACTCTCACTGTTTGCTATTTACACTCTTCACATACTTTTCACATGACATGTCAAAAAATGACATTTTATGATTTCTGTTTTTAGAAAAGGGTATAATAATATGAGCAATATGTTTTTATAATAATTTGAATAAATATCTTGCATTTATGCTTAGGTGATGTGTCTCATTATTTTTGTAGTCAGAGAAGATATAATTAAAAGCAAATATTTATGATAATAATGCTTTTAGAGAATGGTACGATTTTAATAGTTAGAATAAGATATTCCTGGTAATAATTAAAATCAATTATATGAATAATATGTTATGATTTGATCACGATCTTTGTGTGACAAAATATGATTCTAGTAATTACAGACAATATTTCGTTAATAATTATAATCAATACCGTGGATATTATGCAACGATTTAATTTCTATAATATGTTTCATCAGACCAATTCCTTCCTCATATATTTTATTATAATTAAAGGACTAGGATTTCAGTGGTATCCCAAGGTGCCTATATAAGCACAAAACCTGTCAATGCAAGACACAGAGAAAAAAAATCGAAAACCCCCTATTCTTTCTTTATTACCAGAACACACACGCAAAAGGGGGTCACCTTACTATCCTTTCAGTCAGTTTTGCTATGTTCATGTCCTTGAAAGGTAAATTCTTTTTACTCCTAATGTGATTCATGATTCTCTTATATATCAAATGTATGATCGATTGATATGTTATATGATTAAATGTGTGTGTTAGATGATTTTGGGTTTGTCATTAATATGCTCAACCCTTCTCTTTCCTTTTATTTGGAATGCCATCTATTTTGATAATTAAAAAGGTTTCTTTCGTATGCTTTAATTCTCCTTAAAAAAATAATATATAAATTAAAAAAATTTATATTATTGTTTTTATATAAGTATTGAATATCATGTCAAGTCTTGGACTTGCTTGATAATCAAAACACTCCTTCATAGATTTCTAATTCTTTTTTTTAAAAAAACAATAATAATAAAAAACAAAAATTATAAAATTATTTTAAATATCATGTCAAATCTCGGAGTTGCTTAATAACTAAATATTTCATCATGTAGAATCTCGGGTTCTCTTGATATTAATAATATATATATATATATATATATATATATATATATATATATATATATATATAAAATTTAGAAAATAATAATAATAATATCAGACAGCCTCTTTTTTATACAGAACTATGTTATCCCTGATTTTCCAAATGAAAATACGTAGGAGTAAGGTACAATCTTCATCAGACAAAAAAAATAAAAAACCAATTTTGTTTTTAATCTTTATTATTTTTGTATGTGTTTTTTATTAAAAATCAAACAAAATAAAAAACACATACAAGAATAATAAAGATCACAAACAAAATTATTTTTTTATTTTTTTTGGCCCGACGAGAATTGTACCTCGCTCATATGTATTTCCATTTGAAAAATCAGGAATAACGTAGTTCTTTATAAAGAGAGGCAATTTGATATTACTATAATTTTCTCAATTTTAGATTTATATATATATATATTATTAATATCAAGAGAACCCGAGATTCTACATGATAAAAGATTTCGTTATTAAGCAAATCAGAGATTTAACATATTTAAAATGATTTTATAATTTTTATTTTTTATTATTATTGTTTTTTAAAAAAAAGAATTAGAAATCTATGAAGGAGTGTTTTGATTATCAAGCAAGTCTAAAACTTGACATGATATTCAATACTTATATAAAAGCAATAATATAATTTTTTTTATTTATATATTATTTTTTTAAGGAGAATTAAAGCCTACGAAAGAAATCTTTTTAATTATCAAAATAGATGGTATTCCAAATAAAAGGAAAGAGAAGGGTTGAACATATCAATAACAAACCCAAAATCATCTAACGTGAACCCATACACATTTAATGTAAGGCCCATTAAAATCTTTTATTCTTTTTCTGCCCTAAAGTAAGGGGCTGCCCTTGTAAGTGGGCCTAACACTTCTCCCCATTTTCAGAAAACTGTTGTTCTTGCCTTAGAGCCGCAACCGCCTTCTACCTCTACTAGGGTTTGGTACCACCGTGAGCACGCAAGTTCGAACCAGTCCTCCTTTCCTACGTAAGTGCTCCTTCTGTCTGTGCCTGTATTTCCGCCATTGTTGCTCTAAGTAACTCATGTTTTCGCTGTTGGTTATAGTTTCCAGCCCCTGGTGTCGTCCCTCGAGTTACTGCGTTCCGCTGTTTGGGGTCAAGATCGTGTGCGAGTCATTTTCCAGGTAGGGAAGCTAAGACATTGCTCATATGTCCCGTTTTCTTCGTGGTTTGGTTGTTGTTTCGAGTTTGTATGGTTGGTGTGATGCTATACTGGTTTTGAATGCATGAATCTGTCGTTGAATCTGTTGTTTGGCTGGCGCGAGGGACTGTTGCAGGAAAACAGTGGCGAGACCTGCTAATCTCGCCCAAGCGAGCCAGTCTCGCCTAGGCGAGATGAGCAGGGGCTCGCCCAAACCCTATTACGCGAGAGGTCGCCTAGGCGACCCGCTCATCATTTTTGAGCGAGCGAGTATCTCGTCCAAGCGAGAGGGTTCTCGCCTAAGCGAGAGGGTTCTCGCCTAAGCAAGATCCTGTGTGGTTTTCCTGATGCTCTTTCGAGCCCTCGCCTAGGCGAAGGGGGGCTCGCCTGAGCGAGAACGTCTCGCCTGAGCGAGACCCTTCAGCCTGAGCGAGGGGCTGGGCGAGGCAGCACGCTGTTTGGATGCTTGTTTGTTCTTGGATGATTGGTATTTGTTTGGGTATGAGTATTATGATGAGAAACATGTATATAATGGAGTATTATGTATGCGTGGCATGATTCATGGACTGTAGATGATGGGTTGGGTGTGAAATTGGCATGTGAACTAAATGAGTTGGTTATTGTTAAAGTGGCATGAAAACGAGATGAGTTGAGATCTTACGAGCATGGATGGGTTATGATGAGCCGGAATGAGTTGGACTTGGAAACATGAAAGTTGTTGGCCTTAAAGGGTGACGTAATGAATATATTCTTGCATAGTGAATACTTTTTGACTGTGTGATCATGTTTTGTCTATGTCAGTGCATAATTCCTTGGGGTCTCTAGGTGAGACTTCCATGGTCGCGCTTCAGTGGTCGGGACGTAATTCCATGGCTCCTGTTAGTGGGTGTCCATGTTGGTGCCCCATCTGTATAACTAGGTAAGGATTCAAGGTAAGGATTGCATCCTAACACTCTAAGGAGTCAGTTAGTCTCACTTAGAGCGGACTGACTCTTGTGGTGAGAGTAGCAGGAGGCCTGAAATTCATTAAGGGCTAATCTTGTGGTGAGGGAAAATTGATTCATTGTAACACTTGTAACACATAGCTCGGGGGTGAGCAGAGGTATCCACCACAAGTGCAAGCATCCGTTGAATCCGACCATGGTTATATGTATCCAGATGAGTCAAGTCGTGTCGTAGTGTATTGCCTGGACAGACATAACATGCTTGGTTGATTTGAATGTATAGTATTGTGGAATTATATCTGATTTGATGGATGAACTCTTTTGTGCTCTAACTTACCCTACTTTCTTTGTTGTGTGATCTGCTGTGTGGTACTCTCTTTTGCGATGATCATCAACTTGTTGGTGTGAGCAGAGTAGGCAACAGGGGGTGGAGATTCCGCTGCATAGTCCGCGTGGTTAACTTTGGTTAACTTAGATTTATGTACTTTGGTTAACTTTTCATCTAGTTTTCTCTTGGGCATCGTGGTGTGTCATGGATTGTATGGAGTTGAGTTTAAAACTCCCAGACTGCACTTTTATGTTATCTTTCTTGTAATGCTTCCTTTAATTTCACGTACTTAATTAAATGGGGTGTTACATTTAACCATACAACAGGTCAATCTATCATACATTTGATGTATTAGATAATCATGAACAGAGCGCAAAACTGACTGAAAGGATAGTAAGGTGACCCCTTTTGCGTGTGTGTTATGGTAATAAAGAAAGAAGAGGGGTTTTTTTGAATTTTTGTTCTCTGTCCTGCATTGGAGAAATTTTGTGCTTGTATAGGCACCTTGGGATACCACTGAAATCCTAGTTTCTAGTTTTTAATTATAATAACATATACGAGAAAGGAATTGGTCCTGATGAAATATATTATAGAAATTAAAGGGTCACATAATATCACGTATTGATTATAATTATGAACGAAATATTTGTAATTACTATAATCAATATTTTCCGTCACATAAAGATCAAATCATAACATATTATTCATATAATTGATCCTAATTATTAACAGGAATATTTACTTCTAACTATTAAAATTATATCATTCTCTACCAGCATTATTATTGAGAATATTTGCTTCTAATTATTAAAAATATATCTTCTCTTACTACAAAAACAATGAGACACATCACCTAAACATAATTGCAAGATATTTATTCAAATTATTATAAAAATATATTGCTCATAATATTATACCATTCTCTAAAAAAACAGAAATTATAAAATGTACTTTTCTGAGACATGTTAAGTGAAGAGTGTGTAAATAGCAAACAGTGGATGAAAATATATATAAAATATTTGGACTCATGAAAAGGGTGTGATCATTAAAAACAAATTAGATTCTCCTTTTCTTTTTTTCTTTTTTTCATGATAGAATTAAAGTTAAAAACTTAAAATATTTTTATTTTATTTTTTTATTTTTTATTTTTTATTTTTTATTTAACAAAATAAAATGCATTTAGCCAAATAAAATTGGGGGTTGACAATGATCTATTTATTTTATTTAAATAATTTTCAATAAGAACATTAAAGAAATAATCAAGAAACCGAGTCAAAAAAAGGAGGAAACCATAAATGTCAGAGTTGGCGCAACAGAGTTCTTCTGATACCATCATAAGATATTGGTTCTCATGAAGAAATCAACAAAAGAAACAAAAGGAAAAGATAGAAGGATGCAGATGGTGAGAAAGAAGAAGAGAAAAGTTATCGTATAAAACTCTTGAATGATACAAGTGTAAAGGATAGAGAGAACAAGGTTTATATACAAGGCTTACATAACAGAAATACTAGAATAAACCAAAGGTGTCGCTGCGACGAACAGAGAGAAGACAGGAAGAAACCAAAGGTGCCTCACCAGGAATCATGAATGCGAGAACGATAACGAAAACGGGATTAGGGTTCCAGTTTCGAAATAGGGATTTATTCCAAAGTAGGGTTCAAACATATGGGAATCTAGGGTTCTGAACCCTCGAGAACAATCACCAGATTTTAGGGATTTTGATTGATTAGGGTTTTAAATTAAGGATTTAGGATTCTAAATAAAATTAATTAATTATCCAAAAACATACATGAATTAAGTATGGTGGCTTCGATATCACATATAAGCAAAAGCATGATCTGATTCTAACAATCAATCATAAATAATATCCCATACTGATAATTATGCTCTGTAAATAATGAACGGTGATCCAGTTTATTTTCTTTTGGTTTTTCTCTATTGATGGGAACAGAGAGAAAGGAATAGAAACTTGAAGATCATTTATAAACGGTTAATTACTTAAGTTTTAGTATTTTTAATTTGATCCCTCATCAAATTAGAAATTACTATATGGTTTCCATACAATATTTATTTTCATGACATATGTCTTTAACCACATCTTTAATTTAGTCATATCACTTTATTATTTGGTTTTATAAATAATAGCCCTAACATATTTAATTATGTGTCATATATATGCATGAGCTAAAATTACTAACAGGACGAAGCTGATGAGGAGTTTATCATTAAATATGTTTTTGGTCCCTCAAGTTTCAGCGAAATTTGGAATTAGTCTCTCATCAAAACTTTTGACCAATTTAGTCATTCATATTTCAAAATGCGTGAATTTAGTCATTTTAACCAAATTTTGTTAAGTTTATTTGACATTTCAAGCGCATTTCATGATAGTATTTAAATTATTTACACTGTTTGACACATTTTTTCTTCAATGTTAACTTAAATACTATCATGAAACGTGCTTGAAACGTCAGATAAACCTAACAAAATTTGGTTAAAAGGACTAAATTCACGCATTTTGAAAGATGAAAGACTAAATTGGTATAAAATTTTGATGAGGGACTAATTCCAAAATTTACTGAAACTTGAGGGACCAAAAACATATTTAACCCTTATAAAAATACACATTTGATTATCAATTTTGTTGAACTCCAATCATGTATCAATTATTTTATTTTATTTTTATACTATAATGTATAAACTAAAAACTTGGGCCATATGCATGATGCGTATAAGATAACCACGAAGGAAAATAAAATAAACACAAAGCATTGAATCCAAGTTTTTTCCGTGAAAACATGTCTCTCTATTTCTTACCCATAAATATATCCGAGTATTGTTTTTAAGAATTTCAAAAATTATAATGATATTTTAACTCATTTTTTTTATCTATTTTTAAACTATCATTTAATCATCTTTAAATTATCTATTCCTATTTTTTTAAGTGATATAATTTGATAATCTAATTAAAATGATAAGTTAAAAGTGAGTCAAAAAAAAATAAATTAAAATATTATTATCCTTTCAAAAATTGTGAATGCGGTTCAAAAACTTTCCTACGTAAAAATTATAAATAATCATTACAAGAGATCCACCTAATCAATTAAAAAGTTTATTCATATATTATTTAACAAAGATGTTAACAGTAAAAATTTACATCTTCTTTAAATAGATATCGAAACAGGTTCTAATTTGTGAATCAATATGATTTATCATAAATTCGATAAACATTACGGTTTGAGTTAGTTGGATTAAAAATATATTTTTTTTAAATGTGGTCCAACTCAACTTAGTTTACTTAATCTGTGATTAAGTGAGTTGAAATTGAGTTAAAATTTAATTGACTCATAAAATAACCCATCAACAATAGTTTTTTATTAGTTTCTTACAAGTTTTTTTTACAAATTTTAGTAATATAATGATTTACTTCTTCATGATGTTGATAATTTAATTTTTTAAATACTAGAAAAAATGTTTAAATAATTTGTGTGTTTGATTTATTTATTTGCTAAGTTGCATAGATTTACACTTTAAATTTTAGTTATTATCTTTATAACAACTAGCGAAAACACAGGCGCTGTCGCGCCTGTGTGTTCGCTTTTTTTTACGTATTTATACGTATAATATTAAGAATAATCGATTACAATTTATGATGGGTATAAGTAGATTGGTTGAAAAAGAAAAC
>Ga0214542_1001700_pt1 | contig 45425 bp, 22 predicted proteins | sample CNSS1metaG_FD_160096 | JGI IMG/M metagenome (GOLD analysis project Ga0214542, IMG submission 160096) | Root nodule microbial communities from cowpea collected in UCLA plant growth center, Los Angeles, California, USA - CNSS1 | ecosystem: Host-associated > Plants > Roots > Nodule | place: USA... | reverse complement strand
TTTAAAATACATATCTTAAAATTCATGAATATTTGTCAATTGTGTTTTGTATTGATCTTCAGGTGCATATTTGATTGTGGTTTATAATCACTTTCATTTCGTGTATCCTGAAGGCCAATGCGAAATGTTGGCAAAATTTCATGAAATTTAATATATGTATTTTAAAAGTAATATGTACCAATAAGTTACGTATTACCTATTCATTTAATGTTAGGTAATGACAATCAAAATTTCATTGTCATTACCTAACATTAAGTTACTCTAGTTCAACTTTAACAAGTTATGTTCAATATAGGAAACTCAAATATGTCCACACAAGAAAACCTAAGCATCAAATCAAAGATAGCACTACAATTATTGATTAGTAAATGTTAATCTTTGTCCATCAAACTCTACATGCAATACATCTCCTTAAGCATGCATATCACCCATGTGTGAACAATAGGAGGAAATGGGTCAAAGAGAAACTCACTTTAAACAAAATTTAGATCTAATATATGTCTTTTATTATCCATTAACTTTACTATAGTAGGTTTGAATATTGAAAAGAATGAACGATTGATAAGTGCCAAAATTCAGTAAGATTCATAGAAAAGTCTGGCACTTATACTTTTAACTTGTGTTCATTTCATATTGATTCTCCCTAAATCTAAGACAAATGAGTTTCAATCACATGCTTCCAAGTTTTGATTTAAAGAAATCATTTGATCCTATTTTGTGTGTTTTTCAGGAAGATTAAAGAAAAAAAAGAAGAGGAAAGACCTTAAGGAAGAAATCAAGTACAGTGAAAATAGGGAAGAAATTTTGTCAAGGTTGCTCAAACCAAAACAATCTCACTCAAGCTAAAGCTAGTGCTGTCATTCTCGCCTAAGCGACGAAAGACCTCGCCTAAGCGAGAGCTTGTGCAGTGGAGATCATCTCTTGCCGCCATTCTCGCCCAAGCGAGATCTAATGCTGCCAATCACGCCTAAGCGAGACCCTTTCTTCAGCTCAAAGTACTTTGGCTCGCCTAAGCAAGATCTTTTCTTCAACACTTCTCGGCCAAGCGAGACTCTTTCTTTAACTTGAAGTATTCTGTCTCGCTCAAGTGAGACTCATGTAGCTCAAGCGAGACTTCGTGGAGTATATATACTCCTTGAATCAGAAGAGTGAAGTTGGCTGGGATTTTGGAGAAGAACTAGAGACATGTTGGAGAGTTGCGACCACGAGCAGAGCTCAATTCATATTTTCTTCTTCTTCTTCTTTAGTTCGTAGGTTTTGATGGCTGCCATGAGTGGCTAATCTTCCTTCTTGGAATTGAGTGTAATCGACTAAAACTTGGATGTAATCTGGTGATATTTATATACTGCATTTCTGTTTCTACTCAATATTGGTATTATTGTTCTTTTCTTAATGCTTGATTCTATCTGATCAATAGATTTCTTGATTTTGATTTTTAGATCTGACTAGAAAGTATTTCTAAAAATATGCTCTGAATAATAATACTTGATGTGTTGTGATGCTAGGAATAGATCTCAATATATCAACTGCTTATAACACTTGAACGTAATGCTGGATAGTTTGTTGAATATGTGAGGGATCAATATTCAAGGAACTAATCTTATGAATTTTATATGCGAGGAATCGATATAAATGATTTTCGAGTGTTGCATCGATATTGGTATTTTCATATGTTTTATATTTATATTCAACCAGATTATAGACAAGGGAGATAGATGAAATTCAATCCCAGTTTTTCTTACCGATCATTTATCTAAATTTTTTGTTTTTACTGTATTCTGTTTATGCAATTTAGTTTAACTACCAATGATCTATCAAATTAAAATATATATATATATATATATATATATATATATATATATATATATATATATGCGGATCGAGATAATTATTTATTTTAACTGAATCCGTTCCTTGTGGGTTCGACACTCTACTTAAGAATCATTATACTACAATTGTCTTTTGGTACGCTTGCCAACGAGACCAACAACGATCAACCCAAAATCTTAAAGAGAAGTAGGGACTACAAGTTTTAGAGTTTTTGTAAAATAAGATAAAATAGTTAAGGTTTTTTTTTTATTTATATGCTTTCTAAATTAACTAATAAAATATCCATACTTCATTCTATTAAAAAATCACTTATATTCTTAAACATAATTTACTTGGTACTACAACACTTCTTTAACGAAAATAATTGAACAAATTTTAGAAGACTCATCCACCACCTTGGAATGCTTAAGCATCCAACCAATGCTCATGCACTCATGTCATGAGTCATTCATGACACACATTCAAGAAACATGGCACAACTTTTACCCACAAACATTCAAAATAATGTTTCAATGACAAGTCATATCGTTTGAGTGTTTTTTTTCCAACGCTTGAGCAATATATTTAAGAGAAAAGAGAATTATCTTAATTTTGAATGTCACTTGAGTTACCAACACATCAACAATTAAAGCAACTATTACACACTACTTGCAACTTGTTTGAGAAAAACATGTTGTTCAAGCAAAAGAAAAAAAAAAAAAAAAAACTTACTAAAACCAAAATGTAATTGGTATAATATTATCTTTACTAGAATATTCTAATTCTTTAGCATCTCAATCTAACAAGAAACGTACCGTCAAAATCTGACTTAAAATTAGAGAGAAAAAATTTTAAAATAAAAAATTCAAACTAAAAAATAAAAGTTCAACTTCTATTTAAATTTTATTTTCTATTTAGTATTTTAAATGTTATTAAAATATTTTGATCTTACGTAAATTTCAGATAATTTAATAAAGAGGTGGTATAAAATAATTGACATCTTTTGTTCCAGATGATTTTATTCTCGTACATATTAAATGGAAAACGCCAAATTTTGATGAAATGTTATTTTTAATCTTAAATTTTTTATTAAATAAGTTTCCTTAATACTCATATTTAGAGTAATAAAAGTAACGTATTTAGTGAGAGAAACTATTATTTTAATAAAACTATTACAATAAATAACACGTTTATTGTTACATTTTGTATCGTGTATAAATTTTAAAGAATGGCTACTCTAAAATAACAAACACACTTTTGTAGAATTAAAATTTAAATAATCAACCAAATTTGAAATAATGTCTACCCTTTCTTCCTCATTTATAAAAAAAAACTAATTTCACCCACACTAACAAAAGTAGTTAATTGGATTAAATTTTAATTTTTTTCTTAACAATTGAAAAATAATTAAAATTAGGATACTGAAGAAACATTATGAAGCAAAATAATTAAAAAAGTTATTTATATTTGAGTAGCCATAGAATGGTAAAATTTATTGTATCCGTTTTTAATGGTTTCTCAACACCTCAGATAGCACAAACAGAGATGACATTTGCAGTTTCACAAACGTTCATCATTGATGAAACTGAAATCACTCACCTCGATGTTACCAAAATAGTATTAAAATTTCTGAGTAAAAAACATCATATTCTATAAAAATAATGTGATTATTTTTTCATAGGATTAAATATGTTTTTCTTTTAATTTTGAGTGAATTTTAATTTTTTGAAATTTTATACTAATTTAGGGTTTTATTTTTAAAGATATATGGATTTAGTTATTTTTATTAAATTTTATTAAAATTTGATATTTTAAATGTATTTTATGATAATATTTAAGTTAATATTATAGTAAAAATATGTTAAATTGTGTAAATAATTCAAATACTATTATAAAATGTGTTTAAAACTTCGTATAAACTTAACAAAATTTGGTTAAAATAATTAAATTGTTATATTTTTAAAAATAAATAATTAAATTGATAAAAAATTTAAAAATAAACTAATTCTAAATTTCAATAAAACTTAAAAGATAAAAAATATATATATTTAACCTTTAGGAAGAATTTGAAATGAAGTGAGTGAGTGAATTATTGACATAGGTGGTAAGAAAAAACGGTAGGTAGGTATTTAGCTATGGTTGAAATTTGTACTAAAATTACTTTAGAAAGTTACATGTGCATCGAATAAAGATACTGACACCACATAATATATACTTCATTTACCTGTACAGTGCAGGTGAGCTTTATATATGCCAATAAACTTCTATACGTTTTATTTTCTCTAACTTTTTCATTGTTTTGTCAGTGCATGTATATCAATCACTACTTCTATGACAAATGTCACCTCTCACATTTCATATTTACAAATAAAAGTAACGTTATGCTCATTTTTTATCAATTTAATTACACAAAGTGCACAACAAAACATCACACACACCTCTGAACAAATTCTTCTGTCTGTCTCTTGGATTCTCCAATCACTTCTAGTTTCTGTAAATATTTCTGTTTTTTACTTTCCTTCGGGGTTACAAGAGTCATTTTGTTTACATTCTTTAGGTTAACTTCATATTGTGAATGATATCTTTTACCAGAATACATTATTGGGTTAAATATATTTTTTATTTTGTGAAAATCATCAATTTAATTTAATTTTTTAATTTTATAAATGCGTGAACATAATTTTTTTAACCAAATTTTGTTAAATTTATTTAACGTTTTAAATGTGTTTCATGATAGTTTCTTAGCTAATATTGAAGTGAAAAATATGTCAAATGGTATAAATAAACAACTCAAATGTTATGAGAAAAAACATTTAAAACGTCAAACAAATTTAACAAAATTTAGTTAAAAAAACTAAATTCACACATTTATAAAATTAAAAAAATAAACAAAATTTTATTTCAAAAAATGACTAATTTCAATTTTTAATTATAATTAAGAGACAAAAATATATTTAATCTTAAATTTTTTAAATAAATATATGTAAACATGTTCACTAAGTTTTTCATTTAATTCTATTTCTACTCCTGAAATTTAGAATGTATATATTTTAATCTTCCAAATATTAAAAAAAAACATTTTTTATTAAAAGTTACAGTTTTAATTTCCCAAATTTAATAACATAATTAACTAAATTTTGAAAAACAATTTTAGCACGTTAAATTGACTATATAAGATTTAAAAAAAAATTAAATTTAGAGGACTAAAAGATTGAAGTTTTCCCAAATACATAATCAATTGCCTTTTATGGGCATATTTTATTCCAATTATATTGTACAATTAAACTTAAAAACCTTAATTAAAAGATTAAAATTTGATCTCACTTGTGATGACTACTTACTCCTGCAATATGATCACATGTTTTAAATTGAAAATGTGGTGAATAACATCATCATCAACTCCAATGCTATTTGATTTGATTTTATTCCTGATTTGGGATCCCTAATTCTGCCTAATTAGTAGCTAAACTTAGGTAGCAAATGTAGCTGTTTCAACCTACAAAAACAACACTGTCTGGGCACGTGTTGAAAATATTTAACGTGCACGCACGTTAGAACAAACCTGAAAGAGAGAATAACATCTATCATCTACAGAAACAACCATTACAACAATAATCACCAATTACAGCATAACAAAAAGTTAAAAACCCTAATCAAGTGATTTAGATTTCTTAGGGTCACATCATCACTTCACATAGGTAAGTTTTTAGGTAGGGACAGAAAGTTCCCTATCACCATATAGAGTTTTCAACTTAGTTTTCTTGATACCCCAAATAAAATTAATTCACATGTTAAGCAAAAAAAAAAAAATGCATTATTTTTTCAATTATTTTAATTTCAATGATAAAATCGTTCTCAATCAAGATATTGTCTTTTTAAAATTTGTAATTTATTATAATTTTATTTTTAAAAAACATTATAACAATATAAAAAAAATCGTCTATATCCATATTTTAAAATTTCAATTTTATCCTTTAAAATATAATTATTTATTAAATCTTTTAAAATTCTAAAATCTTTTATAAAACTGTGTATCTCTTACTTCTTCTCTTTTTTTTATTTATTTATGGTTATTCTCTCATTTTTTTATATATTTAAATTTATTTTTTATAAATATAATTTTATTTTATATATTAACTTAATAACATTATAATATGTTCACTTACTAATATAATATCATGCATATTTAAAAAATGAGTTCACACATGTACAATAACACTTATATGTATACTGGTTTAAAATAATAAAATAATAAAAAAATATTTAAATCGTCCTATGATTCAACGTTAATAAACACTCATGGATCATAAATTTGTTTTCAATTTATTATAGAACATGTTTCTTAATTACATTTTCCATTTATAAAATATAAATTTGATATTGTTTACTTATGCTAATATGTAGGGTTAATTTTTTAAGTATTTCAAAGGCAATAATAATAATAATAATAATAATAATAATAATAATAATAATAATAATAATAATAATAATAATAATAATACAGATTGAAAAGACAGGTTTTGTGCATTTAATTATGAGAGAATGTTAATTGTTTTATTGAGGCACATGAAAATGCTAATGTTACTATTGATAAAGACAGGAGAATAGGGAAAGAATCTTTCTGTACTACCAACCTTATCATTGGTGTTACGCCACAATTTTTTTGGTAAAACCATCTTTACAATTTCTAATTATCCATCTATAAAATAATATGTATAACCAATTAATATCAAAATATAACCAATTAATATTGCATTAAGGAATTTGGAATTTACAAATCATAAAATGAGATCAATTATATGATTTTTAATTTAAAAAATAATATGCTTCAGTTTCCTCTTTCATTGATTCTCCCTAAGATTATAGCTTCACATGGAAGCATAATCTGATTATGCAGATTTTTTTTTCTTTTGAATATGATCTTCTATGGAGATTTGTTTTTTTTTTTTTTTTTTATTAGATCAGGTTATGCAAAGTAGAAAGATATGAATTATAATTCAATTCCCTTATGCACGACATTTAAAATTTAATTTCTAAATTTCTGTGTTAAAAAGAAAATCATTTTAATATATGTTTCAACCCATGATTGTGCTTCATGAAATTAGGTCATCACCAAAAGAAATATGTCGGTACAATAATTTATAAAATTAACATATTTGATAACTTCAAAAGCTACATATATAATATAATGCAAACTCAAATTCAAATGCCACTTTGATTCCTGTAGTGTTTTTTTCCCATTCATACATATACAAACCCAAATATTAAAATTCCCACTAATAAGAACCTTCTCTTCCCTAAACTTTTTTCTTTTATCAACTAAAAACATACCTAACTTTAATACATTCTTTCTACCAATTTAGTACATATTTAGTTTAAATTTATAAAATTATTTCACAAATATCATTTCATTATTTTTTGCAATTTAGTGTATATTCAGTTTAAATTTATAAAAGTTTTTCCACAAATTCCAATACAAAAGTACATGTTGAAGTGAAAGAAGGAAGAAAAATTATTTATTATCAATTCTAGAATAAAGATAATTTTTACTTTTTCCTATTTAAATCCAGAATACTTTTATTTCCTTTTTTAGAAATCAAGTTAGTTAATAAAGATTAGTTATTTTATAATAATATTAAATATTTTTGTTGAGAATTGAAGTGGTAGTATGAAAAAATTGAGTACTTTATAAGAAAAAATATGTATAAATTTATTATCTTAAAATTTTAAGTTAGAAGTGGTGTCATTTTTTTATGTCAATTGAACTAATGTCTCATTAGGTAATGTGTATCTTCAATAATTTTTTTCTCAAAAGGTCCATCAATTTTTATACTATAATTCTTTTAATTTTTTGATATATTTTTATAGTTACATGAATGTATGTAAGTTAAGTACTTTGTTGTTTATTATATTGATGGTGAAAAACATGTATTGAGAGAGGTGAAACTCTCTTAAATGATTTTTTGTAGTTTCATGAGTTTGAATTGTGGAAATATTGGTTTGAGGAGGCAAAAAAAATTATGAAAAGAAAATGGTTAACCCTAGAGTTAGAAGAAAGAAAGGCACTTAGGTTAGCACATAAAAAGTGCACCTTGATTATGAAGAAAAGGGTTGAGTCAAATAATTTGAAGTGCCTAAATATAGTGTTGTGAATAGTATACATGCAAATAAAACTTTATTATAAAGCAAACAGAAAAAAAAATGCAGATATGATTCGAATTTGTGTACACTGCATTTGGAATCAAAATGTGGCAAGCACGACTAATTCACACAGTGCATTATTACTGTTCCGTTTAGTGGGAGAATTGATACAACATTCTTCATCAATTCGAAAAAATAAAGATTAATAATAATAATATTAAAATATAATTTAATTAGTCGGATGGTATTAACTTTTGTTTAATGTATCACTTTGGTACTTATTTTTAAAAAAGTGTTAAATAAATCTCAATTTTTAAAAAGGTATTTCAATTAAGTATTTTTTAGAAAAAAAATTATTAACACCATTAAAACTTTTACCACTAAATTTTAATATAAATATCAATACTTGATTTTGTAAGTCATTTATCAAGATCGTTAACAATATTAATAAAAAAAAATTGAAAAAAACTTAATTGAGACATTTTTTTAAAAATTGAAACTCAATTGACTCATTTTCTAAAAACAAATATCAAACTGATACATTCAAATAAAAATGGACATCCGACTGATTAAACCTTAAAATATCAAATAAAAATATGAATTTTTTATCCAAACAACTTTAATATCTTTGTTATTGTTATGCTAATACGGAAAATGATAAATTTGTATAATTTATTGGTTAAAAGAAATTGTATGATAATAACAATAATAAGTAACCCTATTTTTAAGGGGCAATTAAAGGGGTAGGAGGAGGCGATGGCAGGGTTGTTAGGGGCAGCATGACCCGAACACCAAAACAAGATTAGTGACTTCATGAATCACCAAAATCCAAAACCAAAATTCATGCATGGTGGACCCAACACACAAGTGTAATAAAATAATAAATAAAAATAAAAAAGGGGTTACCAAAAACAAAATGCACCCATAATGTTGAAGGCTGGTACACACAACACAACACAACAACACCACGCCTTGTGACCTGTCCCTCTCTCACTAATCTTTATCTTTCTCTCCATTATTTAAACATATGCTTTCTTATTATATTATTATTACTACTATTAATTAATCATAAAGTCATCTTCATCTACTTCCCTTAAAAGGAAAGACTCTACAAACATTTCCAACATCACATGCACTACGATTATTGCATAACAAATTCCTACTTAGATACATCACAACACAAACTATTAAATAACATTATCTTAATAAAGTAGGATTACATTTTTTATTAGAATTACTCAAACAAGGAAACTAAACTACCCTCTCTTTTTAGCATATAGCATATTTGTAGGTTGACTCAAACACTTGATTAAGGAGAATAATTAAAAGGTTTCTCTTCAACTAATCATTGCCCACATCAAGTACATTTTTTCCATACTTAGATTACCCAAAATCTCACAATAAAATAATATAATTTTGGATTAGCTTTGTTCTTCGAAGAATAATAGAATAACAAGATTGTTATTGTTACCATTTAAGAACCGCCCTTAACACTTTCTGCCTCTATCTCTCGGACACAAGATTGAAGAAAAAAACAATAATTACTTATTCCATTTCTGACCGGAGAAAGAGAAAAAAAAAAGTGTAAAATTCTTAACTCTCTCATCACCATCATCATCATCATCATCTTCTCAACCAAAAAGAACACCAAAACAGAATAACGCAAGATATATTGAGCAAAGCAAATCCAATCCCAAAGGCCAAAAGTGAGAGAGTGAGAAGACCAAAAGGAAAAAGAAGAACAAACAAAAACAAATGAGGTTGGAATAATAGAAGCACTGATCATTATTACTTAGTACTAAACATTTAACTACAATAATAACTAAGCAGCAGAACGAAACAACAACGAAATTAAATTCCCTAAGGTATCATCAAAACCAAATCTCTCCCATGTCAAGAAGGTGATCGTCTCATTAATTAACCAAAACTAAACAATTAAATGAAAATTAAGAAAAGAAAAAGAGAAAGAAAAAACGACTAATTGAGTAATTAACCGGTGCCACCTCTTCATTACTCTATCATCTAAAGCATATCATTATTCTCAATATTTTTTTTTCCCATTTTTTTTCAAGAAGAAGAAGACCCATTTGTTCCACCACCGTTTGTTCCACTGTCATTCTCGTACTCGTTCACATCGTGAGAAGAACCGAGGTTGTGGTCGTGGTCGTTGTTACCGTTGATTCCGGCGCTGTGTTCATGTTCAAGGCCATTAACGGAAGCTTTGTTTGCGGCGGCGACATGGTTAATCCCGTTGGCAGAGGTAGCATTGAGGTTGTCCTTTTTGGCCAAGGTGTTCTTGTTGTTGTGCATCCACACTTTGAGGACTCCTCTGTCGACGCCAACCTCGTTGCAAAACTCCATAACCATGTTTTCGTCGCGCTTCTGCATCTTCCAACCCACTTTGTCGGCGAACTCGTGCATCTTCTCCTTCTGCTCCTGGGTGAATTTCGTGCGGAAGCGTTTCCGGGAGTGGTGCGGCGGAGCGGGCGCGGCGGTGTTCTCGGGGGCCACGGAGAGGCCGCCGCCGCTGGAGAGGGCGAGGAGCATGTGCGGTGCGGAGGGGTAGGAGGAGATCGGCGGCGGAGAGGAGGAGTTCGGACTCCGGTGCGGCGGTGGCGGGAGAGGGTGGTGACGGTGGTGGGGCTGGTACTCCAGAACATGATGCGTCGCCGGAGAAATTGGCGGCTCCTCTGGCTCGCGGCGGTGGAAGTTGCGGTGGCAGCCGCAGGCAGCGCATTTGATGGAGCTGGGGTCGTCGGCGGTGGCCGCGGGCGACGGCATGAACTCGCCGCAGCCGTCGAGGGCGTGGCCGCCTAAGCTGGCGACGTGGTTCTTCAAGCATTCCTTGTAAACCACCGCGGCGGCGGCGCGGTTGTTTGCATGGTGGCGCTTCAAGACCCCGTTGGAGAAAGACACCGGCTTTGGACTGGGATTCGAGTTTCCGGCGGCTTGGTGGATCCGGGTGGGAGTCTCGATGTCGAGTTCCGGCGATTTGGGGGCGGCGTTTGTGGGAGTGACGGCTGTTGGTGGTGGCGTTGGTGTTATTATCTCCATCCTCTTAATAACAAGAATAATCAGAAGAATTAAATGAAAAGCTTAACTTTATGTGAGGGCTTCATGAAAAGTGTTGGGGAAACTTGAAAATGGGCTTGGTGGTTCTTATGTAGTGTGTGTGGAGAGAAGTAAATTAGAGAAAAGAAAAAGGGGTTATGAATGTTTCTTGTTGAAGTTGAAAGGTAGAGGTTTGGAAGAAAGATGAAGAAGAAATTGAAGAGAAGAGAAGAGAGAAAAAGAAGATGTTGATGATGTTTTTGAGTGTGAGGACTGTTGATAATGTGGTTGTCCCTTCTTAACCACTTGTTTTTTTAACCCTGGTTCTAATCTATGGTTAAGTTATTGACCCTACTTGGGGGTTAGATGTGAGTAATAAATATACCCTCTCCTCTCCTCCTGTGCTATTTATTACTTCTACTTATTATTATTATTATTTAGTACAAGAAAATTATGTTAATGTATTGAGTCTATTAAATAAATATATTTATTCATATGAAAAATTAATCAAAGAAAATGAGGTTAGCATTTGGTATTATTTGAATTGGTTGTTAAAGTATTATTATTATTATTATGGGTTGAAAAGAATGATTAGAGTGTGGAGAAGAAGGGTTAGTGGAAAGAGGGAGGAAATTGAAGTAATGAATGGAGAGTGGAAGAAAAGAAAGAAGGGTGAGTTGACTGTGTGGCTCTGTAAACCCTTATGTTAATCTCAAGCTTTTTTTCCCAACAAAGGACATTTTCCACAGTTAACTCATTATTGTGCTTGTTTTAGGGAAGCCAATCCGAAACTTCTACTACTTAATGTAAATACATTTAATGTAATTCACTTCTCTTTGCCCTTTTATGTTATTAATAATTAAACCCCATTCTGCCTTTTGGAATAACATCAAATTTAGGCATGGTCAAAACTCAAAAATTTGTATGTTTGATAATGTTGCTTAAGCATATATTATTATTTAGTATTCATATTATTTGATGTCTAGATATGTATGTGATAAATATTTTTATTAGAATTATATTTAATTGATGTGAAATTAAAAATTTTTATGTTCTAAACTTTTATATGTTAAACGATATTTTATTCTAATATTTGAATTTTAACATGTCAAAAATAATGTGAACACCTAAAACGTCAATAATAAACGTCACTTGAAAGTAAAACAAATTAATACTTATTTATATAATTGTTATAATTGTGGTATTATTATGTTCTATTATTGTTATTGTTATTTGTAGAGAAATTATATAATGTTATTTTAGTCCAACTCACATGAATAAAGAATCGATAACACTTTTAATTTAAAATTTCAAGTTTTATGAGTTTTTATTTCTTGTATAATATTTAATTTTATCATTTATATCAAATAAAATTTAAAACTCATGTTTAAATTATTTTCAAATATATATATATATATATATATATATGATTTGATGGCACTTTTTATTTTCTTGTTACTTCCTCAACTTTACCTTTTTCCTTTTTATTAATTTAGTTCTCTTACTGTGTTATTTATGTATTTTTAATCTATTTATTAGTTTATATTTAGTTTTTACATGTCATTAAACTTAATATTTAGCAACAAGAACTATCATGAGCCTGTGGCAGAATACAAGTTGATGCAGGAATATAATAAAGTATCGGAGTTAGCACCTAAGTTAATATTTACCATTAAAAGTTAACACACAAAAATAAAAAATTCACAATAATAGGAACCTGAGTAAAAATTCATTAAAAAGTAAAATTATTAAAGGGCAATAAAATGAAAAAAAAAAATACCACTCAACCAATATACTTTCCCCATTCCATATTTATTGCCATTAAATTTTGATACGTAGATTAAGAAAAATAAATTATTACTCCAAGATAGTGAAATTTATTGGGGACCAGTTTTATTGAAGTGTGTTACCATCTTTTTTATTTTTTATAAACATATTATCAACTATTCCAATATAAAAATATTAATTGGAGACTAAATATAGAATAAAACTTAATATTTTGAAACTTAATAAAACTTATCATCCTAAACATTATGAACCAATTTTTAATTAATTTCATAGTTTCATTCAATCTTAATGATGTAAGCATTGTATTGTTTTGCGTACCTTCCTATTATTTTTTGACAGAAATACCCTTAAGGATTAAAGAATATTACTGTGTTTGGAAAAGTTTCATGAACCGTCACTGTTGGTCAACCGTAGTTACTTATAATCACAATTAAGTACGTAACAAGAGTTCAAATCATGTGACACGTGTTAATCTAGATTATTATGATGACACGTGTGAGTCAGCCATGCAGAACCAGAGTCAAAGTTATTAAACACTGTAGAAGTCATGTAAAGACATTTAATGGAGTAATTAATTGAGAAATAAAATAAAAATTAAATTAGATAATAAAAATGTAAGATAAAACATAGGGTTTAAGGTGTGTGTAACAATGAACATAGATTGGGATAAAAGAAAAAAAGAATAGAAGTTGACAATTTTATCTTAGATAATGAATTATGATTAAATGGAAACAGTCTTAGTGCTTCTAAAACTTAACTTAATTAAGTAATTCTACAAACTTTTTTTTTTCTTTTCATTTTGTTCTCATCTATTTACTTCTAACCAAATTTTTACTTCATTTCTCTTCTATTTTTACTCCTCAAAGTTTACTTTTATCAAACTATTTTTTCTCTTCTTTGCCAAATAAAGTATAGAAAACATATTATTTGTTATTTTAACTTTTTTAGTTTCTATATTAGTAATACGTTTAATATTTAATAAAATAATAACAGTTCTTATTTTAGTAAAAAAAATGTTAATAAATAACCTTGTTTCTTGCCTGTGATTTCTGCCACAAGATAAAGGAGGAACTGATTTGCACAATAAGGTATCAAATGTTTAGCTGTTAAAATTGGCAAGACTTGGTAAAGTGAATAAAGAATACAACTGTAGATGCTCTGTTCAACCTTTGTTTCATAGCATGGCAGGGACCTCTATGTTTCTCTTTCTTTCTCAGTTCACTCAAGACACATTAGAAGAAGCCCCAATTTTCTGATAAAATAAAATATATTTTTTTTCTTTTTGAGAAAAAGTTCTACTGACGACAGACCAGTTAATTTCTCTGTTGTTCTGTGAACAAAAAAACAAAATTAGAAAAATACGAAATTAAAAATCTGACGGCCTAGTTATGCGAAATTATCATTATGATTATTGATTTTTCCCACAGACTCATCTCAGATTGTAGGTGGGTGTCCTAGAATTTCGTACACTACTGTTCTTCTTAATTGAGAGGACTGTTTGAATTGTTCTTTTAACTTTCTCCTTTACAAGTTTTGTTAAAATTCACTATGAAGTTCTTAGTACTAAGATATTTTAAGATAATTTGACAAATTAGATACATTAACTAAGAAATTTAACTTATGAATCAAAATAGGCCACATAAGTTGTATTCTATCTGTCCCTATTCACAATGTAAGGGTGTTTCAAAGCATCTTGCAGATGCTGAAATGAACTTATTCTTCTTGGGTCAGATATAAACTTCATTTACAATCACAGAAATTGTGAGTTTGTTGCATTTGTAATTCTTATTGGACCTTGTTTCACTAGTGTCACTGTGCTGCTACAAAGATCTAAGGGACTGCATTGCGAATACATTCAAATTACTGTTTCACCAGCGCTCACTCGCAACCACCACCAAATCATAAATCACATGTACTTCTTCTATCTCTCTTATCCTTTCTATGAATTAATTGAATGTCACAAGAATCTAATTCAGTTTTTGCTTCTACTTTTTTGGTATCTTATTATGGCAAGCTGATTCATTCTGAAGTCAACTAGAAGAAACAGCATGACAATAACTTTAAGGTTTTCCACCATAGTCCTAGCACAATTCCATCACATTCATTTCTACACTATGAGCCTTCTGAGTTTTTTTAAACTATTTAACAGCTCACTCATCCAAAATTTTCAGAAAATAATGCCAAAGGTTGGAAGGAAACTACCACCAACTAAGAATACAACTAACAGAGTAAATCTAAAAATACCATTCTGCTCCATAATTTAAATAGGTTCTGTTCATGATGTTTTTCTAATGGATATACATGGTTTGATTTTAAAAACCAAACTCAATTCAAATTAAAACTATATACATATTGGATTTTGAAACCACCAAGACACGTGACCGAACTTGTTTGAACCTACACATATATTAAAATGGCTCATCTTACACTAATTGGTTAATCATACCATGTAATTTGTTTCTTATCTTCCTAGAAGCTACAGAAAGCTAGTCAATATGTGATGATGCACACATGCAATAAACACTGTATTGAATTTTATGCAGCCATAAAAAAGGTGATCATACCATGGATTAATGCTAAATGAGCAAATGTATTTAATACAAAATGTAACTATCCTCACTACAGAGTATCTAACTGTCTACACAGTGGTATATAGGCAATCAAAAAATACTGAAAAACCTTTACAATTTTATTTTATACAATGAAAAGATAAATAATATTTATGAGCAGCAAGCTTCAAAATAACAATTAATAGTTGTTCTAGGTGTTCTTCTCCATAGGGTAGAATCTACACCTAAAGAATGAACTTGATGTATGAGGTCGTCAATGTTTTCCTTGAAAAAAGACATAATATGTTGTAATTTAGCATCCTTTCGCATCATTAAAAGTACAGAACCAATGGCCTAGTACATTGAGTACATTGATAAAAAAAAAACTGCTTTCAGATATAACTTAAGCCATTTTCTTCAACACAAGATTCATAACTTTATGACAATGGTCAAACAAGAAAAATCAAGGAAGAAGAATGCTGGGTACTTAATTGAAAGGAACCTGTTCATCATCTCCTGAGATGCCAGAGTGAAATCTCTATAATCCAAGTACTAAAATTCATATCAGAAAAATTAAGGTCCATTCTTTTAGAGAAAAAAATAGAAGAAGAAACTGCTAAATTACTTGAAGCACTCACTAGTATGAAAAACATAATAGGAGTCTAGCAAACATTTAAAAAGGAATGTGCATAGAAACACATATTTAACAAATAAATCAATTCATGTTGTCAACAAAAATTATAACTGATTCCTTATAAAATAAAAATATGCCAAATTACAACACTTCATAGTCAGATCAGAAATCATAATAGAGATCTAGAAGAAACTCTTGTTGAAGAAAAAACAAATATAAGTTTCTACAGCACATGTCTTTAGACCAGAATGAGAAAATGAAAATATCTTAATTATTAATTATTTGTTACAAATAATACCCGTGAGTTTATCAGTTAGTTCTATATACCCTCAATTAAATCGAGCCCTAGCTCGGTAGGAGGGAGTGTAAGCATACACAGAGGAGTCAAAGTTGTCATTTTTCTCAATGAATTTTCACATTGGTTAAAATTGTGACATTGATATCTGTTGTTATATAACTCCAAAAACAACTGCCAACAAAGGAAAATACCATAATAACCAGTCATCTGAGAAGTAGTGACATTTTAGACTCAATTCTCACCATTGCCTTTGATATAATAATGTCTGGTAGACATTTTATTAGATTCTGCATTTCTTTTCTAAAACTTGTCAATTTTTATTTTATATAGAAAGATATTGTAACAATCAATCATAATACTTAAAAAACATTCTAGAAATTTTGACTTTCAAAATAAATTAAGGGCAGAAAAAACAATTACTTAATTTTAATTTAAAGCGTGATCTGGGATATCTAAAAGAATAAAGTGAGACAAGTAGTCAACAACATAGTTCAATTTTACATTGATGGCTTGGCTAGTCAGTTTTCTGAAGCATACTTACCTGCACATTATTCATCAGATATTCGGAAGATGATGGCCCAAAGCGGCGATGCTTTGTTCAGAAAGTCTAGTAGGTTTCGAATCCTCTGTAACAAGCATTCTCATGAGAGAGACGCCATAGGCAAAAGAAGGCTTTTGCGGCTGCGGTACAAAATCAGTATGAGAATAAAAGGTTTCTAAATGAGCTTATGAAGCACCAGAAATGTAGACAGAAAAAATCTCAACACAAGAAAACTCAATAAAATGAGTCAACTTACTATCTGATCAATTATTACTTTTTCTATCATCTGTAGAACAAGAGAATTGTCACCCTATCTGTGCAATGTTTGATCAAAGAACTGTTGTCATTGACTTTAAAGTTTCGCAAAGTGCGTCACTCTTTTAAAACCAGAGGAACCAATTTCTGCAAAATTAAAAAGAATAACATTTCTGAATCTCCGAGGCTTGAAGACTACCAAAAGTGGGTTTTGAAAGATTCATAAACATAGCTATTTCAATCACCAAAGAATACTCAAGCAACTTTTTCTTGTTCTGGGATGAATACAAACTTCCTATTGCTAACATGTTATTCGTACATAGCATTGAAAGAATGCTACATAAATATGGTTATTAGAAGTTACCAAGAAGAAAGATACAGGTAGTAGGAAAGCAAATTGGAACAGATACCAATGTAGATATGGTGATTGGTAACCCATCATTAGGAGTTAACATATAAAGAAGAATAGTGGTAAAAGTGAGATAGAATTGGAGGGAGAGGAAGACGAGAGAACAAGAGAATAATAGAATGGATACTCAGCAGAAGGAGTGAGAGAGGAAGATGCCAGGATCATGCTGGATGGAGAGAGAATGATTATTTGAGGGAGGGTAGCAGAATGAGAGGTATGAGGGTTCTTGAGTGAAAAATGTCAGACTAGGCTGAGTGAAGGAGTTCTTCCGCATAAAAGGGATTTTTTTTATTGCAGTTTTAATTTAGTAAGTTTCACCTCTAATTAGTCATATTTCAGTATCAATACTATTCAATTTTTTGGTCACATTTGACAGAACATAAGCATTGCCAATTTCAACCCCTGCCAGTCCTTTCAGATCACAGCTACTGAGCATAATAGACAAAAACACTGAATTGGAATAGTGAAACAAGAAATGCATATTATCAAAAGTTATAATGTCTTTTAAAAGTTTATTTTTCAGCAATTAAACAATGATAGAAAAATAAAATAAGAGGATGAGAAAACATCTCCTTGCTGTTTATGTTACTGGCTTTTATGGAACCATTTTCAAAAACTTAATAAACATTAGATGATAAATTGACGGCACTGGGGTAGAGTGCTTTAAAAAATAGCTCAAAATAATATAAAAAAAGAAGTAAGAAATGAATCACACATGCCTTTATAGAAGTCACCCCTGTTTTTTAAACGTTACAGAGAGGTGAAACTGTATAAAATAGAAAATGAATGCCTGAGACAGGGTGGAAATTCAAGATTCATACACATGTTTTTCACCCTTTCTATTGTAAATGATCTGTGGTTTGCCTATCCATAAAGCATCATCAAGGTAGGAGCTTATGTTAAGTTCTGGCATTCCAAATGCTCTAGCATCCAGTAAATAATTAACCAAATTGTACTGCACTGTTGAAAATGCCTCTAGGATCAAAGTTTGCTCTTGTTGGCCTAAGTGGAAATTTGACATAACAGGCCCTAGTTATTACTAACAGAACCGTTATTCCAAAAATTCATACAGTAAATTACAAGATATAGCAAAAATCATCAACTCACCTCTCATGAAGGATGGAACAAAAGTAAAGCTAAAGTATCTATATTCTATATTAACAAAATCAAGAAAAAAATGAAGTTTGAGTTTATCACACAAACCTATGCACGCAGTTGTACCCCCAGAAAATGCACTGGTACTAAAATCCCTCACAGTTATAGATTTGCATGAGAAGAATATTCTTCCTGTGGTGTCAACTCTTCCTAAAAAAATGAAGAAAAAACACATAAATCAAGTTCATTGTAAACGAAATTTCATAATGCGAAAACAATAGATTTTTTCAGAGCATTTAAAAGCATAAAATCATTCATGATTATCACGAAATAAATGAAAAAGCTAGTTGAATTCGATGATAATACCCACTTTGAAGAACATAATTGTCAATACGCAATAGGTTGGCTAAGAGTGTAAGACTGTGATTCACATCGTCACTAAGCCATTAAACTCAATCAATAACAAATTTATCATTTCGGTTGTAAATGTTATAAATTGTTCACTTTGTATGTAGTTGTATAAATTAAATGTGTTTATCATCCTAAATTTTCCTGGCTTCTGTCTGTTATCCATTCAAATGGAGCACATTAATGTACTTATGTGATTCAATTTAAAGGAAAAAAATAAGACATAGAGCCTGGGAATGGAACACACATGTTGTCCCTAATCAAGGATGAAATTTTGGGCAATCACAGGTTCATACCTTTCCACAAAACAACATTCTGCAGGATTTACACAAATCATGCCATTTCACTCTTCCTTTCAGTTACTTAATTGACATAAACTACTTACAAAATATCGAAACTTTTTCTACTCAGTTTCCTCGTCCTCATCCAAAATCCAACCCAGAAATTTTCATCTTTCCTATGTTAACTGCAATTATTCAAACATCAAATAAAACACTAAGCAAGTAAGGAGCGAGAAATTGGTCCGGATATATAATATGATGCAGATATATAATATGATGTATTGAATTGAACAAATTAAACGGATTACAATCTTTGTGCTTAAGCTCATGTATTCATCAAACTTCATCCAGATAAAATCTGGGAAGAAATAGCAATTTCCCGTGAACTTATACAAAAATATGTCCAATATCAATGCTTTAAGATTGAAGCAGTATGGAAAGTTTGACAAAAAGCACTTCTCATTATCAAACGGTAATTTAATAGTCCAAAAGAATACAAGAACATCACAATATAACCGAAAGCAAATAGGGCTCACGATTTCCCCCAAATTACAGAACACACATTTTAGAATTTCTAGAGAATCACTGCCACGCTGCAACTTCCATTAATTCAAATTAACAACAAAACCTCAATTCCCGCTCTCTCTTCTCCCTTCTTCCGTCAAACCTCAATCTCCGCCACCACCATCAAGCCAAGGAGTCCCACTTGCGCGTCCTTTACCTCTTCCTCAAACATGAATTAGGGTTTCTCCACGCTCTGAATTTCACTTCGCAAACGCACAATCTTAAATCCCTTATTTCCAACCAGATTTCTCTCGACTCGCCGATTCAACAACATCTTCTCAGTCCCAACACGAGTGCCACCTCTCTCCTCCATTTTGGGAAAGTCGAATGGGTTAACGGAAAACGAAAACCCTAACTTCGGATTTTGCGCTTTTTAGTTTTCAAACTCTTTCTCATTTTCGCGGTAACGCAGGTGTAAAATTTATATTTATACTTTCTAAAATGAAATATTGAAATTTTAAAAATCTAACTATTTTAAAAAATCAATTATATAATCTCATACAGGTAAATTCTAAGAAAATGTCAAAAACTTACTTGTATATTCATAAAAAAATGTTGCAAAATTAATTATTTAAAAAAATATATATATAATTTTAGATAACTTTTTATAAAATTAAAATTATTATAAAATAAAACTAATAATAGATAGGAGAAGTAAATGAATAATAATAGAGGATGAGAGAAGGGAAAGTAACTTTCATGTGTGTCTCATTACCAATGGGAAAAATCTTTTATCATGAGTATTTGTATAAGGACGACAATTCATAACACTCTCCTTCTCCTTAGGTATTCCGATAAGAGAATATATCTCTTTTGAAATAAAAGACTAGTGAAGGGAAAAAAGTACATAATTATAGGCTTAAATAGTCATTTGGTCTTAGTTTTGGTCGACTTTTTTCACTTTGGTCCTACTTTTGAAAATGTATTCAATTTGGTCTTACCTTTCGTAATTTTTTTTCAATCAACTCCTTTTCGTTAACTTTGTCTAAATCGTTAACGGAACAGTGGCCAACGTGGTGATTTTGTGTGACGTGGATACTGTTCAGTGACGTGTCCGTTTGCACTGTGCTGACCATTTAATTTTAATTGCATATTCATTTTAGGGTTTAAGTTGAAATTAAATTGGGTTTAGGGTTGTTTATGTCGAATTGGGGATTTGTGGGTCGAATTGGGGATTTTTTCGTCGCTCTGTGAAATTCTGGAATTCCGCCTTTGAGATCAATTTTTTGGCATCCAAGGTTTATGCTCATCTCTGTACAATCGTTGCGGAGGGAAAAACGTGTTCATCGCGGAGGTATGTCCTGCTTTAGGATTTTATTTTTGCTCAGTATTGATTGGGTTTAGTGTTAATGATTAGGGTTTTGTTTATGCATTCCATGGAATATTTTAAATTGTAGTTGCTTTTTCGGTGGTGCATTGTTTATTGTTTTCGCTGGTGACCTGCCATTTTTAATTGTTTGTGTTGTCGCTATCTGTGGTGGGGTGGGTTTCATGGTTGGTTGTCGGTTTGTCGGTTGTAGATGGAGTATTTGTTCCCCATTTAAACATTGTTTACAATTTGCAGGTTTTTTTCTGTTTTTTTTTTTTGTTTTTTCAATGTCTGATGAAAGGTTTGAGGTTGTGGTCCACCACCGTGGTCACTTTGCCGAAAATGAGTGGTGTAAGTATGAATTGCAAGTTCGGTGAACCCAGCTATTACAAGAAGATGAAGATGCCCCATGAGACATTCCTTTTCAACTGAACTTTAATGGAAGACAACCGCAATGAAAACAAACCCTAAATTTCAATTTAAAACTGGGCTATGACAGTGCAAACGGACATGTCACTGAATAGTATCCACGTCACACAAAATCACCACGCTGGCCACTGTTCCGTTAACGATTTAGACGGAGTTAACGAAAAGGAGTTGATTGAAAAAAAATTACGAAAGATAGAACAAAATTGAAAACATTTTCAAAAATAAGACCAAAGTAAAAAAATCGATCAAAAATAGGACAAATGACTATTTAAGCCATTAATTCTATATAGTAAATAAAAATAACGCTTACTTATGAAGTTGTTGTTGTTATGGTGTTACTGTGTTCAGTTATTATTATTACAATGTGTTATTTGTATGGAAATTTATCAGAAAAATTATATCGTGTAACTTCAGTCATACCCACGTAAAGAATTGACAACATTTTTTATTCAAGATCTGGAATCTTTTATGAGTCTTTGTTTTTTTTATAGGCTTTAACTTTATATCTATACCAAATACAAGTTTTAAACTCATGTTTAAAGTATTGTGTTAATTTAATTAATGTAATTCTCTACTTTACCATTTGCCTTTTTATTAATTTAATTCTCTTATTGTGTTAATTATGTATTTTTAATCTATTTATTTATTAGTTTATATTTAGTTTTTACATGTCATTAAACTTAATATTTAGCAACAAGAACCGTCATGAGAGTGTGGCAGAATACAAGTTGACGCGGGAATATAATAAAGTATCGGAGTTATAATATTTACCATTAAAAGTTAACAAACAAAAATCAAAATCAAAATTTCACAATAATAGGAACCTGAGTAAAAACTCATTAAAAGTAAAATTTTTAAAGAACGATAAAATGAAAAAAAAAATACCACTGAATCAATATACTTTCGCATTCCATATTTATTGCCATTTACAATTTTTGATACGTAGATTAAGAAAAATAAATAATTACTCCAATATAGTGAAATTTATTACGGACCAGTTTTATTTAAGTGTGTTACCACATCTTCTTTATTTTTATAAACACATTATCAACTATTCCAATATAAAAATATTAATTGGAGACTAAATATAGAATAAAACTTAATATTTTGAACAAAAAAAAAATACTAATAAAAAAAATTGAAATGTTAAAGTGCAACCCATTTAAATATGATGAGAGTATATTGATGTCTAAATTTATAAGATACTAATTAACTCATTATACATTAAATTAAAGAAATGAAGATCGATAAACTCATTAATATAAAACTCATAAAGTATAATAACATCATATCCTAAACATTATGAAACAATTTTTAATTAAATTCATAATTTTAATGATGTAAGCATCGTATTGTTTTGCGTACCTTATTATTTTTTTTGACATAAGTGGCCTTAGAGATTAAAGATCATTTTTATAAAATGATGATTTTTATAAAATTAAAATAAAATATTATAATTGTAAATCCTACACTATTTTTTAGGGGAAATATTACTTAAATTTTAGTTTATTGCCACTGTGTTTTTGAAACCACTCTTTCTGTTTAACGTTTTGAATTTCTCCTACTAGTTCTCCCTTTGTGTCCAGAACCTTCGTTGTCCCCGAGTTTGGAAGGTTCACTATTGTTGCATTAAACACCATTATCGCTAGAGGAATTGGTGACCACATGTAGACGGAGGAAGACAATAGACAAAATATTTGATCACATGTTGATCTATAACAAGTTTGATCAACTTCAAGCTATTGGTTAATCTAATTTGTGGTTGTCTTGACGACCGAAAATATATTTTTGACTTAGGTTTTATGATGGTAGGAGAAACTATTTTTTGTAAGAGTGCTTATCAAACTTTTATCGCTACTTCTACCATAAAGGCAATGTTGTTTGTTACGAAACACTTGTCAAGCTATGTGGCTTAAATTTTGATTTTTGACTTTCAAAGTATTCAAAGTATTTATAGACCACTTGTAATATATTGTGATAATACTGTTGTCATGCATTTCTCTCAAAACAACAAAATTTCTACTCGCTCAAAGCATTTCTTATATAATTTTTTTGTTTGTTAGGGATTAAGTTTTGGATTTTCAAACTTGGATTGAGCATACTCCCATAGTAAACATGTTAGCAGATCCACTAACTAAAGACTTAGCTATTGGAGTTTTTTCAAAATCATGTAGCTCATGGGTGTGGTTAAGTCTTTTGATGCACCAGGTTAGTGGGAATCTGAAATTTACATTTTATATTATTATGGTCTTCATGTGATGTAAATTTATCAATAACGTCATTTTCATTACATCTCTTTTGGCATATAAAAATGTATGCATCATTTTGGGATCACATATTTATTATGTTTTGTTTTATTTTATTTATTATCCATTATTTATGAAATCTATGCATATGATACGTATCGCTATCGGATATTATCTTTGTGGTTCATGTTTATATTTCTTAATTGGTATTTGTGTGTGTTATAATTGGTATAATTTATTTATTTATTAATGTTATCCAAGTGGGAGAATGTTGTATTTTATATAATTTTATTATATAAAATTATTATTCTCTAGTTTGTTATTGTTATGGATTAACATTAATCAATAAATTATATTATTTTTTAGTATTAATTATATTGTGTTAGTATCAATTATATTGCACAATTGTTATTACTTTATGGATAATACATATTGAGGTTTTTTTGAACAGTCTGTGATGTGTTGGATTGTTCAGTGAATGGTCTGTGATGAACTTGACTGTTCAGTAACCGGTTGAGAGGTGAGAGGTTTCTGGTATCTGCCCGTAAGATATAATATCCCATTAATTAATTTTAATATAAAAAAATAAGACATTAGATTCTATTTTTTTAACATTCAGTCTTTTGGACATACTCTACAACAATATTATTTCACATGCAATTCTAATATCACTTTTCCATCTACATTATTCCTATTTAGTCATCATGTACCTTCCCATTCTACTATTTGAAATATTGAAAATTGTTCTAAATATATTAGAGATAATTTATTATATAAGTTTGGGTTTATCACTCTGCTTTCAGTCATAATCTACCATATACATAATATATATATATATATATATATATATATATATATATATATATATAAAAAATATAAAAAATATTTAAAACAATATAAATATATAATTATTATGTAAATTCCAATTAAAATCAAATATATTAAACGTTGATTTATATATTAGTGACTTCATTAATAAATATTAATAAAATATTATATGAGATACAAATCGAAGTATCGTGCATTATAACTTTTAATTATTTGCCTATATCATAATGTAGTACTTAATAACAGTTACTAATTTCGCTCATCTTAATTGTAGTTTTCTTTATTTATGAGACTTGAATTCGACCTTTCATGAGAGATTCAAGTTCTGCAAGGCCCATTAAAATCAGTTTCTCTTTTCTGCCCTAATGTGTAAGGGTTGGCCTTAATCTTTTGGGCCTAAGGGTTGGCCCATATGGTGCAAAAGCCCTGTTAGGATTCCCCTTTCAGCCTCATTTTGCAAGTTGAACCTAAACACTGCCGCCTTTCCATTTCAGAGCTCTGTTAGGGTTAGTCGTCAACCCCTCCAAGTGAACTCCAACCAGACCTCCACTTCACGTAAGTCGATTCTAACCTGTACTTCAGTTCCTTCTTCGTGGTTACAACTAGAGTCAGTCAGGGAGCTCATTTTAATCTGGTTCCATTGTTTTTCCAGCTCGCTAATCCCCTCTAAGAGCTGTTACGTCCACTGTTGGTACCCAGGGATCCAGTTGGTTTGCTGTTATGAATGTTTGCCATGGTGGGATTGTTGTTCGGAGTATATTTTTGAGTCTGCTGCAGGTGAGAACAATGGCGGGCACTGATAAACTCGCCCAAGCGAGCTAGTCTCGCCTAGGCGAGATTAACAAGGGCTCGCCTAAGTCTTTTCCACGAATGGTCGCCCAGGCGACCTAGTGTAGTTTTTGAGCGAGTGACGTCTCGCTTAGGCGCGGAAAGTCTCGCCTGAGTGAGAACGCGCGAAAAGTCCCTGTGCAGAAAGTCGAGCTCTCGCCTAGGAGAAGGAAGCTCGCCTGAGCGAGGGTCCTCCTCGCCAGGGCGAGATCATGCTGCCTGAGCGAGAAGCTGAGCGAGAAGGTGGCTGGCCTTGAAGTTTTCCTTGATTTAAAATGTTGATTATGTGCTTGGATGGTTATTACCTTTAAGAATATGAACTGAATGACTTTTATGAATGGGATGGTATGAGAGTTATGATTTATGCGTTTTAGCATGATGTGAGTATGATATATGTATGAGATGGTTAATGAAATTAAGATGATGAGTTTGACATGAGTTTGGCATGAGACATGAAAGAGGTTGGTATTGATACGACATGGTAATGATATGAGATAGAGTTCCATATTCTGGGTTTGAGAATAATGAGTTGGCATGGTTTAGTTGGGAGTACGAAAGAGGTGAATTATGAGAAATTGTATGAGACGTATATGTACATATAATGTGTGTATGCATGTAGAATCTGTTTGATTGATTATGAATGTTTGGTCAGTGTCAGTGTGTAAGTCCTTGGGATCTCTAGGTGGGATTCCCAGGGTCGTGCTTCAGTGGTTGGGACGTAATCCCATAGCCCCTGTTAGTGGGTGTCCATGGTGGTGTCCCATCTGTATAACTAGGTAAGGATTCAAGGTAAGGTTGCATCCTGACACTCTAAGGAGTCAGTTAGTCTCACCTAGAGCAGACTGACTCATGTGGTGAGAGTAGCAGGAGGCCCGAAATTCATTAAGGGCTAACCTTGTGGTGAGGGAAAATTGATTCATTATAGCACTTGTAACACATAGCTCGGGGGTGAGCAGAGGTATCCACCACAAGTGCAAGCATCCACTGAATCCGACCAGGTTATATGTATCCGGATGAGTCGAGTCAAGTCATAGTGTATTGCTTGGGAGGTCGTAACATGCTTGTGTGATGTATGTATAATGGGTTGTGAATATGTATCTGATTTCATTGATGAAATGATTTTGGCTCTAGCTTACCCTTTGCTTGTTTGATTGTTTTGTGTGTGGTTCTTCTCTTTTGCGATGACCATCAAATTATTGATGTGAGCAGAAGCGAGAGGTTCTTGCGGTCAACAGGGAAACGGTGACTCCGCTGCATAGTCCATCTGGGCTGGAGCTGATGTTTTATTTCTTTTTGTTGGGCTTTTCTTAGGGCCACAACCCATGTATTATGTTTGACTTGTGATCTCCTATATTCCTTTTAACTTTATATTTGGTTTTTTCTGTGGCACTATGGTGTGCCTTACGTTGTAAGGAGTGGGATTAAACTCCAGGACTACGCTACGTTATTATTCCAGTGTGACGTGACGCTTCTTTAATTACATTATTAATTAAATGGGGTGTTACAAGTTCAATCATATGTTCACTGTATTGATCACTTAATCATCAAGTATAAACCAAAAAAAAAAAAGAAAAATCACATTTCACCTGATAGGATTCAACAAACCAATCAAATCCAATGGTAATATCAGATTATAATTTACAAATTCAATGAAATGAAACCAAAGCAATAATAATATGATGTTTTTAATTTTCAATTATATTATGCCTAAAATTTTATGGAATAATTGTATTTTTATATTTCGTTTATTTATTAAATTGATTTAAAGTAATTACAATAGATATAAGTTAAGAAAGATAGTCGATTTAGTACAACAAATATTTACATATTTTGTTTTCTTTTATAGTAAATAAGAGAAAAATATATATGTATTCTTAGTACAATCATTTTAATTCAGTTAATTTTATTTGAAATCTGTTAGTGGTTAAGATAATTAAATGCACATTTGTTTTTTCAAGTAATTGCTTTAGTAAAACGCAATTTAATGACAATATACGATTAATCTTAAAAACATTACTAAGGATTACAAAGAAGGAGAAAAAAAAAACATGTAACTATTACTTTAACCATATACATGTTCAGTTACTTTTTAGCTATTAATAATAATTTAAACAAAATTAATTAATCAAAGCTTTTTAACTAAAATTTATAATTTATTTCTTATTTAACGAAATATGATCCGTGTTGTACTTAACAGACTATTTTTACTTCATTCTTTATGATAGTTGTAAACTATAAACAAATCATCTGTTTTTTTTTTCTTTATTGTTTTGTATATTTGTATCACCCTATAACTTACTGATATATTTGGATGTCCACTACTAATAAAAATTATCTGTCAATTTTTGTTTTGAATTTTTTAAAAAATATTTATAAATTTTGTTATAAAAAGAATTATAAAAATTATTGTCAACTTTTTTTAAATATTTTATATTTTTTAAATATTTGTAAATTACATAATTTAAAAAATAATATATTCGGGAAAAAATTACCTGTCAATTAAAATTTTTAAAAAATGATAAAAAAGAAATTTTTTGAATTTTTTTAATAAATTAGAAAAATATTTATAAATTTTTTTAATAATGTTCGTTGGTTTGGATTAAATTGTAGAAGACATAGATAAAAAACTAAACTAATGTAATTAAACAGAAAAAAAAAAGTTTTAGGTTAAATTTGTATATTTTTTTACAATCCAATTGAAATGGACTTGTGAATATGCTAGAATCAAATGATTGCATGTTTGTTATAAGGATTTTATTCTTGTAGTTTTATTGTAATAATTGAAACAAGCCATGGTAGAAAAATTGGAACCCATGCTTGTGGCTCAGAAATTAATGATTGCATTATTTTTGGCCTGACTTGAAGTTGAAGATGAAGATGAAGGGAAAAAGAAAAATATAGGTATATAGGTAGGGTTGTAGGAAAGAGACATAAGGAAGATTAAGTGTATTATTTAAGAATCACTTTGATAATAAAATCGTATTTTTTTCATATTAAGTTGTAGAATTCATGATTATTTTGTAACTTTTTTACATGTGTAAATTTAAATTATATTTTTTTTTTAAAATTAGGTATCTTTTGTTTATCCATTATTGTTTAACACTCGTTAAATATGAAATTATAAGAAACTAATGGGTATGTAATGGCATCAAAATTTTCAGAGTTGAAAAAAAAAATCTTGAAATTTATGATATTTTATTCACTTAATTATTGAGCATTATTTTTATATGGGTGGTTATTATTTTCGAAAAAAAGTCAAAAATGGTTGACGGGTTTAACAAACTAATTAATCAATCATGTTATGAAAAATGGATTGTTCTGATTCAATTCATTTCCTATCTATCTGTATCCTTGTCGGAGCGTCGGCAATACACAGCCAAAAAATAATAACCTAATTGAATTATAATCTAACTATTACTAAAATGAGGATTAATTAATCATAATTATCATATTTTCAAAGAGAACGTTTAATGATAATAGGTTAATTCACTTTGAATATAAATCAATTTATTGTTGCATACTCAGAGGATGAACTAGAAATATTGAAAAAGATGAAAATTAGAGTGAAAATATTAGAAAGAGGAAAGAAAAAGAGTTATATTATTATTATTATTATTATTATTATTATTATTATTATTATTATTATTATTATTATTACGTTAGATGTATGTTCTACTTATATTTATACTAATTGGAAATATTGGTGTTCAAAAGCTAACCTGTAACTTTAGTTGTCCAAATTTCCTTTCTTTCTTTTTTTTCTCGCATTTTCTTTTTCACACACACATATAATTTTCCCTAATAATTCAACATTTTAAAAGTATATTATGTATTTAAATCTTATTAAAATTATGGAAAAATGATCATTTTCAAGAAAATGACTCATAATTATTTCACGTACATTAACCTATCCATCATAATCTATCCAAGGTTCAATTCATTCAATCATCTTTCTACCCCATTTGAATTTTAATAACAATTCTTTATCTTATTAAGAAGACGACAAGATGAAAATTTCTTGATTTCTCGAATGGTCAAAAAAGAACAAGAGATAGAAAACAAGACGTTACTAGTAGTGATGTACAATATTTCTGAAAAAATTGACTTAATAAGTAGGACCTATATATGATGATATGCATATATACCTCTTTTGGTTTCCCTCAATTGTAGTAGTATGAGTAATTGTCAAGCACCAACCAACATAATAGTATTGCTTCAACCATTGTCTTATCATTCTTTCATTGTAGTGTAAACCCTACAAAGAAGTAGGGTTTCTGCACAAACCATGCTTTTCAATCCACCTCATCACCTATTATGCATGTGCTCCACAAAACTTTATGTATATAATTAGGTTAAATATTTTGGAAGAAAACTTTATCACATGTCATACTCTTTTTGTTAAGAATATAAGTGTGAGTTTAAGTTTCACATTGGCTGTAAATGAAAAAGTAGAGCGCTATATAAAGATAAAGATCCATAAACTCATCGCCTTAAGGTTTTGGATTGAGAGTGATGTCAATGTCTTATGTGGTTGGACTCATGTCTTAATGGTTTTGTGTCTCCCAGTGAAACCTCCTCTTCTAAGATCCTATCAAGTGGTATCAGAGTCATTGGTTAAAACCAGCTCAGACGAGTGCAAATCCCTGTATTGAAAGTCTTTCTAACAAAGGTTTCAGGTAAGCGTGTCCCTTTAAGATGAATGGCGAACACGAGAAGAGGTACTCGTGGTTGGGAATGCTTTCGCTAGAGGGTGAGGGTACCAATGTGGTGGAAGGGACATTGTTAAAAATCTAAGTGTGAGTCTAAGTTCTACAATGGCTATAAATGAGAAAGTAGAGTGCTATATAAGGATGAAGACTCATAAATTCATCGCCTTAAGATTTTTGATTGAGAGTAGTGTCAATGCCTTATGTGGTTGGATTCATGTCTCATTGATGTTGTGTTTCCACGGTGAAACCCTCCTCTAAGATCCTATCACTTCTATAAGTAAATATTTTTAATTTGATTCATATAATCGATTAGATGTTTGTATGAAAGCAAATTGTTAAATAAATTTGTGTATAAAACCATTTTTTTATGGCCTTCTTCGAATGGAAGTGGGGATGGTGTTTTTTCTTAGGGATCGAATGCCATTATTCTGCATGTCTCAACTTTCAACTACTTAGAACAAATCATACTTAATAATAGGAGTAATATTAATTAACTTTCTTTTCTATTAAATGATTTTAAAAATGCTTATTTCTTAAAATGCATGTGGTTAACAAACGGGTGGTGTCCTCAGATAGCGAAGGGTTACCCAAAATTTTTAAGGTATATGATAACAATTTTATTTATGGTCAATCTAACTTGTGGCCAATGAGACAATCCCAAGATACGAAAGCAAAACAAGTGCTTCATACTTGTCCACACAATTTTTCTAAGATATATCGTTAAATATTTATTTATAGATCCTTGTTTCATCAAAATATTCACAATAACATTCGAATACTTTAAAATGATTTTTCCGTCTGATTTCAGTTTTATATCCATTTGTTTTTCGTTTGGTATATAAAAGATAGGTTTAATTATTATTTTTTTGTCCTTATTTTTGTTTGAAAGTGTCAAATTGATCCTTAAATTTTGTTAAATTTTAATTTAGTCTCAATTTTTTTAAAAACCGATGCAATTTGATCTTTTTAGTTAAATTTTTTGAAATGAATCAATGATTTTTTATCAAAATCGGCATTATGATTATGATAATTATATCAATAAAGCAAATTATCATTCTTAACAACTTCAATTTTGATGAAAAATCATTCATCCGTCTCAAGAAATTTAACAAAAAAGGGCCATATTGCATCGATTTTTCAAAAATTGGGATCGAATTGACACTTAAAAAGATCACAGGACTAATTTGACACTTTTGGACAAAAACAATGACCAAAAAAGTAATTAAACCTAAAAAATATCATATTTAAGCACATTAATCACTACTAAATAGTGACGGATCTAAGATTCTAAATCAGTAAAAATAATTAAAAATTTAATTTTGATTTTGCTGAAACAACTTTTTAAAATAAAAATAAAGAATTAAAAGAAACTAATATATAAAATTAATATTTTAAAAAAAAATATTCAATAATAATTTTAACAAAATAAAAAAAAAAAATTTGTCCACGCTGTGTAGTTCCGTCATTGAGATTAAGAATCGAGAAGGGTATGATAATCTTACAATGCCAAGTTTTAATATTTCTTTAAGTAAGAGAAATTAACACAGGTTTGGAGAATCAGCTTTCATTGAATTTGGTTTACAAGAATCAATTGTTCCAGCATATAGCAGAAAATGTACGAAGAAAACTTGTTATCGAGCATGTTTAATGGGTGAATAGTGAATGGTGATTCTCGTTTTTATTGATAGATTTGGAGAATTGATGAAAGAATTAGACAGCAGTGGTGGTCAGAAAATTGTCATCTGACAACAACAACAACCAGTTCTGTCTCACTCTGCTCTAAATAATTCAAATTTCTCTGATCTTAATTACACTGTAAGATGTAAGTAATTTGGTTGCCTATCACCATTCATCATCATGTGATCATCATGTGGAATGTTGCACTCTCTTCCACACTCATTAATCCTCTCTCCACCTAACAACATGTTCATTTGCTAATGCCATTTTCAAGTTCTTACAACATTAATTCAGAACATAAACAACATCATGACATCATAAAATTGTTGTATACATGGTCAATTATTTGTAGAGATGTCAAAATAAGTTTCAATCCGTGAATTAATCCGGCTCATCACGAGTTCGAGCCGGGTTGGGTTGAGAAAAATTCAACTTTTTCAAAAGTGGATTGAACTCAACCCGGCTTACTTAATCTACGGGTTAAACATGTTCGAGCCGGGTTGAAGGTGGGTTGACTCACTTAACCCACCAACATTTTTTTACAATTTTTTTAAAATTTTTTTAAATTTTTTTAAATTTTTTTAAATTTTTTTAATTTTTTAATAATTATTTGCTACTCCTATTATATTTGTTCACAATTTCATGTTTTTAAATGCTAGAATGTTGCTTAATTATATTTGAATAGTTTGAATGTTTAATTAATTTGATTGTCGAGTTATATATGTTGATACTTTAATTATAATCTTTATACTAAATTACTCAAGTAATGGTCTTATAAACAATTTTTTATAAATTAGCATGAAAAAAATTGTATAGTTTTTTAATTTATATTTTGTTGAATAGTATGACAGAAAATTTGTAATATTAGTCATTCTTTCTTAGACTATATGGATACTTTCTTGAAAATAATTCTTCATATATTGGTGGTGAGCATGATCAAAATATTGGTTCTTGATTTTGCTATGATTGTTATCTCATGGGTTACTTAAAAATTTATTTAAATATTTGAATACTAAAAAATAAATAAATAAATAATTTTTTTAGGTGGGTTGGTGAGTCAATCCACTTAACCCACTAACCTGGGGTGGGTTAAGCCAGGTTACAAAATTTCTAACTCACCATAAAGTGAGCCGGATTAGGTTCACTCATTTTCAACCTGGCTCGTGGTGAACCAACCCGTGTCACTTTCACATATCTAATTATTTGTGTAGTACCTACAAAAACATATATTATGTATTTCACTTGAGGGAGTGAAAAACAGCGGTTAAAGATGAGAAGGTTGTGAAAATGATGTGGCGTGAGTGGAGAAGAGTGTGATTGAAAGAGGTCCAAGAACAGCTAGAGTGGGCTATGGCACACTGCAACAGTTCACATATCCTTATTATGGCATCTGACAAATCCACCAACCAGTCCCTTTCAAAGTTTGAGTTAATAAAGCATAAGAGCCTCTCAAACTCAGAATTGTGCTCCAAAGATCACAGCTATTAGTGAGAGTGGTGGAAGAAAATGCATGCCCCCTCTTGGACCCTACATGCCTCTCTCAACCACTGCACCATTTAGTGAAAGTACTCAATTAATTAACACGAATAACCCATCCAGCAAAGGGTTTAGTGTCATAACATAGGGTGTAATGTCACTTCCACAACTGGCAATTTTGTTCCTGTGCTTCCAATAATGATGCAGATGTGTTTTTCTTTTCTTTCGTTAAAAGTGGACTTTAAGTTTAACTTAACTCCACAAAACTAGCTAATAACGGTCCTATTATAGGTGGAACAAAATGTTCAAGAAATCTCGAAATAATCTCTAATCTGACTCTGATATAATTTTAGAAGTGAATTTTAAGTCTAATTCAACCGCATAAAACCATCTAATAAGATGAAGATTGCACCCACTTATCTCTAGTCGATGTGAGATTTCCAATATTTTATTAATAAATATTAGTTATTAATATTTTGTTGATGAAACTTTTTTCAAATTTCTTTTCCAAAATTTTCAAATCAATTTTATATTTGTCAAGAGGTGTAGTAGAGATTTATGGTTGCTTATTCAAAGGTGTCACAACCAAAGGGTTAAGGGTTGTATTGTGTTGTGTTGTGCCTTAACTGGCTGATTCACCATATGTCACACATACATCTTTACACAAACATATGATTTTCTTTTACCTACAAATTTTAATATTAGGTTATATGTAAGTTAATAGTAAAAATAAGAAAAAAAAAATACATGAAAAGGTTTTAATGATATTGTCTATCAAAAAGTAATTTTAATTTATAAAGAAGGTCCATTTTAGTTTTTTATATTATTTTTTAAAGAAGTTTCTAACATAAAAACTCGTCTAAACTTGTATAAAAATGATTAAATATATTTTCAATTCATAAACTTTAATCTGAAATTTGAATTTGTTTATGTTTTAAATTTTGATATAATTTGATTTTCAATTTTTAAAACTGAATAAACGTAGTTCTCTTTAATATTTTAATTTCTTTTTAATGTTTTAAACGATAATTCAAGTTAAAATTTAAGTTATTTAGATCATTTGATATGTTTTATATGTCAAGTCAAATTTGTTTAACATGTGAAAAATTATATTTATTTATTTTTAAATTTAGAAATGACAAACATGCTTAACTAAGAAAATATTAGATGAAATTTTATTCTTTGAGAAGAACATATTTCCCCGTACTCACCTTGGAAAAGTTATATATTAAGATCTTGCTTGTTAAGATGGAAGTAAAACTATAATGATTTAGCACTTGTTCAATAATAAGTATTTAATTTTATATAATCTAATATGTTATAAATACAAAATATAATAAATAAATATTTTGAAGAGCTTGTTTACATATATTGTCATTTAAAAAAATACTTTCAACTAATAAAAAGTGATGGCTGACAATAATTTTAAAGTAATTATTTAAAACAATATTTTTTTTTAAATAGGAGATTATAATTGGATGTAAGTGTAAACAGAACTTTTTTTTTCTATTTTGAATATATAAACTATATTTTAATCCACATTTAGGTACAACACATACACATCATATGAGTACTGAAAATGCAGAAGAGAGTTAGGTTACTGCTCCTCAACAGGAAACACACGAGGGAGAACATCATGCTCTATTATTTATGTTGAAAATTTTGTCCATTTTCTGGAGATAAAAAATACTTAACTTATTAATCAATTTAGTGATTGCTTGCTTGAAATTTTGAAAAGCTTGACAAATACTTCAAGCAAAAATAATTGACCCAAATTGTTTTCATCATATTTTTTTAAAAAAGATGGTAAACTGATGATTCTAGAACACACTGTAATGTGATTTTTAATTATGAAATTTCATTTTCGAAATCATTTAAAACCCTCAATTCGGAATGTTTTGAAAAAGAAATCATTATTACAGTATTGGAAGTGTTTGAAGAAAATAGGAGGTTTCAAAAAGGAATTATACACTTTTGAGGGTAGAATGTGGATGATAGCCCAAAAAAAAAAATACAATACGTATCTCAGCAAACAAACAAATATCTGGGTCCAATAGTTTTCTTTTTCTTCTTTAAATTACATGAAAAAAAGAACTTAAAAAGTCCAATTTAATTTCAGAAAAGTTGAATATATCGTTCAATTGGTGAATACCGAAATAATGGCTTTCCATTAATTCCACTTTGGTTATGTTATGATTTTAGGTCGGTTGGAGTTAATCACATATTTGGGAATTAAGGGTCTTTCATGAGGCCTATTTTCCAACTTTGTTGATGAAAGTTGAGATTTTATATATATATTTATAAAATCTTCTTATTTTCCGTTTTTCATAATCTTTTTCTTTTATTTTTTTTATAAGTTTTCTTTTCATCATTCTCATCCTAAAAATATTTATAAATTTGAAGTTGTATTTGATATAGAACTTATTTTATAATTCCATTTTTTTACTTTTTTTATTTATTAGATATTCTCGTATTTTTATATTTGAGAATATTTTTTAGAAATAAATTATAATGAATTAATATGAAACTTCCAATTGTAATTCTTTGAATCTTAAAATCTTAAGAAAGAATTATCCTAATATGAAATTTCAACTTGTAATTTTTTAATCTTTAAAAGAGAATTCTCTTAATTCAACATTTGGATACTTAATATAACGTTTGAAAATATGTGAAAAAGTAAATATGTATTATTTTTATTTTCACAAGTATATTTTTTTTAATCACCTTAAAAAATGAATTTATTATTTCATTCATCATCAATATACATTTTTTTTTAAATATTAAGACTAAAATAATTTATCAAAATCTAATCAAGAATTGAGAGACGTAATTACTAAAATAAAAATCTATGATAATTAAGTTGCAATAAATTTTTTTTATAAAAAATATATCGTATATAACTTCTTTTTTTATATTTATAAAAAAATAAATATACAAAAAAACTCATGAGATGAAAAAGAAAATACTAACGGTTAAACTGATATTTTATTATCAAGAGATAAGAAATGATTCACCTATTTATCTTTAAAATTATAAGAGAACTTATGAGAGATGAAAACAGTAATAATAAATTTTTCTCTTTCTATTTTTTATTTTTTAAAAAAAATAAAAGAACATGCAATAATAAAATATGAATACAATTTGTGAGAAACTTAATTAATAGAAAAATATAAAAAAATCCTAATAATTTTTTTTATTATTTATTATATTTAATTTTATGTTTTATTATTTATTAACATTAAATATTATACTTTATAAGAAAAATTAAAATTTATCTAATTTAATTTAGGTTTCTAAGACTTCACAAAAAGGAAGAATCTAACTTTTTCAAGTAAAATAAAAAATGTATCAAAAAAAAAAAAAAAAAAACATGTGACTCTTTTAAATTCACATTGAAATAATAGCCATTTAAGTGGTTGTTTAGATCTCTCACCTGTGTGTGCATGAAGATGAAAAATGGAGGAGTTGGTGTAATAAGGGTTGATAGATAAATAGTACGAAATTTAGTACATTTGTTCTAAAAGGTCTAAAAGGTAACATGCAAATTTTGAATTTAAAGATTAAAAGAATTTAATTAAATAAATCTATATATACTACATATTTTTTAATTAAGAAAATTTAAAAATATTTGGGAGACATGACCCTGTAACACTACTAAGATCTGTCGCTGATAATGCACATGAATAAAGTTAAAATAATTCACATGAAAAATTTAGAGTCAAAATACTGATAATATTATCATAGCAATTAAAACAATGCTAAAACTAATAAAAGAAAACAATTTTATAAAATACACAAAAATTAAAATCGATAATATTTATACTTATAAAAACCATTCCGAGAAACTTTTATATGTCATGAATAAATTAAGAATGTGTGAAACACGTTGAAATATTAGGAATTTAATATTTCTATCACGAGGGATGCTAATATTTTTACTTTATAAGAACTATTTTAACATTATATGTAAAATAAACTTTATTAACTAATTGATAGTATAAAAATATTTATGCAAGAAATATAAACAATTTATTATCAATGCTTCAATATTAATTTTTAAAAGTGATTTCAAATCACCTTAGGAGGAAAATCAATAGAAATTTAAATTAAGATGTGTTTAGAAAGTTCAAAGAAAATCCAAACTTATGCCTCAATTTTCCATGGGAACCCCACAACTTTTTACTACTAACTTTAAAGTTTTAAGGAGTGTTAATATATAAACTCTTTAAAATGAATAAATTAAACAAAGTTTGACTTTTGTGCTTTTTTGGGAAAAAATCCATTTATGTCAAATCGATTTACTTTTGTTTTTATTCGATCTATTTAAAATTTATTTTATAAAGATCAAATTCATTTAAGATTTATTTTATTAAATATGTATTTTAATTTATATTATATTTTATATTTTTATTTTTGATTGAATATCCAATCTTTATATTTTATATTTTATATTTTTATATAAATGTGTGAATTATTCTAAAAGGATTATGTAATGTATGTTTAATTTTAATTTAATTGTTATTGGATATTTTTAATTAGTTTTGTATAAGGAATGATTGTAGTTTTAGATATAGGAGTGAGAATAGCAAGTTTTGGGATTAGATTGATAGAGGAGTTTGAGCCTTTACATTTTGGGCTATTTGTAGAAGAATCTAACCTAAGTGTCGTAACATTTGAGTTGTATTTTATGAATTTATAATAATATTTAGTAAGTTATTTAGTTTGATCTTATTTAGTACGTACTATTGTACTACCATACTTTATGACTGTGATTTACGATTCTGTCTTGTTACGAGGTTGAGATGTAAAACTACTATTATATTAAGACTATATATTATTAATTTTATGCATCAATTATTGATTTTTAAATGTTATTTTTTTATTACATAAACTAATACAGTGGGGCAATAGCTTATTGAAACTTCACGGGTTTATATATATATTTATCCACTTTAGAAGTAAATTGTATTAAATTGTCCCATTTAATAGTTTTGCTTACCCTACGGAGAAAGCAACCATCAATTAAATAATTAAATAAAATCTCAATTAAATTTTGTGTTTATAACTTTGAGGCAAATACTTTCAATAATAAGAATCTGTCTCTAAGTCACTGGATACAACAATTTAGGACTAGATCAGTGGCTCTGATTAAAATTAAAAATTAATTTAAAATAATAATAGAAGTAGTTAAAACATTGGTAAGTAATATTAAAGATCAATTTAAAATTTAATTCAACAATTAATTATAACTTTTTATTGAATCTTCAAAGCTCAATACTTTTACCATCCAAACTCGAAGGGAAAGCATGAAATTAATTTGGATGCCCCAATTGGGAAGGGCACAGAGAATCACATGGAGGAACATGGAGCCCCACAATTTGTGTCATACCACCTTTCTTTAGTTCTATCCATTTAATGTACCTCATAAATTTAATTGCAATGAACCAAACCATATTCAATGTGGATTCATTGGCTTTGCCTTTTCTATTATTAGAGATAATTTCAAAATCAGTAACAATTATTTTTCTTTTCATTTTTAAAATTGAAGGGAATTTTTATGAAAAAAAATAATAATTGTGTATTATCACATGCTTTTAGTTATATAAAATCAAAATACATAACACAATCAAAACAAAATGGTAATCAAATTTTTATTTATTAAAATATTTTTTAACTTTACCCATCACATCATACACAAATTTTTAGAAATTTTTATCTTAAATTCACTCGATTCATTTTTTTTTCTTCTTAATTTAAATAACACCACAATCCTTTTTTTCATTCTTTTAAATTCATCTACTCGTTATCACTGAAAGTTTCTCATCTATCTAAACGCATCTTAAATAGTGAGTGATATCAACAAAGACAAGTATGTGATATTCTAAATGTAAAAGATTTTAGTTACCGCTCCTCATAGGAATTGAAGAGAAACAAAACATATACTACGAAATATTAGCTTCTCTACAAAATGAGATCAAAATCTATTTTATAACTATTATTGGTCACATTTCAGATTTAATAATTTCAAAACAATAAAATTTATTTTTATTTTCATTTGAAACTTATTATCTCTCTTAAATACTTCAACTTTTCATGATATCTAATTTTTTATACTTTCTTATAATTTATTTTCATTATTTTCTTATACTAATGAGATGGTAATAGAACGAAGATTAGTTTTGACTAATTACAAATTATTTTAGACTAAGTTGGTTTATACTTTATAAACTTTAAGATTAAATATGTTTTTTATCTCTTAACTTTAAGTAAAGTTTGAAATTAATCTATTTTTAAAACTTTGACTCAATTTTGTTGCTTAACTTTAGAAATTTGTAGATTTAGTCCTTTAAACCCAATTTTGTTAAGTTTATTCGACATTCTAAACGTGTTTCATGATAATAATTATGTTGTTTACACCGTTTGACACATTTTCGCTTCAATGTTAACTGAGAAATACATTTAAAATATCAAATAAACTTAACAAAATTTGGTTAAAAAAACTAAATTTACGCACTTCTCAAATTGATGAACTAAATTGGGTCGAAATTTTAAAGAATAACTAATTTTAATTTTTACTGAAAATTAAGGAACCAAAGTCATATTTAACCCTAAATTTTACATATAGTATTTGTCATAATGGTATTCATGCGATGTGTAACTCCCGGTTCATGGTTGGTCTTTGAGTTCTTGTTGCATGCCTTTATATATAAAGTGGCTGCATTGTTGCAACTTGCATGTGGCCTTAGTAATTAGTATGAATGATGAATGAAGTTCGTATATTGGAACTAAGCATATAAAGATGAAACCTGTTTTATTGTGTTTGTGTGATATCCATGATTGTCACCGTTCTACAAAAGTTTATGAAGGCTAGACTCACATTAATCATCACCTATGTCATTTTTAAAATCATATTTTATTTAATAGGTATTAAACCTCGTACTGGAATATAAAGAAAATTACATCTCTAATAAACATAAGAACAAACAAATCTAACCAATTTGGGCTTTTCTGTATTTCAAGGTCTCTTTGACCAGAAAATTGTAAAATGGAGTTCGTTATTTTTTTGGGTGAAATTGTCATTTTTAAGACCGTTTTTGTTTTTTTTTTTAAATGAATGTCGTTACGTCACATCAGGGTTTTTGTTTAATAGAAAAGTGAAGTCATCCGGTAGCATGACGACTTCACTTTTCATTTTTTTTTAACTTTTCAGTTTTTCAATTTTAATTATTTCTTTTTTTTTCTTATTTTATTTTTTAATTATTTCAAAAAAAATCTTTTTTTTAATTTAACGGTTTTGTTTATTTTTTTATTTTTCAGTTTTGATTAATTTTTCAGTTTCGTTATTTGTTTTTTTTAAACCGATTAGTTATTAATATTTTTTAATTTTTAATTTTTTTTCAAATTTTGTTAGATATAAAAATTATGTTGATTGTATTTGTAATTATTTTTATTCTTACAATAAAATAAACTTAATAAAATAGATTAGATAATATAAAATTACATAATAAAAATAAACTAAAAAATAATTACAGATACGATCAATATATTTTTATTTGAAAAGAAATTAAAAATTGAAAAAATATTGATAACTAATCAGTTTAAAAAAAACAAATAACGAAAACTGAAAAATTATAAAAAAATTAATCAAAACTGAAAAATAAAAAAATAAGCAAAACCGTTAAATTTAAAAAAAATCTGAATTATTTAAAAAATAAAATAAAGAAAAAGAAAAAGAAATAATTAAAACTGAAAAACTAAAAAGTTTAAAAAAATAAAAGTGAAGTCGTCATGCTACAGGACACTTCCACATCACCTTTATATTAAACAAAAACCGTTATGTAACGTAACAACATTCATTTTTTTTAAAAAAAAAAAAAAAGAGGGAAACCGACTTTAAGAACGATGACTTCACCTTTAACGACATGACATTTTTCTTAAAAAAATATTCAACTAATCCCATTTTACAATATTTTAGTCAAAGGATCCCTCAAATAAAAAAAAAGCCAACCAATTTTTGACATTATTTCTAACAGTATTTAATGATATATAATTTAATTTTTAATAATTTTACCATACCATCCAGTTTTAATTTGATATTTTAGGTCTCGTTGGGAGTCTCTTCAAGACAGGATGATAAAGCTACACCAAAAGTTGAGTATGTGTGAAAATGTATTTTGTTAAGTTTCATTTTCATTTTTATAGTTATAACCGAGTAACTCACATTTCGTTTTACAAAACAATGGTGCACAGAACGCACACGGTGCACTTTTGTGAAAAAGGCACAACTTCGACTAACGTGCTTTGATCTGTCGTCGCACGTGCTCACTGACAACATGCATTAACTATTATCCTATCTTAGCCCTCGTCTCATCTGTCGTCTATGTCTAAATTCTTCTAAAAGAAAATAAATTTAAATATGTAGGAAAAAATAATGATATTTTCATTCTTTTTATTTACTTATATTAATCATTCTTAAATTATCATACTACACCATTAAAAAATTAAAATAAATAATTATTAGAATAATAAATTAATAAAAATAGATTAAATTATCATTATACATTAATAAATTACCAACACGTAAAGTTGGCTAGAAAATGGAAGACCATTGTGCGATTTAAACAATAATACTAGTAACAAAATGTATTAGAACAATAACTTAAATTCGTAATATCTATAAAATTTTACTTATTAATTATATTATAATATATAGCAGTAAGAAAATAAACTTGCTTGATTAGAGATGTTATAGTTATCATTTCGTGAATTAAGAAATATTTATATAATTAAATATTTTTTTAATATATGTTTAAAAGATATATCAATAAATTTCATGACTTGTTCTTTTTATTGTTATTAGGTTAAATCATTTGATTGGTTCTTATATTTTTGTAGGAAAATCTCAAGAATATTTCTTTTTTTTTTTGTCTTAATTAGGTTCTTATTTTGAAAATTTTATTTTAATTAGGTCTTCTACGTTAGTAATACACTAACAACTTTAATTATGTATCACGTGTTAGTTCATGATTTTTTTGATTTTTTTAAATTTTTTTTATAATTTAAAAAAAATTGTCACGTATTACTATTGAATGTGAAAATTCTTAATTTAGTCTCCATATTTGTTATTTTGTCTTAATTGGGTCCTAATTTTTTTTAAACCGAAACAATTTGATCCCTATTCAAATTGAAACAAAATTTAACCTTCATATAAATGTCACAATGATATTTTTAATAAGATTAAGTTTATATTTTACATTGAACTTTATTTAAATATTTTTTCAAATATTTATATATCAATAATTTCTAGACAAATGTTAAAGTTTGTTTAAAAATAACAACTTTATAAATTGAAATGTAAACTTTTAAATAAATATATTTATTTTAAATTGTTATAAAATTATTTTAAAATGTTATATTTGAATTTATAAATTTGTTATTTGTAAAGCAACTCTAGCATTTATCTATAAATTATAGATATATAAAAATTTAAAACAAAATTTAAATAAAGTTCAATGCAAAATATAAATTTAAATAAACTTAACTTGGTTAAAAATATCAAATATAATAAAAGTACCTTTGTAAAAATTATATAAAAATTAAATTTAATCTCAATTTGGATAGTGATAAAATTGCTTTAGTTTTTACAAAATTGAGACCAAATTGAGACCAAATTGAGACAAAATAACAAATATAGGAACTACATTAAAAAATTTAACATTCAATAGTGACACATGACATTGTCATTGTCACATCACACTTGACACGTGGCTCAACGTTAACTTGACACGTGACAATTTTTTTAAAATTATAAAAATAATAAAAATTATAAAAAAATAAAAAAAATTACGAGCTAACACGTGACACATAGTTAACGTTGTTAGTGCGTTACTAACGAAATGACCTAATTGCAACAAATCTCCCAACATAAGGACCTAATTGAGACAAAGAAAAAGAATGAGACCTACTTGAAATTTTCCTACAAAAATGAAGACCAATGGAATGATTTAACTTTATTATTATTATTATTATTATTATTGTTGTTGTTGTTGTTGTTGTTGTCTTCAATGTTATCATTGTCTCAAGATCCATCGTTATCACTACATTAACCACCTTCTATCCCTCCTCCTCCTTCCCCCCCCCCCTCCCCTCATCTACCTCTTCCTCCTCTTACTTTATCATTGAGCATAATTGTATGGTTGTTATCATCGTCGTTGTCATTATATTGTCGCCTCTTCCTCTTCCTTCTTTTCTTTGTCTCACTCATATTCATAATATAATAAATAATTTGTTAAATTTGACGAAAAATTAATGTCAATTTTACTGACGAATTTACCGACGACATTATCGACAAATTTTAAAAATACAATTATGGTGATAGTGTAGCAATAATTCGCGAGCGCGATAGTAGTGGTGGCGGGAGTTGTAGGAAAAGGATGAAAAGGATGGAAGGGGAGAGGGAGAGGAAAAGAAGGAGAAGCGGGAGGAAAAAGGAAAAAGAGGGGGAGGAAGAGTCAGAGCCAATAGGGCTAGATGCGACAATGACAGGCACGCTAAAAAGGAAAGGAGGAGGAAAGGAGGAGGAGAAAAGGAAGGAGAAGAAAGAAAAAATGAAAAATAAGAGGAAGAAACGGAGGAAGAAGAACACCCATCGTGATTGTTAACGATAAATTTTATTAACGACCATAATTTATCGATCGGTAATTACCGATAGATATTTATCGATAGATTTGTGATTTTTAGCATAAAATGTATTGACAACCACTTTATCAAAAAATGTTTTGCCAACAATAATTTTACATTACTAACCTATTTTTGCTATTATTAACACATTGTGCTATTGATAATACACAATTTTTTATTGTACTGTATAAGAATTGAAATATGTGATGTTTTGAGTGGACTAACAAAGTTTGATACTTACAATAATATTGTGGTGAAGTCAGAGTAATATTCATATACCGTTAAGGAAAATATATTCACTTATTTTATTAGTATTCTAAATCATGTATATTAAGATGTCCAATTGTGAGAACTAAAAGAGATTATTGCACAACCATAAATTTCATGCAAAATACTACCTTAATACCTTAAAGACAAAACTTGTAGATTAAAAGTGTTATTCTCTAATAAGACATTTTGAGTATAGTCTTTTCTAAGATGTAGAGCTATATTAGTTAAACTACCTTAAGTTCATAAAATTGAGACATGTATTTGAAGTGATTTTATGTTTAATAAAGAATATATATATATATATATATATATATATATATATATATATATTTATGAATTTAGAATACTACACTAATAAAGAATATTTTAATATATTTTGATTTACTATATGAATTTCGGTATATCTACCATTAAATAAAAATAAGTAATTATTATGTTTAATGTTTCGGGTGTTGGGACCAAGAGTCTACTAAAAGTCTCTTCGATCTTACTCCTTCTCTCGAAATCTCCTCTCCTCACTACTGCAATAACTTCTTCTCCAAGAAATTCACTCCTCGCTCGATCGACAAAATGTTTCGGGTGTTGGGACCAAGAGTCTACTAAAAGTCTCTTCGATCTTACTCCTTCTCTCGAAATCTCCTCTCCTCACTACTACAATAACTTCTTCTCCAAGAAATTCACTCCTCGCTCGATCGGCTAGGCTGACGATCGGGGTACCTGTCTAAAAGGCTCTGATGCTTAAGTCAGTGAAAAGACCGATCGGTGTATCAATGTAACTGTCGTAATAAATGCGAATTAAAGATCCTCACCAACCTACCTTTGGGCCCTATTTATAGTTTTCGGTGTGGGCCTATGATTAGGGTTCCTTAATCACGACCCAATGATCCTCTAATCAAGATTACTGACTTGTTTAATGTTAATTAATCCGATTGACTGGTGTTGCTTGGCCGTACGACTGATGGCCGCTTGATGTGACACCCCGACTACTATACTAAATAATTATTATTTGATAAAAAGATATGGAATTAATTTTTTTTTCCATAAGATTATCCTTGAGAGAACATTAATAATAACATAACTTCATATTCATATATATAGTATACATCTCTATAATTGTTCATGAAATGTTACAAAAATATGTATTTGTAAA
>Ga0214542_1001699_pt1 | contig 45434 bp, 15 predicted proteins | sample CNSS1metaG_FD_160096 | JGI IMG/M metagenome (GOLD analysis project Ga0214542, IMG submission 160096) | Root nodule microbial communities from cowpea collected in UCLA plant growth center, Los Angeles, California, USA - CNSS1 | ecosystem: Host-associated > Plants > Roots > Nodule | place: USA... | reverse complement strand
TAAAAAAAAAAAAAAAATAAAAAATAAAATAAAATATATATATATATATATATATATATATATATATATATATATATATATATATATATATATATTATGTAAATTAAATAATTATAAAAGTACTCATAAAATAAATAAAATTAAAAAATAATTTAAACTAATATTTTATTTTATTTTTAAAATATATATTAAGAACTATGAAAACATAAAAAATAAATAATTAAATAATAAAAAAAAACATTTAAAATTGAGAAAATATAACTTTAAATAAAATTAAAGAAATAAAAAAAATTAATATTTTTTATTTAAAATTTAAGTATTTTTAATTTAATTTATTTCTTAATTATTGTTAATATATTTGAAAAATAAAATTAAACATCAAAAAATATATATATATATATATATCTATATATATATATAATTTTGTTTTTATATGATGTATTAAAAAATAAATTAAACTAAAAAAAAATTAAAAACAATTAAACTCTAAAATACAAAAATATAAACGAGAAAAGAATATATATATATATATATATATATATATATATATATATATATATATATATATATTTCAAAAGTACACTTTCGGTTTTATATATATTTTGAAATTCGATTCTGGTAATATATATTTGAGAAATTAATTTTAGGTAATATTTATATTTGAATGTCGACTTTGAATAATATATTTTGACATCCAAAATATTATTAATTGAAACACATCTTAAAGTGATTTTAGAGATATAATTTAAGTAACTTTGCTTAAATCGTCAAAAAGGTATTTTTAAGATTTGAAAAATATTTAGAGTTGCAGAATAAATTTTGAAAGTAAAGGAAGAAAGCCCGAGTTTTGTTGATAATCCTATGCAATTGAGACTAATCTTTTAACAAGGACTTGATTACATAACAATTGTTTAAGATTTTATAAAAAACTATATTTTATCTATGTAATGCACGGGAATAATAGATGTTTTTTTTTTATTTTACAAAAATACTATATTATTATGTCTGATTTTTTTATTTTTAATTTTAAAGTATTATAATTACTTTACTTTTTACTTTTTAAAATATATTATATACTATTTTACCTCAATCTTCATCGTAAATAGACACATAAATAGATAGATTGACAACTATGCTAAAAAAATTAAAAAAAATTATGAAATAAAATATCATATTTTGCCACTAAAATAACAACTGTAATATCTTTTCACCTATTAACACAAAATTATCATATATGCAAATTATAAGAATAAGATAATAATTTTAAAAATAATATTAAAAATTTATAATTTCCAACTATTAAAAAAAATTAAAATAAATATTGTCATCATTTATAATTGGTATAATGAAACAAAAAAATATCCTAAATTATTTTATTAATAACATTCAACTTCACTAATGCTCCTAAAAATTTATACAATTTGAATTCAATATATGACATGACAACTTTTCGAGTATTGAGCACATCCCTCAATATTAACACATAAAAATTTATATTTATTTTCTTATAAGATAGTTTGCAAGAACACAAGATAAATTACATTTACTATTTCTTTAATGACTCTAATATTCAATGTATACTAGGTTGTGCTCACATATACTTATTTCCTGTTATTAGATGTGACAAGCAGACAAGATAAATTATATTTACTATTTCGTTCTTTAATTACTCCAATATTAAATTTACATTAATCTTGTGTTTATTTTCAGATAATGAATTTTAGTAGATTGTAAAGTAAATTATGTATTTTGTAAAGAATTTAGAGATAATTATGAATAAATTTGGTAGTAAATTTTGTAAAAATTTGTAAGAATTAAATTGACGAAATAGATTAAAAATAACTTCTAAGTGATACATGTTCAGGTGGTTTGTGTGTGATATAGTGATACAAGAGTTTTTCTCATTAATTAGTTAATAATAATTTTAATTATAATAATAATAAAAATAATAATAATAATAATAATATATACTATGCACACAGTAGTATTTATATATTTTAGTAGAACAATTTAATTTTATATTTTATTAGCATTTTAGATAACACTAACAATAAATACAAACAATACTAATCAATTATTATTAAGTGCAGAATTGATATAATTAACTTAATATTATGTGTAATACAGTGCACATTTTACACTGTACAGCTTGATGGGACATGAGTTACAATATACCTGATTTAATATATAGATTTACTAAGTAGTATAAATACAAAGATTTATCAGATTCCAAGTGTCATTGTAAGTTTTCTATCTAATAGAATTGAGAAAATTAAATATTTCATAAGATGAAAATTTGAATATTTGATTTAAAATTTTAAATTAGAGATAGTGTTAAATCTCTTATATAATCAGATTCGTATTTTATTTTTGTTATATTTTTTCAATAAATTTATCTCAGAATTCATAAAATATTCCTAAATTTTGATTAGTATTTATTTCTTAATCAAGTATCTAATTGTACTTGAGCTTTCATTTTGAAAATGAAGTAGTCAATCTAACAGAACCCATCTTTGGTGGAATAACAATTCAAGATTGATAAACCTAAACCAAAACCCCAACACAAAATTCAACTTTTCTTTCTTATTTAACCACAACCTCGACCAATTCAACATGATGAACCAATGACAAAACCACCTCTGTAATGAACTCCTATGTCACCCCTCTTGTTCTCTCCACTGCTGGCATAGTTTGTTCTACTGTAGCAATAGCAGTGTACCACTGCATAATCCTCTTGAGGCATTTCGTTAGAACTCACACTGCACAACGCAGGGACAACACAACTTGTGTAAAGAGTGAAGGAATCCAACAAGAAATCCTTAACAAAATCAAAGTTTTCTCCATCTCTACAACACAAACAAGTAGTACTGGTGCCATTGCCATTCATTTGGGCCAAAATATTGAATGCTCCATTTGCCTAGGACAGTGGGAAGATTACAATGTGGTGCGGTTGTTGCCTCTTTGTAATCATGTTTTTCATAAATCCTGCGTTGATGCATGGTTCATGGACCATGCAAATTGCCCAGTTTGTCGATCACCAATCACTTCTGATTGTGAGTTAACCTTGGCAATGGCTTCACAAAATGGTGATGCCTAAAATTTCGCACCACATATGTTCATATTAATTCATGTATAGGTTTGCATGCATTTTATATTCATTAGGTTTTTTCAGTTCTGTCCTTGTTCTCTCCCATTTTGATACCTAGGATTTTTAGGGTTCTTGCATGTTTTTGGATTTCAGGGAGGTTTGAGTCACTTTATTTATTTGGCCTTTTGACAGTTGAAGATTTTAGTGTTGGATTGGTTTGGATCCAAAAGCAAGACAATTGAGACTTTTGTTAAAACTTGAATCAAGCAATAGAGTAACCATAGACAACTTCATTTGAATAAAAATTTAAAAATAAAAAATGGCTTGAAAAAAAAAAAAAAAAAAAATTAAAAAAAAAAAATTGTTTAAAAAAAAAAAAAAACTAACAAGACTAATGGAAATATTGATCGGCATATTTAATAAATATTTACACAGGTTTGGCTTCATGTTGAAGAATTTATTTTAGGTCAAAAAATGATTTCAAGTTAAAACAAATTTACAGAATGTTTTTGTGTTGGATCAGAAAAATTATATCAAACTATAATATTAATTCGCTTCTATAACAAAAACGTTTTGACATAAAATAATTTTAAAGTTAATGTAAATCAAAATCATATTTTTATAAAAGTTCATTGTCATAAATATTGAATATTTTTATTTATATTTTTTGTATAACAAACATAGTTTGTCTATGTCTAGTGAAATATAAATTTTATCATAGATTTGGTGTAATCCCTCATATTTTGTATTATTTTATTTTTTTAATAAAATTTTATGTGATAATAACATATGATTGATGGACTTTGGAATATCAATATAGATGTGAAAATTTATAATGATGTCAAATATTGCCTTACTTGAAAATGTTAATTTTTTATACGATAACACAAATTAATAATTTATAAAAAAATAATTAGCAAAAAAGTGACACATATTAAATAATTCAAAAAGCTAAATTTCAAAGTATTAATTAAGTTTGAACGAATGATTTTTAGCGATTTATTTAAAATAAAATAAGTATTTATACCTTAAACTAAAATGACTAAAGTTATATTAGCATACCAAAGATTACTAATATAATTTTAATATATATATATATATATATATATATATATATATAAAATAAAAAAAATAAAAAAATAATAATAGTAACATATTAATTCATTCATCATTTATTTTTGGCTTAAATATATATTTGATCTCTATTTTCATTGTTTTTATTCAATTTGGTCATCATTTTCGTTTTGTGATCAATCAAGTCTTCATTTTCATCAAATTTTGGTCAATTTGATCATTTTTAGTAACAATGTTTAAATAGTTAACGTTTTTGAACCGTATATGTCACGTGTCATCACTTCCTATTTTTTTAATTTTTAAAAATTTTTCAAGTTAAAAAAAATTGTTCACATGTCAAGTCATAATTGTGCCACGTGTCAACGCTAGTGCCACGTCTCAGTTGTAGTTGTGTTATTTTTTTTTGTTCAATTTAGTCTCTGTATTCGTTATTTTTATTCAATTTAGTCTCAATTTTGGTTAAAATGAATCAATTTTGTCCCTTTCAAATTGACACAAAATTTAATATCTTTTATAAAAATTATACTAATATTTTTTCTAAAATTGACATTTTTATTAATTATTTTTGAAATTCAATTATGAATTATTAAATTTAATTATAAATTAAATAAAATTCTTATATTTAATAAGAAAAGTAAACTAATTATTATAACAATTAGAAATATTCTATTTAACAATTGAATCTAGTAATTATATTCAATTTATAATTAAATATAATAATTTATAATTGAATTTCAAAAATAATTAATAAAAATGTCAATTTTAAAAAATATTAGTATAATTTTTATAAAAGATATTAAATTTGGTGTTAATTTTACGGGGAAAAATTGATTCATTTTAACAAAAAATGGAACTAAATTGAACAAAAATAACAAATATTAGAACTAAATTGAACACAAAAAATAACACAATCACAAACTAACACGTGACACTGACATTGACATGTGGCACAATATTGACTTGACACGTGACACAATATTGACTTGACACGTGGCCATTTTTTATAAAATTAAAATATTAAAAATATTAAGAAATTAAAAAAAAATTAGTAACTGACACATGGTATGTACGGTTAAAAAAAATTAATTATTTAAACACCGTTAGTAAAAAGGACTAAACTGACTAAAATTTGATCCAAATGAGAACCTAATTGAACACAAAACGAAAATGATTACCAAATTGAATAAAAATAGTGAAAATAGGAATCAAACATATATTTAAGGCAAAAAAAAAAAGGCCAAATGAGATAAGCAAATCAGAGGGGCATAATAAAAAATTAAGTGGAGAGTTACGTATTCCTTTTCGTAAAGTTATTAAATGGGATGTAACTACCTCGAATTTGATTATAAGTTACAAAAATCAACCTTGTTGCTTGCACTAGCTGACTGACTTGAAAAAAAAAAGGCCAAACAAGATAGACAAATAAGTGGGTCATAACCATATTGACAAATAAGTGAGACATAATAAACAAATAAGTAAATAAGTGTGGAGCTGCGTAATACTCTTCGTACGTACAACTTTTTCAAATTTATTAATCAATCTTTTTTATTTTATTATCCAATGGGATGTACCTCTAATGTACCCGAAATTTAATTATAAGTTACAAAAATAACCCTTATTTTTTCACTAGGTGGCTGGCTTGATGAAAAAAAAGGTCAAATCGTATCTCAATCTACCAATCTAAGTAGGAAACTGCATACATACTACTCTTGGTACAATTTTTTTAAATATATATTGTTATTCAATGGGAAATATTTCTTATATACCATAAATTTGCTTAGAAGTCATAAAAACAACCCTTATTACTTGCATTGAATGAATGACTTAAAAAAAAGACCAAACTAGATAGGTAAATAAGATGAGCATAATAAAAAAATAAGTGGGGGGCTGCGTATTACTTTTTGTACGATTTTTTAAAATTTTCTAATTAATATTTTTTTTATCATTCAAAGGATGTACGTCTTATGTACCATAAATCTGATTACAAGTCACAAAAATCTACCTTTAAAACTTGTACTAGGTTGCTGCCTTGAAGAAAAAAAGAGGTCAAACCAGATAGACAAAAAAGTTGGGCATAATAAACATATGGGGAGCAACGTATTATTTTTTATACAAAGTTTTAAAAGTTATTAATCAATATATTTTTATGATCAAAGGGATATACATCTTATGTACCACAAATTTAATTATAAGTTACAAAAGCAACCCTTATTTTTTTACAAGGTGGCTACCTTGATGAAAAAAAGACCAAATCATATCTTAATCTAAGTAGGAAATTGCATTCATATTACTCTTGGTTCAATTTTTTTAAATATATTAATCAATCTTTTGTTTGTTATTCAATGGGAAATATTTGTTATATACCATAAATTTGCTTGGAAATCACAAAAACAACCCTTATTACTTGCATTGAATGAATGACTTAAACAAAAGGTCAAACCTGATAGGTAAATAAGATGGACATAATAAGAAAATAAGTGGCGTGCTGCGTATTATGTTCTGTACAATTTTTTAAAATTTGCTTAATATTTTTTTTATCATCCAAAGGATGTACGTCTTATGTACCACAACTTTGTTTACAAGTCACAAAAATCAACCATTATAACTTGCACTCGGTGGCTGTCTTGAGGACAAAAAGAGGTCAAACCAGATAGATAAAAAATTTTGACATAATAAACAAGTTGGGAGCAATGTATTATTTTTCGTACAAAGTATTAAAAGCTATTAATCATTCTTTTTTATCATCCAATGGGATGTACTACTTATGTACCACGAATTTGATTAAAAGTTACAGAAACAACCTTTATTTTTTCACTAGGTGGCTGACTTGATGAAAATAAAAGCTAAATTGTATCTCTATCTATCAATCTAAGTATGAACTGCATAAATATTACTCTTGGTAAAAAAAATTTAAATATACTAATCAATCTTTTGTTTGTTATTGAATGGAAAATATTTCTTATATAACATAAATTTTCTTAGAAGTCACAAAAACAACCCTTATTACTTGCATTGAATGAATAACATAAAAAAATAGGTCAAACCAGAGAGGTAAATAATATGTGTATAATAAAAAAATCAGTGAGGTGATGCGTATTACTTTTTGTACAATTTTTTAAAATTTGCTAATTAATATTTTCTTATCATCCAAAAGATGTATGTCTTATGTACCACAAATCTGATTACAAGTCACAAAAATCAACCTTTATAACTTGCACCACGAATTTAATTATAAGTTAAAAAAGCAACCCTTATTTTTTTCACAAGATGGCTGCCTTGATAAAAAAAAAGGGTATATCATCTTAATTTAAGTAGGAAACTGCATTCATATTACTCTTGGTTCAATTTTTTTAAATATATTAATCAATCTTTTGTTTGTTATTCAATGGGAAATATTTCTTATATACAGTAAATTTGCTTAGAAGTCACAAAACAACCCTTATTACTTGCATTGAATCAATGACATAAAAAAAAGGCCAAACCAGATAGGTAAATAAGATGGGCATAAAAAAATAAGTGGGGTGTAGGTATTACTTTTTGTACAATTTTTTAAACTTTGTTAATTAATATTTTTTTTTATCATCAAAAGGATGGACGTCTTATGTACCACAAATTTGATTACAAGTCACAAAAATCAACCTTTATAACTTGCACTAGGTGGCTACCTTGAAGAAAAAAAGAGGTCAAACCAGATAGAAAAAAAAGTTGGGCATAATAAACATATGGGGAGCAACGTATTATATTTTATACAAAGTTTTAAAAGTTATTAATAAACATATTTCTATCATCCAACAGGATGTACCTCTTATGTATCACGAATTTAATTATAAGTTACAAAAGCAAACCTTATTTTTTCACAAGGTGACTGCATTGATGAAAAAAAAGGCCAAATCATATCTTAATCTAAGTAGGAAACTCCATTCATATTATTCTTGGTACAATTTTCTTTAAATATATTAATACATCTTTTGTTTGTTATTCAATGGAAAATATTTCTTATATACCATAAATTTTCTTAGAAGTCACAAAACAACCCTTACTACTTGCATTGAATGAATCACGAAAAAAAAAGCTCAAACAAGATAGGTAAATAAGATGGGTATAATAAAAAAATAAGTGGGGTGTTGCATATTACTTTTTGTACAATTTTTTAAAATTTGCTAATTAATATTTTTTTTATCGTCCAAAGGATGTCTCATGTACCATAAATTTGATTACAAGTCACAAAAATCAACTTTTATAACTTGCAGTAGGTGGCTGCCTTGGAGAAAAAAAGAGGTCAAACCAGATAAACAAAAAAGTTTGCCATAATAACATATTGGGAGCAACATATTATTTTTTATACAAAGTTTTAAAAGTTATTAATCGATATATTTTTATGATCAACGGTATGTACCTATTAATTGTACCACGAATTTAATTATAATTTACAAAAGCAATCCTTATTTTTTCACAAGGTGGCTGCCTTGAGGGAAAAAAAAGGTCAAATCATATCTTAATTTAAGTAGGAAACTGCATTCATATTACTCTTGGTTCAATTTTTTTAAATATATTAATCAATCTTTTGTTTATTATTCAATGGGAAATATTTCTTATATACCATAAATTTGCTTAGAAGTCAAAAAACAAGTCTTATTACTTGCATTGAATGAATGACTGAAATAAAATGCCAAACCAGATAGGTAAATAAGATGGGCATAATAAAAAAATTAGTGGGGTGTTGCGTATTACTTTTCGTACTATTTTTTAAAATTTGCTAATTAATATTTTTTTTTATCATCCAACGGATGTACGTCTTATGTACCACAAATTTGATTACAAGTCACAAAAATCAAGCTTTATAACTTGCACTAGGTGGCTGCCTTGAAAAAAAAAAAAGAGGTCAAACCAGATAAAGAAAAAAGTTGGGCATAATAAACATATTGGAAAAAATGTATTATTTTTTATACAAAGTTTTAAAAGTTATTAATCAATATATTTTTATCATCCAACGGCATGTACCTCTTATGTACCACGAATTTAATTATAAGTTACGAAAGCAACCCTTAATTTTTTCACAAGGTGGCTGCCTTGATGAAAAAAAATGCCAAATCATATCTTAATCTAAGTCAGAAACCGCATTCATATTTCTCTTGGTTCAATTTTTTTAAATATATTAATCAATCTTTTGTTTGTTATTCAATGAGAAATATTTCTTATATACGATAAATTTGCTTAGAAGTCAAAAAACAAGCCTTATTACTTGCATTGAATGAATGACTTAGAAAAAAGGCCAAACCATATAGGTAAATAAGATGGGCATAATAAAAAAATAAATGGGGTGTTGGGTATTATTACTTTTTTGTACAATTTTTTAAAATTTTCTAATTAATATTTTTTTTTATCATCCAAAGGATGTACGTCTTATGTACCACAATTTTGATTACAAGTGATAAAAATTAATGTTTATAACTTGCACTAGGTGGCTGCCTTGAAGAAGAAAAGAGGTCAAACCATATAGACAAAAAAGTTGGGCATAACAAACGTATGGGGAAAAATGTATTATTTTTTATACAAAATTTTAAAAGTTATTAATCAATATATTTTTATCATCCAACGGGATATACCTCTTATGTACCACGAATTTAATTATAATTTACAAAAGCAACCCTTATTTTTTCACAAGGTGGCTGCATTGATGAAAAAAAAAGTCAAATCATATCTTAATTTAAGTAGGAAACTCCATTCATATTATTCTTGGTACAATTTTCTTTAAATATATTAATACATCTTTTGTTTGTTATTAAATGGGAAATATTTCTAATATAACATAAATTTTCTTAGAAGTCAAAAAACAACCCTTACTACTTGCATTGAATGAATCACGAAAAAAAAAGCTCAAACAAGATAGGTAAATAAGATGGGCATAATAAAAAAATAAGTGGGGTGTTGCATATTACTTTTTGTACAATTTTTTAAAATTTGCTAATTAATATTTTTTTTATCGTCCAAAGGATGTCTCATGTACCACAAATTTGATTACAAGTCACAAAAATCAACCTTTATAACTTGCAGTAGGTGGCTGCCTTGGAGAAAAAAAGAGGTCAAACCAGATAGACAAAAAAGTTTGCGATAATAAACATATGGGGAGCAAAGTATTATTTTTTATACAAAGTTTTAAAAGTTATTAATCAATATATTTTTATGATCAACGGGATGTACCTCTTATGTACCACGGATTTAATTATAATTTACAAAAGCAACCCTTATTTTTTCACAAGGTGGCTGCCTTGATGGAAAAAAAAGGTCAAATCATATCTTAATTTAGGTAGGAAACTGCATTCATATTACTCTTGGTTCAATTTTTTTAAATATATTAATCAATCTTTTGTTTGTTATTCAATGGGAAATATTTCTTATATACCATAAATTTTCTTAGAAGTCACAAAACCACCCTTACTACTTGCATTGAATGAATCACCAAAAAAAAAGCTCAAACAAGATAGGTAAATAAGATGGGCATAATAAAAAAAAGAAGTGGGGTGTTGCGTATTACTTTTTGTACAATTTTTTAAAATTTGCTAATTAATATTTTTTTTTATCGTCCAAAGGATGTCTCATGTACCACAAATTTGATTACAAGTCACAAAAATCAACCTTTATAACTTGCACTAGGTGGCTGCCTTGAAGAAAGAAAAAGGCCAAATGATATCTTAATCTAAGTAGCAAACCGCATTCATATTACTCTTGGTCACATTTTGTTTAATATGTTAATCAATCTTTTGTTTGTTATTCAATGGGAAATATTTCTTATATACCATAAATTTGCTTAGAACTCACAAAACAAACTTTATTACTTGCATTGAATGAATGACTTCAAAAAAAGGCCAAACCAGATAGGTAAATAAGATGGCCATAATAAAAAAATAAGTGGGATGTTGCGTATTACTTTTTGTACAATTTTTTAAAATTTGCTAATTAATATTTTTTTGATCATCCAAAGGATGTATGTCTCATGTATCACAAATTTGATTACAAGGCACAAAAATCAACCTTTATAACTTGTGCTAGGTGGCTGCCTTGAAGAAAAAAAGAGGTTAAACCAGATAGGAAAAAAAGTTGGACATAATAAACAAGTGGGAGCAACGTATTATTTTTTTAAAAAAATTTTAAAAGTTATTAATCAATATATTTTTATCATACATCATGATGTACCTCTTATGTACCACAAATTTAATTATAAGTTACAAACACCACCCTTATCTCTTTCATTAGGTGGCTGCCCTTGATAAAAAGAAAAAGGCCAAATCATATCTCAATCTAAGTAGGGGAGTACATTCATATTACTCTTGGTACAATTTTTTTAAATATATTAATCAATCTTTTGTTTGTTATTCAATGGAAAATATTTATTATGTACCATAAATTTGCTTAGAAGTCACAAAAACAACCATTTTTACTTGCATTGATTGAATGACTTAAAAAAAGGCCAAACCAAATAGATAAATAAGATAGGCATAATAAGAAAATAAGTTGGGGGTTGCGTATTACTTTTTGTACAATTTTTTAAAATTTGCTAATTAATATTTTTTTATCATTCGAAGGATGTACGTCTTATGTATGACAAATTTGATTACAAGGCCCAAAAATCAACCTTTATAACCTGCACTAGGTGGTATTATTTTTTATACAAAGTTTTAAAAGTTATTAATCAATATATTTTTATCATCCAACGAGACGTACCTCTTATGTACCACGAATTTAATTATAAGTTACAAAAACATCCCTTATTTTTTCACAAGGTGGGCTGCCTTGATGAAAAAGAATGCCAAATGATATCTTAATCTAAGTAGCAAACCACATTCATATTACTCTTGGTTCACTTTTTTTAAATATATTAATCAATCTTTTGTTTCTTATTCAATGGGAAATATTTCTTATATAGCATAAATTTGCTTAGAACTCACAAAACATGCTTTATTACTTGCATTGAATGAATGACTTAAAAAAAAAGGCCAAACCAGATAAGTAAATAAGATGAGCATAATAAAAAAATAAGTGGAGATTTGCGTATTACTTTTTGTAATATTTGTTAAAATTTGCTAATTAATATTTTTTTTTATCATCCAAAGGATGTACGTCTTATGTACCACAAATTTGATTACAAGTCACAAAAATCAACCTTTATAACTTGCACTAGGTGGCTGCCTTGAAGGAAAAAAAGGCCAAATGATATCTTAATCTAAGTAGCAAACTGCATTCATATTATTCTTGGTTCAATTTTTTTAAATATGTTAATCAATCTTTTGTTTGTTATTCAATGGGAAATATTTCTAATATACCATAAATTTGCTTAGAACTCACAAAACATGCTTTATTACTTGCATTGAATGAATGACTTAAAAAAAAGCCAAACCAGATAGGTAAATAAGATGACCAAAATAAAAAAATAAGTGGGGTGTTGCGTATTACTTTTTGTACAATTTTTTAAAATTTGTTAATTAATATTTTTTTTATCATCCAAAGGATGTACGTCTTATGTACGACAAATTTGATTACAAGTCACAAAAATCAACCTTTATAACTTGCACTAGGTGACTGCCTTAAAGAAAAAAAAGAGGTAAAACCAGATAGGAAAAATAGGTGGGCATAATAAACATATGGGGAAAAACGTATTATTTTTTATACAAAGTTTTAAAAGTTATTAATCAATATATTTTTATCATCCAACGGGATGTACCTCTTATGTACCACAAATTTAATTAAAAGTTACAAAACCATCCCTTATTTTTTCACAAGGTGGCTGCCTTGATGAAAACAAAATGCCAAATCATATCTTAATCTAAGTAGGAAAATCCATTGATATTAATCAATCTTTTGTTTGTTATTCAATGAGAAATATTTCTTATATACCATAACTTTGCTTGGAAGTCACAAAAACAACCGTTATTACTTGTATTGAATGAATGACTTAAAAAAAAGGCAAAACTAGATAGGTAAATAAGATAGATATAAAAAATAAGTAGGGTGTTGCGTATTACTTTTTGTACAATTTTTTAAAATTTGCTAATTAATATTTTTTTTATCGTCGAAAGGATGTACGTCTTATGTATCACAAATCTGATTACAAGTCACAAAAATCAACCTTTATAACGTGTAGTAGGTGGCTTCCTTCAAGAAAAAAAGAGGTCAAACCAGATAGATAAAAAAGTTGGGCATAATAAACAAGTAGGGACCAACTTAATATTTTTTTACAAAGTTTTAAAAGTTATTAATCAATATATTTTTATCATGCATCGGGATGTACCTCTTATGTACGACGAATTTAACTATATGTTAAAAAAGCAACCCTTATTTTTTTCACTAGGTGGCTGCCTTGAACAAACAGAAAGGCCAAATAATCTAAGTAGAAAACTACATAAATATTACTCTTGGTACAATTCTTTTAAATATATTAGTCAATCTTTTGTTTGTTATTCAATGAGAAATATTTCTTGTATACCATAAATTGGCTTAGAAGTCACAAAAACAACCATTTTTATTTCCATTGAATGAATGATATAAAATAAAGGCCAAACCAGATAGGTAAATAAGATGGGCATAAAAAGAAAATAAGTTGGGTGCTACGTATTAGTTTTTGTACAATTTTATAAAATTTGCTAATTAATATTTTTTTATCATCCAAAGGATGTATTACAAGTCACAAAAATCAACCTTTATAACTTGTAGTAGATGGCTTCCTTGAAGAAAAAAAGATGTCAAACGAGATAGACAAAAAAGTTTGGCATAAAAAACGAATGGGGAATAACGTATTATTTTTTATACAAAGTTTTAAAAGTTATTAATCAATATATTTTTATTCCACAAAGTGGTTGCCTTGATGAAAATAAAAGGCCAAATCATATCTTAATCTAAGTAGGAAACTGCATTCATATTACTCTTGGTTTAATTTTTTTAAATATATTAATCATTGTTTTGTTTGTTATCCAATTGGAAATACTTCTTATATACCATAAATTTACTTGCAAGTCACAAAACAACCCTTATTACTTTCATTGAATAAATGACTTAAAAAAAATGCCAAACCAAATGGATAAATAAGATGGGCATAATAAAAAAATAAGTGGGGTGCTGCGTATTATTTGTTGTACAATTTTTTTAAATTTTCTAATTAATATTTTTTTATCAACCAAAGGATGTATGTCTTATGTATCACAAATCTGATTACAAGTCACAAAAATCAACCTTTTATAAATTGTAGTAGGTGGCTGCCTTGAAGAAAAAAAGAGGTCAAACCAGATAGACAAAAAAGTTGGGCAAAATAAACATATGGGGAGCTACGTATTATTTTTTATACAAAGTTTTAAAAGTTATTAATCAATATATTTTTATCATCCAACGGGATGTAACTCTTATGTATCACGAATTTAATTATAAGTTACAAAAGCAACCCTTATTTTTTCACAAGTTGGCTGCCTTGATGAAAAAAAAAGGCTTAGTCATATGTTAATGTAAGTAGGAAACTCTAGAAATATTATTCTTGATTCAATTTTTTTTAAATATATTAATCAATCTTTTGTTTGTTATTCAATGGGAAATATTTCTTATATACAATAAATTTGCTGAGAAGTCACAAAACAACCCTTATTACTTGCATTGAATGAACGACTTAAGAAAAAAGGTCAAACCAGATATATAAATAAGATGGACATAATAAAAAATAAGTGTGGTGTTGCGTATTACTATTTTGTATAATTTTTTAAAATTTGCTAATTAATATTTTTTTATCATCCAAAGGATGTACGTATTATGTACCACAAATTTGATTACAAGTCAACAAAATCAACCTTTATAACTTGAACTAGGTGACTGCCTTGAAGAAAAAAAGAGGTCAAACCAGATAGACAAAAAAGTTGGGCATAATAAACATATGGGAAAAAACGTATTATTTTTTATACAAAGTCTTAAAAGTTATTAACCAATATATTTTTATCATCCAACGGGATGTAGCTCTTATGTACCACGAATTTAATTATAAGTTACAAAATCAACCCTAGGTGGCTGCCTTGATGAAAAAAAAGCCCAAATCATATATTAATCTAAGTAGGCAACTGCATTCATATTACCCTTGGTTCAATTTTTTTAAATATATTAATCAATCTTTCGTTTGTTATTCAATGGGAAATATTTCTTATATACCATAAATTTGCTTGGAAGTCACAAAAACAACCTGTTTTACTTGCATTTGAATCAATGACTTAAAAACAAGGCCAAACTAGATAAATAAGATGGGCATAATAATAAAATAAGTGGGCGGTTGCGTATTACTTTTTGTACGATTTTATAAAATTTGCTAATTAATATTTTTTTATCATCCAAAGGATTTATGTCTTATGTACCACCAATTTGATTACAAGTCACAAAAATCAACCTCTATAACTTGCAGTAGGTGGCTGTCTTAAAGAAAAAAAGAGGTCAACCCATATAGACAAAAAAAGTTGGGCATAATAAACATATGGGGACCAACGTATTATTTTTTATACAAAATTTTAAAAGTTATTAATCAATACATTTTTATCATCCAACGGGATGTACCTCTTATGTATCACGAATTTAATTATAAGTTACAAAAGCAACCCTTATTTTTTCACAACGTGGCTGTCTTGATGGAAAAAAAAAGCCAAATCATATCTTAATCTAAGTAGGAAACTCCATTCATATTACTCATGGTACAATTTTTTTTAATATATTAATCAATCTTTTGTTTGTTATTCAATGGAAAATATTTCTTATATACCAGAAATTTGCTTAGAAGTCACAAAACAGCCCTTATTACTTGCATTGAAGGAATGACTTAAAAAAAGGCCAAACTAGATAGGTAAATAAGATGGGAATAATAAAAATATAAGTGGGGTGCTGCTTATTACTTTTTGTACAATTTTTTAAAATTTGCTAATTAATATTTTTTTATCATCCAAAGGATGTACGTCTTATGTACCACAAATTTGATTACAAGTCACAAAAATCAACTTTTATAACTTGCACTGGGTGGCTGCCTTGAAGAAAAAAAAGAGGGCAAACAAGATAGACAAAAACGTTGGGCATAATAAACAAGTGGGGAGCAACGTATTATTTTTTGTACAAAGTTTTAAAAGTTAATAATCAATATATGGGCATAATAAACAAGTGGGGAGCAATGTATTATTTTTTGTACAAAGTTTTAAAAGTTACTAATCAATATATTTTTATCATGCATCGGGATGTACCTCTTATGTACGACGAATTTAACTATAAGTTAAAAAAGCAACCCTTAATTTTTTTACTAGGTGGTTGCCTGGATGAAACAAAAAGGCTAAATCATATCTCAATCTAAGTAGAAAACTGCATACATATTACTCTTGGTACAATTCTTCTAAATATATTAGTCAATCTTTTGTTTGTTATTCAATGGGAAATATTTTTTGTATACCATAAATTGGCTTAGCAGTCACAAAAACAAACATTTTTATTTCCATTGAATGAATGATATAAAAAAAAAGTCCAAACCAGATAGGTAAATAAGATGGGAATAATAAAAAATAAGTGTGATGCAAAGGATGTATGTCTTATGTATCACAAATCTGATTACAAGTCACAAAAATTAACCTTTATAACTTATAGTAGGTGGCTGCCTTGAAGAAAAAAAGAGGTCAAACTAGATAGACAAAAAAGTTGGGCAAAATAAACATATGGGGGGAGCTACGTATTATTTTTTATACAAAGTTTTAAAAGTTATTAATCAATATATTTTTATCATCCAACGGGATGTACCTCTTATGTATCACGAATTTAATTATAAGTTACAAAAGCACCCTTATTTTTTCACAAGTTGGCTGCCTTGATAAAAAAAAGGCTTAGTCATATGTTAATGTAAGTAGGAAACTCTAGAAATATTACTCTTGGTTCAATTTTTTTTAAATATATTAATCAATCTTTTGTTTGTTATTCAATGGGAAATATTTCTTATATACAATAAATTTGCTGAGAAGTCACAAAACAACCCTTATTACTTGCATTGAATGAATGACTTAAGAAAAAAGGTCAAACCAGATATATAAATAAGATGGACATAATAAAAAAATAAGTGTGGTGTTGCGTATTACTATTTTATATAATTTTTTAAAATTTGCTAATTAATATTTTTTTATCATCCAAAGGATGTACGTATTATGTACCACAAATTTGATTACAAGTCAAAAAAATCAACCTTTATAACTTGAACTAGGTGACTGCCTTGAAGAAAAAAAGAGGTCAAACCAGATAGACAAAAAAGTTGGGCATAATAAACATATGGGGAAAACGTATTATTTTTTATACAAAGTCTTAAAAGTTATTAACCAATATATTTTTATCATCCAACGGGATGTAGCTCTTATGTACCACGAATTTAATTATAAGTTACAAAATCAACCCTAGGTGGCTGCCTTGATAAAAAAAAAGGCCAAATCATATATTAATCTAAGTAGGAAACTGCATTCATATTACTCTTGGTTCAATTTTTTTAAATATATTAATCAATCTTTCGTTTGTTATTCAATGGGAAATATTTCTTATACACCATAAATTTGCTTGGAAGTCACAAAAACAACCTATATTACTTGCATTTGAATCAATGACTTAAAAACAAGGCCAAACTAGATAAATAAGATGGGCATAATAAGAACATAAGTGGGCGGTTGCGTATTACTTTTTGTACAATTTTATAAAATTTGCTAATTAATATTTTTTTATCATCCAAAGGATGTATGTCTTATGTACCACAAATTTGATTACAAGTCACAAAAATCAACCTCTATAACTTGCAGTAGGTGGCTGCCTTAAAGAAAAAAAGAGGTCAACCCAGATAGACAAAAAAGTTGGGCATAATAAACATATGGGGAGCAACGTATTATTTTTTATACAAACTTTTAAAAGTTATTAATCAATACATTTTTATCATCCAACGGGATGTACCTCTTATGTATCACGAATTTAATTATAAGTTACAAAAGCAAACCTTATCTTTTCACTAGGTGGCTGCCTTGATGAAAAAACCAAATTATATCTAAATCTAAGTAGGGAACTACATTCATATTACTCTTGGTACAATTTTTTGAAATATATTAATCAATCTTTTGTTTGTTATTCAATGGGAAATATTTCTCATATACCATAAATTGGTTTAGAAGTCACAAAAACAACCCTTATTACTTGCATTGAATGAATGACATAAGACAAAAGGCCAAAACAGATAGGTAAGCAAGATGGGCATAATAAAGAAATAAGTGGGGTGCTGCGTATTACTTTTTGTACAATTTTATAAAATTTGCTAATTAATATTTTTTTAACATCCAAAGTATGTACGTCCTATGTACTACAACTGGTTACAAATCACAAAAATCAAGCTTTATAACTTGCACTAGGTGGCTGCCTTGAAGAAAAAAAGAGGTCAAACCAGATAGACAAAAAAGTTGGGCATAATAAACATATGGGGAGCAACGTATTATTTTTTATACAAAGTTTTAAAAGTTATTAATCAATATATTTTTATCATCCAACGAGATGTACCTCTTATGTATCACGAATTTAATTATAAGTTACAAAAGCAACCCTTATTTTTTCACAACGTGGCTGCCTTGATGGGAAAAAAAAGGCCAAATCATATCTTAATCTAAGTAGGAAACTCCATTCATATTACTCATGGTACAATTTTTTTTAATATATTAATCAATCTTTTGTTTGTTATTCAATGGAAAATATTTCTTATATACCATAAATTTCCTTAGAAGTCACAAAACAGCCCTTATTACTTGCATTGAAGGAATGACTTAAAAAAAAAAGGCCAAACTAGATAGGTAAATAAGATGGACATAAAAAATAAGTGGAGTGTTGCGTATTACTTTTTCTACAATTTTTTTATAATTTGCTAATTAATATTTTTTTATCATTCAGAGGATGTAGGTCTTATGTACCACAAATTAGATTACAAGTCACACAAATCAACCTTTATAAGTTGGACTAGGTGGTTGCCTTGAAGAAATAAAGAGGTCAAACTAGATAGACAAAAAAGTTGGGCATATTAAACATATGGGGAAAAACATATTATTTTTTATACAAAGTTTTAAAAGTTATTAATCAGTATATTTTTATCATCCAACGGGATGTACCTCTTATGTACCACGAATTTAGTTATAAGTTATAAAAGCAATCCTTATTTTTTCACAAGGTGGCTCCATTGATGAAAAAAAAGCCAAATCATATCTTAATCTAAGTAGGAAACTGCATTCATATTACTGTTGGTTCAATTTTTTTAAATATATTAATCAATCTTTTGTTTGTTATTCAATGGCAAATATTTCTTTTATACCATAAATTTGCTTGGAAGTCACAAAAACATCCCTTATTACTTGCATTGAATGAATGACGCAAAAAAAAGCTCAAACCAGATAGGTAAATAAGATGGACATAATAAAAAAATAGGTGGAATGCTACGTATTATTTTTTGTACAATTTTATAAAATTTTCTAATTAATATTTTTTTAATCGTCCAACGGATGTACGTCTTATGTATCACAAATCTGATTACAAGTCACAAAAATCAACCTTTATAACTTGCACTAGGTGGCTGCCTTGAAGAGAAAAAGAGGTCAAACCAGATAGATAAAAAATTAGGGCACAATAAACAAGTGGGGATCAACGTATTATGTTTTGTACAAAGTATTAAGAGTTTTTAGTCAATATATTTTTATCATCCATCGAGATGTAACTCTTATGTACCACGAATTTAATTATAAGTTATAAAAGCAACCCTTATTTCTTCTTTAGGTGGTTGCCTTGATGAAAAACAAAAACCAAATCATATCTGAATCTAACTAGCAAAACTGTATACATATTACTCTTGGTACAATTTTTTTAAATATATTAATCAATCTTTTGTTCGTTATTCAATGAGAAATATTTCTTATATACCATAAATTGGCTTAGAAGTCACAAAAACAACCCTTATTACTTGCATTGAATGAATGACTTAAAAAAAGGCCAAACCAGATAGTTAAATAAGATGGGCATAATAAAAAAATAAGTGGGGTGTTGCGTATTACTTTTTGTACAATTTTTTAAAATTTGCTAATTAATATTTTTTTATCATCCAAAGGATGTACGTCTTATGTAGCACAAATTTGATTACAAGTGACAAAAATCAACCTTTATAACTTGTGTTAGGTGGCTGTCTTGAAGAAAAAAAGAGGTCAAACTAGATAGACAAAAACGTAGGGCATAATAAACAAGTGGGGAACAACTTATTATTTCTCGTACAAAGTATTAAAAGTTATTAATCAATCTTTTTTTTTATCATCCAATAATGGGATGTACCTATTATGTACCACGAAATTGATTATAAGTTACAAAAGTAACCCTTATTTTTTCACTAGGTGGTTGGCTTGATGAAAAAAAAAAAGGCCAAATCATATGTTAAATAAGTGGAGAGTTACGTGTTATTTTTCGTACCATGTTTTAAAATTTACTAATTAATCTTTTTGTATCATCCAATGGATGTACCACTTATGTACTCCAAATTTCATTATAAGTTACAAATATCAAGCCTTGTTGCTTTCAATAGATGCCTGACTTGAAAAAAAATATATAGTCCAAACCATATAGACAAATAAGTGAGGCATAATAAACAAATAAGTGTGAAGCTGCGTAATTCTCTCCGTACAATTTTTTAAAATTTATTAATGAATAATTGTTTTTATTATCCAATGGGATGTACCTCTAATGTGCCCTGAATTTAATTATAACTTAATAAAATCAACTCTTATTACTTGCATTAGGGGCTGACAAAAAAAATAGGCCAAACCAGATGGACAAATAAGTATGAAATAATAAATAAATAAGTGGAGAGTTGCGCAATACTTTTCGTACAATTTTTTAAACTTTATTATTCAATATTTTTTTATCATACAATGAGATGTACCTCTAATGTACCTTGAATTTGATTATAACTTAATAAAATCAACCCTTATTAGTTGCGGGTGGCTTGAAAATAAAAATAGGTCAAAAAAGTAAACTAATATTTTTAACAATTAGAAATATTCTATTTAAGAATTGAATCTAAAAATTATATTCAATTATAATTAAATATAATAATTTATAATTGAATTTCAAAAATAATTAATAAAAATGTCAATTTAAAAAAATATTAGTATAATTTTTATAAAAGATATTAAATTTGGTGTCAATTTTAAAGGAAAAAAATTGATTCATTTTAACAAAAAATTGGACTAAATTGAATAAAAATAACGAATATATGGACTAAATTGAACACAAAACATAACATAACCACAAACTAACACGTGGCACTGACATTGACACGTGACACAATTATTGAACCTATCGATAATTAAATCATATTTAAAATTTTTAGTTATTTTTTTTTCAATGTAAATAATCATATTGTGAAAAATAAGATATACTCACAAATTTAGTGATGATTATTGCAATTTGGGTCATTGTCGCTATTGATTTTCTTTACCAATTTCTGTTCTGGAAATTTAATTTATTGCAATTTATATTCTTTCATCTTTACATTTTTTTATTTGTCAAAAAATTTCACTTCAATCCATCTTCTATATTCTTCTTCACTATACTTAACATTTATTATTATATTTTTATCTAAAAATATAAAAATATGATTATTGGAAATAGATACGAATTCCCGATTGACATTGATATTCATATAAAAGGAGAATTCAATAAATGAAACATTTTTATAAAGTTGATCCACGATATGAATAAATTGTACATCAACTTTGTCTTCATTATAGAATCATAAATTAAAACAATTTAATTTAAATTTAAAATATTTATTAGTTAAATTGACCGAAATTCACATCCACTTTATTTAATATTCACTAAAAATAAATTCAACTAGTATCAAAAGCAAAAGAGAAACAATAGGTAAAACTTGTACTAACAATGAAATTCAACATCTTAATTATCTTAATGTATTCGAACAACTCCGACGTCATCCATATTCTTGTTTTAAAGTCGATAACGTTATCACCTAAATTTAATTATTCATTCATTCTGCAGATTTATCAATTCAGGATAAAGGTGGGTAGATAGATAGATCTTTGAGTTTTTTTGTCTTTAAGTGAGGCTCCAAATTTCCAGCGCTCCTACCTAACTATTTCGTCTCTTTGTCCCAGAAAAAAAAAATTGCATTGTGCCATTGGTTTTAATAATCACAGAAAAAGTCACTACGCAGTGATAAAGTATAAATTCAACTTTTTTGTGTGGCCAGGTATAAGCAGAACTAATCATTCACATTTGTGACACTTCCAGAGATAAAAAAAATGAGTGAAAGAAGGAAAGAAATTAACGAAGGAATATAGAGAAAAGCAGAGGGCGTATTTTTAGGAGGTTATGTAGGGCAAAAAGGAGAGAAAGTGAGGCCAACTCATTCAGCTCTCCAAAATTGGCAATGATAAATAGAAAGTTGATTTGTCCCCGTTACTTTACATGCACACAAATTAATAAGTAAAATAAAATACAATAATATAAAAAATAAATAAAAAAAAAAAAAAAAAAGCTATGGTTATCTTTATGTAAACGACCCATGTGGATGGTGGGCCATTGAAAACTATAAAACGGAGTTCCCAAAGATTTGCCTTTTTATTCCTTAATTACGCATACACCCACAACAATTAAACATTAAACAAATCTGCATTATTGAATCTTCATTCGTTTTTTCTTGGACCCGAAAAGAGGGAACTTTCCTATATACCCTTTCTTTTTTTTTCCCTCATCACGGACCTTGGGCAAACCCCCCTCCAAAGCCTCCCATTTTTTTATTGAAAAAAAATTTACAATCACGAGGTTTCCCACCAAAGAGGGTCGTATTATATTATATATTACAAGTAAAAAAATAAAAATATATTTATGTGGTGAGGAGATGAAGTTGAATATTGGAGAATATGAATAAGCATCCCTAGGAGGTAAAGGGTGCCCTATGAGGAATTCCTTTTCTTCTCCTTGCATTTGAAGGAGGTGTGGCTTGATACATGTCTTGTGTTGAACCTTCACGCAATCCTTCTTCTTGCTGATTTGATGAGACCGATCCTCTTGAAGTTGAAGTAGTGGTGGTGGTGGTAGTCTCCATTGTTAATTCTTCGTTCCTACCATCCAAAGCAAAGCTTGCATCCCCATTTTTCTTTATTCCTTCAAGCTAGTTCAATCCCACAATTAAAGTATATATACGTATTAATTAGTAGTAATGGTATCTCACGCCATGTTCCCAACCATACTCGCAACTTAAATAATCGCAAAACTCGTGCTTTGTTTAACTATAATCATGATTATGAGTATTAAAAATGAATTAAAAATATTGTTATGGTCGGACATGATGAATATTCAAAAGTAGAGGGAATATAATTCTGATGGTGAATGATGGCGATGGGGTTTCAAATGTAGGTGATGATGTATGGGTGGTGGGTGTTATACCCATATGATGAGGATGATTGAGTTGTGAATGATGTGCATGTTGATAATGAAATGAACAATACGGCAAAACAAAAAAATAATAATAAGAAGAAGATTAATAATTGTTGTAATAGTAATAATAATATTTCACCTTACATCCCAAAGAACAGAAGCGAAATGGGTCCAAGAGGCTCCTTCCACAAATCTCACAAATGTGAGCAACTCCTTTCCCAGATTTTGGTTGTGGCCTCACATTCAAGAACAAAACTCGAGCACTGTTTATCACATATGTCTGTACTCCACTTATGTCCAACACCCTCTGAATTTCGGCCACCCTCACTACATCATGATACGAAGATCTTCTTATCTATCCATCAATAAACAACAGCCTCACACATTTTCAAAAACATTATACCATGTAATTAAACTCAGAAAATACATGTGTATATATATAGGAACAAGTGTGTTCTACTCCACCCACCTGAATGACTCGATGATCTTTGTGTCGAGAAGAACGGCAATAGAAACAGAAGGCTTCACCATTGCAATCTAGACAAAACATGTTACATTCACTCCTAGCTGCGTCTGCGTGAATTCGACACACGTTGAAGAAAGGTGTGTGAAGAAGTTGTTCCAGCCACGGAGGTACCAGAACTGTGTCCTGTTCAAATCCCATTGTCGGAAAAAATGAACTTTTTTTAAACCTCGTTAAAGACATAAACAGAATCTATGACGATGAAATAAATATGCATACAGATAAATATACCATTGTCGGTGGATATGGATATGGATATGAATAAGATTAATAATGTGGGTCGATGGTTGTGTGCAGAATGTTAGAACCGTGAAGGGGTTCAATTTTTATTCACTTGTTCAGAAAGAAAAACGCAGATGCTGAAGATGAAAATGGCGAGGGAGAGGGAGAGAAAGAGAAAGAGCGATGAGAATAATAAACGGCCTTCGACTTAGAATTCAACTACACAGCAACGCTAAAGAGTGTATAAGGACAAAGGGTGATTAAAGAAATAGGAGAATATACCGATGAGATGAAAAGATAGGAGCAGTAGAAGATCACAGCCGTTGAATGTTTGGGGATGTGTTTGGCGCTTACGCTACTTTGGATCTTCTTTGCGTCTAAGTTGGCACGATACAATATATACCTACCCTAGATGTATTGTAGTACTCATTCATCATCCTACATGCCATACTTATCCACGTGTCGTTACGTCTATGGTCCATCACAGATTGTGGCTCCCATTCTCAAGGAATCTTCTGTCAGCTCTTTCTAAAATATTGCCAAGGAAAATGTTTTCTTTAAAACAAATTTTTATTTATTGAGCTATTCTAATCATTAAAAAAAATTAAAAAGTAAAATAGTCTGTGGAGATTTATTCGATGTCAAGCTAATAATACCTGATATTTAAGTATATATCAAAAAATCTCAGACTCTTTACACATGTTTCTTTCCATCGTTTTATATTTTTTTTACTCTCTTCTGCTGTTTGTGTATGAAATGACACAATAATAAGAGAAATAAAAGATAAAAATATTATTTTGTAAGGTGAGACTATATTTTTATTTACACTCGACATTTTTTTTAATTTTATTTAACATTTTATGAGTCTGTTTTTTATTTGTTTCTTATAATCTTATTACGTTTTTTTTTGTGTTCCTTTTTGTGACATATAAATTTGATTGATTAAATTTATATCGTTTAAAGTTGTCTTTTTAATATTCTTAATATTTTTAACAACGTTATTCTAGTTTCTTTTATTGTTTATTTTTTATCAATTTTTATTCCTTTATAGAAACATTAATTAAAATAAATACATAGAGAAGGGAAGTATTAAATATAATTTTTATTTTAATTAAATTAACTCATGTATAAACAGAATAACTTCTCAAAAGTACTATTTTAATTTGATGATCGATTGTCTTGTCTCATTAGAATATTACATAATCAATTTTAATGATAAAAGATAATTAGTGATTATAATTACCAATTTAGATAATATATTAATTAATTAATATTGAGATTTTTATGATAATAAAAAATACTAAATTAACAATTATAATTATAAAAATTTAAAATATAAAAAATTTGATTTAATTTTTATCAGTTATCATAACTATTAAATAAAAGTATTTTTTATTTTTATCAAGACCACTTTTATAAATAATTTATTATAGAATGTTAAAATTAAAAAATGATTAACAAACATAAAGATAAACAAAATAAATAAATAAATATGTACCCATAAAAATAAGTTACAAAAATTAATTGTTATTATTAATTGTCATAAATAGTCTTTATAAAAATTAGTATAATTAGAAGGAAAAAAATTATTTGTTCTACAGAATTAGGAATGTTTTCCTTTTTTCTTGATTTCTGGTGCAATTATGGCCATTTGGCCCATTCACTTTTATCAATGTTTTCTGTTTGCACTCTTATTAATGTTTTCTGTTTATTTTATTATTTTAGAAAATTAAATACTCATTTTAGTGCCAACATGATCTTGACGTCTTTGATTACTTTTACCTGAAGATATGCCTAAAGATTGAGGATTTTTCATGATAGTTAACTTTAAATAAAAATTACTGAAATAGATAAATTTTTTACGTATATGGATAAATATAAAATTTTATTGTACGACATAATTTCAAAAACATTTTAAGTCAAATCATGTTTATTTTGTACCGGGATAAACGTGATAATGTTATATATATATATATATATATATATATATATATATATATATATATATATATATATATATATATAATATTTTAATATGATATAGTAATATTATTAAATTAATATATAAAATAAATTTATATATAATTATAAATAATTTTTTACGAAGAAAAATTTTTGGATTAAACATTATCTTGATACGTCTAATCTTGTTTCATTGTTATTATTATTTTTTTCAATTTGAATATAGAAATGACAGTATGATCTGGTTTGAAATAAGGTTATGGAAGAAAGATACGAGACAGTGTAGTTTAATTTGAACTGAGATCGTTTGCATGATTTCAATGTAATCTAATTTTTATATTACACTAAAATGTGTCTCCTTACAAAACTTCAGTTCAAATTAAAAAATAAAAATAAAGCATTTTCAAAAGTCATATAAAATTACTGTGATTTCATTTTAAGAAATTTGAAATTATATCATTCATTTAGAATCGCATTACATTGTGCAAACGTAGACAAAATATCATGTCATGATGGATTCATCTAACTTTAATTTGTCTCAAATCCAATCAATGTCAAGCAAAGCTAATAATGAATAATTTGTTTCCCCTTTCATTGTACTTTCTCTTTCTCTTACTATCATTTTGTTTTTTATGTGTTTTACTATCACGTTAGTTTCACCTTGTAATTTGCGAGCTATCAGAAAAAAAAAAATAGTGCATTTGAAATTACTCAACCTTTGCTTGGTAACAAATTACAGAAAAAAGAATAAATGAAAATAATTTGGCAAAAATATAATGAAAACATTTTATCTCAAGTATCAACTCACATTATCTTAGGATAGTTATTTGTTCCATTCTTTTTACAAAATGTGACATGAACAAATTTTACAACAATGTCATGAATAAATTGAGCTATTTGAAAAACTTAGTTGTCACATTGGATAAAAAACTCTAAAAGTAACAACATTATATTTGCCCTTAATCTCACTTAAGTGAAATATAGTTATGGTAATATTCATCTACTACTATTGATAAGTTATCAAATAAGTCTTTTTTTAAGAGCTGAATTTTCACTTAGATAATAAGAAACTCTAAACCTCTATTTGTTTCCAAAAATATAGCATGATGTCAAAAACAAGGTCAAACGGAATGTTACTTTTTAAACTTTCCTTCTTACGTAGAGAAAATAAGAAAATAATTTATATTATTTTTGTATGGAATCGTGTTGTCTCAAAAGTTTGCATTCCTTTTCTCTTTTCGCAGGTCTTCCCCTAAATTGCTATTTAACGATGTTCTTGGATGGTGAGTACGCGTAGGCACTCTAGCACAAGTTAGTTATAATTTAAGGTGAGGTGTGTGTAAAGAATGAATGCAAAGATCCCTTTCACTACAAGAGAATGTCTTGTTGATAACCAATTTTATTAACCAAAAGTTGTTAATAACTATAGTGACCAATTTAGAAACTAGTTTACAAAGTTAAAAAAAAATATTGATTATTAAAATAATCAATATTATGAATAAAAAATTATAATTGATCTCTAAATTTATCTACCAACATTCTACCTATTAAAGGAAATTGATTACTAAATATTAGTTACTAAGGTTAATGTAGGTATGTATACCTGGGCCCATATCTGTATGTATGATAGATGTATGTATACATGAATGAGATTCTCCTTTTTGGTGTCTTTTTTTTTGTTCACTTTTACCCTTCAAGCTACCATAAATGAATAAAAACTATTTATATTTAAATCTCACCAAACCAACCTTATTTTTCCAAATTAATAGCAAGAAGAATCAAACCCACGACCTTCCTTTCCCTTCTCTTCCTTCTAACCACTAGGGTGACATGTACATCTGTATGTCTGAGGGATATACGTCTGTATGTCTGATGGATGTAGGTTTGTATCTCATATGTACTTACCCATGACTTAGACCGAGATGTACGTGTGTATGCCTGGTTGGGCCAAGATGTTCTCAGTTCCCTATACATATACCTATAGATGAATGAGATTCCCCTTTTTTGTGTCTTTTTTTGATTCATTTTTACCCTTGAAGTTACCATTTTATTTAAATTTAACTTATATTTTAACTTTAAGTATTACTTTTAAATTTAACTACGTTTTCAAATTAAATAAATAAAATTCATATACTAAATAAATAAAAATTATTTACAAAATAAATAAAAACTATCTATATTTAAATCTCAATAAATCAATCTTATTTCTTCAAATTGATAGTACGAAGGAACTTCCTCTCCTTCTCTTCCTTCTAGCCAGTAGACCACCTTATTACTCCCACATTTTGTTGGTCCATTTATATATCATGTAGGTAGTGTTAATACTTATCTTCTAATTAAATAATAGTTTGCAAAGGCTAGACACCTTTTTGAAAAGATAAAGATAAATGGTTCAAATGTTCGGTAAAAGAATGTCTTATAGAAACAACTAAGAATAGAAAACATAACAAATAGAAGACACAAAAATATTGAAACTTTTACAAATTACAACAATTAAATTTATTAATATTACATATATTATATTGTAGTAATAGTTAAAATATCTTATATAACTGATTATATAATATTTAAACAAACAATATATTTCTCACATTTATATTGAAAAAAGGAGTTATCGTTGAACTACTAAAAAAGATAGTATAAGATGGAGTTAGAAGATGTATTAAAAAAAATCGGAAATGAAAAAAAAATGTTGTTTAATTAATTGATTACCTTATTTAAACTCTTTTCAATTGGAGAATGTAATATATATATATATATATATATATATATATATATATATATATATATATAAATAAATAAGTGGGTGTAATCTTATAAACGGTCTTGTGGGGTTAAATTAGGTTTAAAGTCCACTTAACATGATATCAGAGCCAAATTAGAGCTTATTATAACGAACTTTTTTGGACATTACGTAACAAGGTCGGAGATATCATGTGAGCCACAATACAAACAACCACGAATATGAGGAACAAGCACATATCTCTTCTTACCACACACTTTGTAGTTGTAACCACATCGAACATGCACAACCAGTTCCGTAAACCATTTACATTTTCTTTCTTATTTTACATACTTTTCATTATTTTTCTTTACTTTTTGGTTGATTTGGTTATTATACTATTATTTTTTATAAGATTTTTGATATATGTAATAATATATAAAAAAGATATCTTCTTTTTTGTCCACATTTCATTATTTTGATTTTATCCTTAATATTTTATAAATAATTTTCTTTTAATTATTATTTTAAAAAATTATATTAAAGTGTTATTTTAAATTTTGTTTTATAAATATTTTATTTTTTAATTTTACATTAATAACTATTTTAAAAATTAATTATATATTTATTTTCGATCTTAACTTAAATTTTTATGAAAATTAAATAATGGAAACACATAAACACATTTGTGTTCGCAAGTTATAATAATAATTTTTATATTATTAGTTAAACACTATAAATATTTCATTATTTATTTTAAGTGAAACCTCTCCTTTAATAGTATATTCAAGTGAAACCACTCCTACAACTTTAATAGTGTAATAATTGATAATGATTAATGAGGGAAGTTAAAGAGTAAGACCAAACTATGTCTTTTAATATAAATTTATAATATAGAAATTTATTGCAATAAATTTGATTTTGTTAAAATTATTTTAAGTGATAAAAGAAACTGATAGTTCATTTGAAACCGACTTTGGCAAAAATGAATGGGCCAGGCCGGAAAAGTCAGCCCAGAGCCCGTAAAGGTTTTTATGTCTAAAACTTATATGAATCAAACTAAATTCATAGAAGGAACTTTGTTCCCACTTTGCGAAGTTTCCTTCTCTCTGAAATTTCGAGGGTTTCTGGTAATTCTTCGTTTGGTGGATCAGCAATTCGGAACCAGTTAGCCATGTTCAGATTCTGGTAATTCTTCTCTGCGCCCCTGAAACTCCAATTCGTTAAATTTCATATACATGCATCTTTCTTGGTTTAGATTAACGGAAAGAAATTGAAGGGGGAAAGGGATGTGATTAAATAGTTAATGTCCATTTCTTGGATTGAGAGCTCATTCCATTTGATTCCTTTGTTTTCAGCCCTTTTTTTCCGAACCGGAGAGTGTATGATAAAAATGGATATCTGTTTCTTGGGAATTTATTGTTTTCTCCTTTGATTTCTTCAACCCTCCACCCTGTAGACGCCGTGGGAGGAGACCATAGATTGGCAGCGAGTACTTTATTTTCCCACCTGGCTCCATTAGGATTGCACGTCATTTCCTTAAAATTAGATTACATAATTTGTTTTTGTTTTAACTATGAATTTATGATTTAACTTATACTCATTATATTTTGCATAACCCCTCTTTCTTGATTATCTTTTTCGATGAGATGCCCATGATCTTCCCTTCACATTCTTTTGGGCACATAGATACGCCATTTTTTTTTAATTTAGATAAAAATTAATCCCTCTTTTTTAATTGTGAATTTATTATATAAACCAAGTCAATCTCCCCGGGAGTTTCCATCATCCTTAAAAGTATTTTTCTTTCCAAAACATATTTTTACTGCCTTAGTTGCTGCAAATATAGGCATGTGGCTGGTGACACTAAAAAGAGAATGATAACACATGATTGAAATGTATATATGTAAGATTTAAAATAAGGTAATATATGATTACATATACAGAAGATAAGTGTTTTGTTAGAATTTCATAATATATCAAACAACAGGACAAAAGATTTATTATGTTATTATGCTTCGTTCCGTTTTAATCTACACATTTCTGTCCATTTATTTCCATTAATCCAAAACGTATAGAGCTTAATAGCATATATGAAAAGCAATAATAGTATTTTTGGCCAGTTAATCGCTATCGTGCATTTGGTAACATTAAACTTTCAGTAGAACAACGATAATGATAATAAACTGAATTTCCAGCGTGATAGTGGTTAATAGCATATAAGAATTTCTGTTTTCCAATTATGCGCAGGGGATCACAAGAGCAACAATCACAGGATGGTTCCTCGCAGTCACAGTCATGGTATCCACCATCAGTGGTAAGTTCACCAAGTTCGTCTAGGCCTGCTACACCGTCTGGATCTTCTTCTTCATTACCGCATAGGCCTTCTTCTCATGTTCCGCCCTCTGAAGCTGCTGGAGTCATCGCTGTTTTGAAGGACAAGAGGTTTGAGTTTTCACAGTTTATTTGCTATTCATAATTGTGTTGTATCTGATTTTGTAAATGAAAAATAGTTGGACGGGTTTTCTTAGTTGTACAATTAGTATTTTCTAGTTACTTTGAAGTTGTGAACTGTTCCAGTTTTTGAATATGGTGATCTTAATTGATTTTTCTTCTCATTACAAAATGCAGTGTTGATGAGTTGCGGAAGCTTTTATCTGACAAAGATGCATACCAGCAGTTCTTACATTCGCTTGATCAGGTCAAGATTCAAACTAATGTAAGTTTCATATCTTTACTCCAATTTCTAGTGGTTGTTACCTTGGAACTTTTATGTTTTCTTTTTGGTATTTCACTTTCTTCTCTCAATGGAGTTCGAGGAGTGTAGTTTAATGTTATTCAGTACCAGTGTATTATTACATTTTCTTATTGTGATTTGCTATTTTATTTTATTATGAAGTTGAGTTATTATTGTCTTTAGAATATTTGTTTCTTTTGGTGAATAAGAGTATTATGTGTGTTTAGACTATTTTGTTAAGTGTATGTGTCATTAACGGGTTTATTATTATGTTTTTTATTATGTCTCTTACTGAGTTTACTAGTCAACTCTGCTAGTCGAGACTTTATGGGGGTCCTTGTCATAAACTCTCAAGTTTAACAACCTTTGTATAGCATTGTAACTCCTTTATATAATCTCTCAAGTCCACGTCATACTGTTTTTGTTAACTCACTCCCAAAGTTATAACTTGCCACATTATTATTTTGTTCTAAAAATCTAGAGGATGGTGCCAATGTATTCTCATTTGTCTTCCAGGAGTATTGCAAGTTGCAACGTGGATAATTTAAAATGCAATTTGGTGGAACTTTCTCACACTTTTGAAAAATAATTGGTAGTATACTAGCTGCGTCTTGCATTATCAATCAATTGACCCAGGGTATTGAGTTTTATAAATTGATACCTTTTATAACATTTTACAAAGGGTAAGTTTTATCTTTTGCTGAAAGTTACTAGAGGCATGCGCATGTATTGAATCTCAAACAAATCAGTGATTTTGAAGATCCATTTGCAGAATGACTGATCTGTTAATTGTAAGATTCGTGATCAATAACGTAAAATGCGACTCTAGGAGCATGAGATGCATGAGGTCTATTAAAATTTACTAAAATGAAATAATATTAGAATTAAAACTGATAATAAATATTATTAAAATTATTATATATTAATTAAATATTTGTATTTGTATTTGAAAAACCATAACAAATTTTACTGTGCTTTATTATGGATTTTATTTATAAGTAAAAGATACATTAATCGAAATAAAAACAATTTTCACATCAATTAGATATTTTAATTTGATACTAGAGATTACACAATACTTTAAAGTATCATGTCAATAATTAAAAGTGAAAGCTGATGGCCCGAAGTCGAAACATGTTCTGTCTTGCAACTAAAACACAAGTTGCTAAAGTAGAAGTAAATACTAAAGTATGTTATTTAGGTTAGTATTTCCTAATCCGCTAGATGCAACCTTACCTAAGTTGAACAAGAGTTAGAACTGCAGTTTGGCACAATTTTCCCGCTCCAGTCACTGTTTTCTTCCATTTTGACCAAAACCTTCACGCCTAAGTGATGACCCTTGCAGACTGAGGCCTTGGAGAATTTCTCCAGATTGTGATTCTTGCATTCAACTCCAATTCATGCACCAAAATGACTTGTTCTTCAATTTGTATTACCAGCTTCTTGACTCGAACAATTTGCATTGTATTGAGAATTGTGTGATACTGATAGGCATGATTAAAGGTGCTGATTTGTAAAGCTTAACATCTGACGACAGTTGATCTTATTCCTACACAAGTCAAACTTTTTCGTCAACTCTTAGAATCTTACGATTTTACACATTAGAAGGGATCGAAGAATCCTGAACTGCAATCATGTTTGGGTTGGTGGGTTGTGTCCAAATGCATAAGTATGATAGGATTTTCTGACTTGGCTAACTCAGGAAGTAGACGTAAAATAGCAGCACGGTGGAGCTGTGTAGTCAATATTCATGAAAATGAAAATCAGCCTAAACTCATAAACCCACCAGAGATTAAACCTGGTCTTAATTGTCACGCTGCATTTGAAATGGTTCTGTGTGATTGTTAGATCTGAAATTTGACTCTTGTAATTGGGTGTGATTTCATTGTCTTTGCCACTGGATGCATTTGTAGTTGTTACTGGATGTTGCCGCCACTGCCCCTTCCCGAAACCCTTAATTCCGTTGTTTCAGATTGCCCTTAATCTTGTTTATGCTCTTTCAACTGGGTGGTGCTGTAGATACGTATGAATATAATTTGAATTATTTTATTTAATTTTTTTGAACCTGTTGCTAAAAAGTGTGGAAAGTGACTTGTATATAATTATTTATTTAATGAAAATGAAAAAGAAATATTAACATTTTCTATCTGACCAATATTTATGTTACTGTAAGACAGATGTCTTTAAATTCGTAAATTTTCTTTTTAGTAGTTTAAATATGAATACACTAGTTTTATTTTATTTTTTTAAATCAAGGACTGATTGTTTAGTCAAAATGCTCCTAAACAAATTTTAGAAAAATTAAAATTTTACATGTTTTGAGGTGTATGTATTTTAAGAGATAAGAAAAAGATACAAAACGAAAATAAATAAATAAATGTAATAGTGATGTAGTATATTGACTTTTTATTTTGGCTTATTGACCTGATCAGCTGAAAGATGAACTTTGCAAGGAGAATTTGCAGCTTGCAGGTGAGTTATTTAATTTCTTTTATTTGTTATATTGCCATTAAATGGTTGGCCTGCTGTTAAATTGTGGTAGAGCCTAAACTATTGCCTTCTACAGAGGAAAATCTTCAAAAGGAGCCTCGTATCATGGAACTTAGGAATCAAGTAAGAACACAATCCTATGATTGTTTGATTTTTTTCTTTTCGAGCTATTGCTGATTGTTAAAGTTATTTCTTCCTCCTCCTATGGAAACAGTGTAGAATAATTAGGACAACTGAGTTAGCTGCCGCAAAAGAGAAACTAAATGAGCTTGAAAAGCAGAAAGAGGAAATGTTGAAACTGAATTCGCCAGCATCTCTTGTCCAGAGGATTCTAGGTGTGACTTAAAATTGTAGTTTGCAACAATAGTTTTGGTTATAGCAATTTTATTACTATTGAGACAAAGGGTAGTTTTAAATATGATATATAATATTTGCAGAGTCTGCGAATAAGACTGAAGAGGAATCTGACAATCTACACCAGCATTTCCTTGACAGAGAGATTGATCTTGCGGCTTTCTTGCAAAAGTACAAGAAGCTACGTACCACTTACCACAAAAAGACTCTCATACATCTTGCTGCTAAAACATCAACTGTATGAGCGCCAATTATGAAATATTAAGAAAGTTACTTGTATTGGCAAGTACATATTTGATTTTTGATTCATTATTGTCAATAGTTGACATTGGTCAAAGATACTTGCCACCTATTATACAGAGTTGCGGTCGCTGGGATACAGCAATCTACTATTAATGAGATTGTTCGTATATGTACAGCCTGAGATTGTTCATTCTAGCCACTGAGATGAGGTATGTACTCGTTTGCAGACCTTCAACGCTATTTGTATGAACTCTGAAGTACATGCCAAGGTCACCATCGCTGATATAGGATTTTACTGTTGTGTTGTAAAATATAAAACAAATTCTCCTTTTCTTTGGGAGCAACTACAAGTTTATCAGAACCCATTTTATGTTAAGCCATTGCCAACATGTAGCCCGATTCTTCATTTTCGCATTTTTTGTTACGATAGATACACCAAGTTGAGGAAACAAAATGAAAAAAAGCCTTCAATAAGTTGTGATTGGGAAATTTATTTTGGACATGAGAAATGCTCATTTTATATTTGTATGAAGGAGCACAAATTTTTTTTTTTCGCCATTATCGTGAAATTTTATGTTGAGATACACATTTCTTGCAAAAGTAAATAAGCGAGAAACAATAATAATCATTTGTATTGGAATTAAGCAGAGTGAGCATAGCCATTAATTAGTAGTAGCCTCCTTGTCCATGGTGATCTTGAGATTCAGAATCAGAGACCTCAGTGTCTGGTTTATCGCACATGGGAGTGGTGTAATAAAAATGGTTGAGCATGTACTTGATGAAACTGCGATACACTGATGTAGGATTGTTGAGCTTGACACCAGACTTTCCACCACCGAAGTCAGTGGGGATGTTACAAACGTTATCTGGAGAAGACACCAACCTCACCGAGCATCGTTTTGTATCCAATTCTTTGCCATAGACATAGTTTTTAACATTCAAGTCGTATTGCCCTAACTCATCTGTTGTGTCACTTGTATAGTACACAACCCTGCTTCTCTTGTCCATGCATGTTAGGGACACCTTTACTCCTGTCAGTGCACGCACAATTAGCAACGATGAGATGTAGGAAAATATTAGAATGATATTGCTATAATACCTTTCATAGGTTTGCCACCGTTAACCCATTCGTTCCAGCCCTGGGTGCAGTCCTGGCACATCACTTTTCCACCCACGTAAATCACTCCTGATTCATCCAAACCTGAGGAGCAACCCACCAGCAGTGAGATCATAATGATCATCAGAGCTCTTGAAAATCCCATCTCTTCCTCTCTCTTTTGATTCACAGGGATGGATATATGGCTCAAAGAAGTAAATATATATAACAAACCATGTGGTTGAAATTGTTGACAAAAGTGGAAGGGCACTACTATACTATCCGCTTAGGACGTGCACCCCATTACTCAACTGCAACATTTATTTATTTATAGAAATGGAATAAAATTGATGAAATGAAACTAGTTAGGATTAGTTTGGAAAAATTGTTTTATGTTTTGAAATTTTAAAAATGAAGATGAAACTTATGGATGCTCCATCTATGGAGACGAATTTAATACCATACGAAATAGATTGACAGTTTGGTAAAGACAGTAAGAAAGAATAATTTAGGGACTGAGATTGTTGCACCACTTAGATTATTTAAATATAAGTGATGAATGAGTTGATACTTCAACCATTGATACAAAATTCAAGTAGAAAGAAAATTCATTCTCTTTCAAAGATACTCACTTCATTTAATAATATCCGAAGTTCTTTACAATAAGAGAATATATGACTATTTATAGGAGAAACCACCTTCCAATTTTAATGCGAATTGCAAGAGTTAAATGCAAGTTCTCATATTCATCGATGTTAGTTGACCAAAGTTAAGAAAAAGAGAAGGAATTTCGATTTTAAAGTATTAATTTAGCTCTAGATCACAGGTTAAGATTAACTCTATGCTTCTCATACTTATGTCATATTTTTCATGTTTGTGTCACAAGCATGATACTTAATTATATCATTATGTCTTTGTTTTCGCCCAAATTATTATGAATTCTAGGTGAGTTCGGTATCTTCAAAATGTTATTTGTTTTCTTGTCTTCCATTATTCTGCTCCTAATTTTTATTAGACTTAATAAACCTAAATAAAAATACGAATGGAAAAATACAACAAAAATAAATTTTAATTTCTAAAACTTACACTTAGACTTTAATCTATAAACAAACATTTTATTTATGCAAGCTTTAAAACTAATTAAAATATTTCCCGTGTATTCCAATTAAGGCCACCGTGATACATTATAGTAAAATTTAAAAAAAAAAACACTCTAAACCACTTTTAATCACGGATTAGAAAACCAAAACTATTTATAACTATAATAAAGAGAATGCATATTTTTTGTTTTCACCTTCGTTATGCTGTTTTATCCTTTAATTGGCGTTAGTCATTATATAGTATTCTTTATGTAACATTCCAATTTTAGCAGCTTGAAACTATCAAAAATAAAGAAGAAATTTCATTATAGTTCCAAACCAGATAATCCAATGTACACAATATATTATTACAGTCTTATAAAATATATGACTATAAAAATATATCAATTATACACTTAAACTAAACTAGTAAACTCTATGTTTAAACTGATCCCTACTAAAGCTCCCACTGGAAAGCTCATCCATAACCTAAAACGATGGATCCTCATTCTCCAGAAGTGCCCTTGACACTGCAACCACATCTGTTCCCACCGAAAAGGTGATCATCGCAAAAGCAAAACATATAACACGAGACAGAAACACATAAAGTAGGGGTAAGCTAATAATGATTTAAAGAAAGTTACATTAGAGTAACAACATAATAACAATCAATTATCACAAATTCACACATGAACATTCCAATACTCACACGCCATTCAACTCTAGACTCAATCATCCGGATATATGCAATTAACATCGGACTTCTTGGTGGCTTGCACTGTGTATGATTCCCAAACTCTGCAGAGTTTGGCCTCAAGGGGTTATCACCCAATCATCACACCAGGTAAGTCTCCTTCGCGCCAAAGACTTGATCGAGTCCAGTGGCTAAGACCTCCTGCTACTCCTCACGACATAACTCATTATACTCTATATGAGCCTTAATGGTTATTGGAGCGTCAGGATACTAACCAAAAATGAGTCCTTATGTCTTTGTATACCCTACCTCATCCACACTTAGAATTTCTCCATGAAATTCCTCCATAATTCACATACTATAGGTCCATATTCACCCAATCTCACTCAAAGCATACCAAGACAGTCAAAAAGATTCATTTCAGATAAGTTAATGCAATGAAACACATCAAAATAGCAAACACATGAAATCTGGCAGCCAGCGCTCAGTCTCAGATTCCAACGCTCAGCCTCAGCATTAAAATCTCGTTCTAGACCTGCAGGGGTCCCAGCGTTGGGGCACCGCTCGGTTGGCGCTCAGCCTCATTCTTCTCGCATTTTTCAGTGCCAGGCACCGCTGGGCTGGCGCTCAGCCTCATTCTTCTCGCATTTTTCAGCGCTAGGCACAGCTGGGCTGGCGCTCAGCGCTGATCCTCTCGCATTTTTCAAGGCTCATCCTTGAATTCGGAGGCTCAGCCTCACACCAGAAAACAACACATATTCTGGTTTTCATTGGGAGATGTTTCACTTGATTTCATGACCCAAATTGGCACCTCCATGGCAGTGTTGTCTAGTTTTCAAAATGGTTTTTAAGCAAAGTGAGATGATACCAATTAGAGCCATGATTCAAGTGTTCATTTTCCAATTCAACCTCAATTCACACAATGCAATCACAATTTCACTTATACCAAACATCAAACAATTCACATTCCATCATACTTCAAACAATCAATTCTAATTACAAACATTATATTCATTGTATCCTCTAATTAAATCCAATTATCAACTTCCCTTACTTGACAAAGCGACTCTGCAGATCCAAACTGCTTAAAAACACCAAAACGCATCTAACTCCACAGGATGCTCTATCTACACATAGAAACATCACAAGAATGATCAGGACCTACCATTATGATAACTGATCAACAAAGACTCATACTGATGATTAAAACGTCACATGCAAGTGGAAAAGAGCTCGCATGCAACAAAAAATAGAAAAGACTAAAAAGAGAGCGGAAACTCAACTTACGCGAACGGAGAAATTGATCGGTCCAATTTGAAGAGTTCGCCGAGAGGATCAATCCTATGGTCTCGGTTCTTCAATCAGACGACCAAAGAGATAGAACCTCTAGAGAGAAGTCAGAGAACTCTAGAAAAATGGTTTCTAGAGAGATGATGTGTTTTAAAATAATGAAACTCATTTATAACAATTCTATTTATACTAAAACCTTTTAATATTAAAATAATCGAGTCTCACTATTTTAAACCACTATCACTTTTTAAATGTCATTTTTTAGAGTCTTACGTATGTAACTTATATTAATATATAATAAAAAAATTAAAGTAATGATATTGATTTTAAAAAGTGAACAAATTATCGATTATATTTTTAATATAACAGCGGAAAGTTATCTTTCTCATCTTCTTTTTTTGTGGCATATTCATTCATTAAAATTAATATCTATCTTCAATTATTTATTCTCTCCTATTACCATATTTTTCAATCCTTAAATCAAACAAAGCCTAATCTTTTGGGTTTCTAAATTCCTAATTAAATTTAAAAATGATTGAAGATACTTGCCTTTGCCAAATAAAAAACAAAAGATGCGGACATTTAGACATTCTCTACTCCAAATTATTTGAACGAGATTTGGTAACAGCTGAATTAAACGTATATAGTGCTTAAAATCTCCATTTTTTAAAGTTAAGAAAATATAAATTAATAATTGAGCCATAAAATTGTGATTTTGTAAATATGGACAAAAATATTAGTGTAGCCCGCGTGAGTTTTGAGCGAATATAACACCACACGGGTTTTAGTTGTTTACAAAGTGTACAGTGATTTACTTTTGTGATAGTTTAGAAAAAGATAAACGAGAGAATAATGATTTCTAAAAAAAATCATGATTTAAAATAAATGGTCCTAAAAAGCTTTGAGTTTTATTTTAATATATAATATAAAATATATAAATATAAACATATATAATTTATATTTTAAAAAAAAGAAGTCGGGAGTCATGTACATGTTCTTTCTATTATAATATTATATAGAAATTCTATATATGTAAACTTATTCCATTATAAAAAATTACTGTGTAAGAAAACTTTAATTTACTCTGTTTGTATTCCATTGTGGGAATAAATCTTCGACAATTATCTTTTATGTTTGAGCTTCTTCTTTTTTTCTTTTTCAATAACTATTACTAATATGTGTTTCAATCTAAAATAATATATTTTTTTAAAATTCAATATTTTTTTCTTTTGTAATTTAATATATAATATAAAAGTATATATTTATTAGGTAAGAAAAAAGAACGAGTTTATTTATTCATAATTTTTCTTTTTTTAATAGTATTATTATATTTACAAAGTCTGTATGAACATGTTTATTAAATGGTTGTAACTTGTATGAGTGGTATGAGATAGAGAAAATATTGACATTTTCAAGGTGATAGGAATATATATGGAGGAATAAAAAGTCAAGGTTAATAATCATTTTCTTTTAGATATAATAGAGTTTGTGACTATGACTGAATTTCAATCAGTATCCATAAGGTTTGCTAAGATAATTTCGTATATTAACATATTTAAATTGATATTTTATTTTACACAAAAAATAAAAAAATAAAATGAAAACAAATATTATAAATAATAAAAATAATATATATTCTTAATTAAAATGTTGAATTAATTCTGTAACGATTTGTTGAATAAACTAATTTTTATTTATTTAAAAGTTATTATTTATTAATTTGAATATTGAGTCAAACTTTTACTTACAATTTCATCAAATTTTTATTTTAATAATAATAACTCTAACGATAAGTTATTATCACAATCAATAAATATTGAAATAAATAAATAAATTTGTCTGTAAAAGTTTAAATATTAATAATCATTTTCGTAGAAAATTATAATGAGAAGTTTAAGTTTAATAAGTATTATATTTTTAAATATAAGTATAATTATATTTATTTACCAAATAAAAAACAATGAATATTAAAATGAAGAAGTACATGCAATAATATATATTAGTTAAACAATATAAAATAATTAAATAAGATGAGATAGAATATTCAAACAAACAATGATAATAAGACAAGAAAAGATTAATAAAAATAATTATAAACTAAGATGAGGCTAAATACACCTTAATGAACAAATATATTTATAGAAAACTTAATTAAGTTTTGTGTCTCTATTAAATTTGCGTATTTTTAATTAATGTTCAATTAATTTTTTTACTGAATATTTAAAAGTTTTATACTTTTTAACTGAGTATATGTAATATAATATTTCCTTTAATTTAGGTATGATATAGTTGCTATTATTTATAATGATTAATATAAAGATAATATTGTTGTTAATATAAAATCACAGGTAACTTTTATTATTTGTGTTTTTGTTGGATCAAATATCACTTTGATTATGTGATTATCTAAAATTCTCCTTAATTGTTGTCTCTTGTTCGTTCTCTACCATTTGGTTTCCACAAGGTTATCGGGTCATCGAAACACATGTAGAAAATACTCATATGTTTAAGTAAGTGTTCACTTAAGCAGTCTCAATAAATGCAGATCATATAATATCAACTACCTTACTTATATCTTATATTTATAGTGTCAATAATGAGTTTTTACCTTTTGTCAGGCCTAATTGTGATCTAATGATGACATCATAAACATTGCTTATGGAGGTAAATCATAGATTACATCCTTAATTGTGCTTCTTTGTTGACTTCTCAACCGGTGTGCTCGACACTAACAATGTTTTCAATAGGATGAACTCATGTTTTAGTGTACCTATTTAAACATTTTTATGATTGATCACATGAGAGTTCTCAATTTGAGTGTTGGAACGGTTAGTTGTAGTGACGACTGAATGGTGTAATATACATCAATCCCTAAACTCTGATGTTGGATAAGTATTTGTATGAAGATTTTGCAAAAAGAAATATAATTTGATCTATGTTTAGTCAAGCCTCTTCAAATCATTTAAGTGTTTATGTAGAGTTATGAAACTAATAAATATAAATAATAATTTTTTTTTCCTAAAGCACAATTTACTTATATGCATTGATTTTTTATTTAGTTTATCCAATTGCACAATAACATAGTAACATTATATTAATTTTGTAAAAGAAATACTTAACTTTGTTTAATAGTACATCACTCCAATAAATATATATATACATGTTTAAACAAAAACACAACAGCAAGTTAATTTTTCAATAATTAAATTCCAATTAAAGATGGAACAAGTCAAGAGTGCTTATAAATGTTGTTATATTCTTTGAATGAACAAATTGAGAAGAAACCATACAATAATTAAAAGGATTTCAGTCATAAATAATTTATATAAGGGACTTAATTATATCTCATTATCAAAATCTTAAAACGAGTTTGTATTTATTATTGTTTTTTCTTGTGTACATTAAATATGAGATCTCATGTCCAAATTACCAAATTCTAATATTCTCATTTTAATTATTATTATTATTATTTTTTTTTTGCAAAAATGGAATTGACAACACATGTTATACGACATGAGTCTCCATTGAGATTACAAAAGTTGAGGATGTAATGTAACATCAAAGGTCTGAATTAAGTGAACTTTTGACGTCAATGCAAATTATTGTGGTTCTCTGTATTCCTGCATCTCCTCACTTTGTTGGCATCATTGCTGAACCAACCTGCCCTCTCACTGCTAAAATCTACATACACTATCCATTGAGATTGGATAGGAACAGAATTAGACAATTTTTCTTCTATATAATATATATAAATAATCAAATTAAAAGTTCTCGTAATTTTTTTTTGACAGAAAAGTTGAGATAAGTGAAAAAACAATAAGTAAGTCAGCAGAATCAGAATTTTTTTAAAAAACACTTGACTTGAGAAAGAAAAAATATAAAATTAAAAAACAAATAAAAATAATATTATACATCCTATTACATTTAAAAATATATATTTTTTGAAATATATATTAAAAAGTCATGTTCTTTTCTAAAATATATAAAAATATTACAGAAAAAAATTACTAAACCGTTTTAAAAATTAATATTGACAAGGAAATATATAAAAAATTGGAAATGTGGTTTTAAAAATAAATCCATTTTGAAATTAATTTAAATAATTAATAATTGAATTTTGGTTATTAAAAATGATATTTGTGGTTTTAATATGTACATTATATTAAAATAACAAGTTAAACTAAATTAAATAAAAAAATTATCATTTTATTGATAGATATATCAAATCGAATAAATAATAATTTAGAAACTTGTTTCATAAGATATTTGAGTATGTTTAGCTAATGTGTAATTTTACTAATTTGGATTAAGAATATAAACATTTTTTCATCCAATCGTTTCAAATGATAATAATTATAATTCAAAAGCATTCAAAACTTTCTCGATTAAACTTATATTACTCTATTCGGACAAAAGTTTACAAGAGGTTGGATTTTATGAACACTCACCAGTTCTAATTTATGAGAGACAAAATCTAAACCTTACAAATGTACTTTTAATTTTTTAAATCTATAATTTTACTGTAAAGTGAAATATTGTCATTATATAAAATTTATTAATATGATTATTATATAAAGTTTATTATAATAAATTATGTTATGAATTATTATAAGTTATGTTTAAGTACGTATATTGTTTAATTTAATTACTTGACAAATAAAAATAATAATGTTTTAACTAACATTTGACTTTGATAGACTTCTTTTAGTTTTTTTAACTAAATTCCATTGAGATTTGGTTTTAGTATTTAAAAATATTTTAATTATTGGTTTGAGTTAAAATGAATTTAAATCCACAGTTAAAAATAATATCTTATATTTGCTCTTTCTCTCGTCTCCTTCGTCAATTTAGGATCGAATTTTAATAGGGACAGCTAATTTTCGTTTTTCAATTTTGTTACTGGATTTACAGCTTCTAGTGTTTTGTCTTTCAAGAGAAAAATTAGGGATCAATACTGTTATCGATGAAAAAAATGTGCAATACATGTGTAGAAAAATAAAAGATTGATTCACACTTCCTTATAATGGGTAGAGAATAAATTCAAATAACTTTACATATGTTAAACATTGAAATTATATTTAATTTAAAAATATAATGTTAACCCAATTTATTTTTGTCACAGTAAAATTAAATAATGGCAGAAACTATGAAAAAATTACAAGTTACACTTGAGATGAAGAAACTATTTACCTACTATTATTTACATTATCATTTTAGGTATTGGAGGAGTCCTGAAGAATCGAGAAAATTAATTAGGCCCCAAGTGTGATGTGAGAGTTTGGATTATAATTAATTAGCCAATTAGTAATGGTAAGTTGGCATACAATAAATAAAGTGGTTATCTAATAATTGAAGTCTATTAACAGTAAATATTCAAATCATTCGCTTTTAAAACAATAAAAACTTTAACCAACCAAAGGTATTTCAAGAGACTGAAATCAAATTTGGATATATGTGAACACAGATTAAAATTAAATTGGGCAATTACATAATAATGGCCATGATAGATGTGACTATGTTAAGTTAGATTGTCCTTGTCAACTAAACACTTAGTGTAAATATAAATCATTTCAAGACAGGACTGAAATCATTTACACGAGAGATTATAAATTTAAATCAAATAGAGAAAAAAATTCTGAGATGTAAATAGATTCTAATTTCGTTATATTTATGGGATAAGCCAATACAGCATATGTTATGTAAAATATAGTTAAAAATATTGTATTAGAATTTAAAATAGTGCATCATTGTTTTAAGACAGGAATATCTAATATCAGATTAAATTAAATCGGCATAAAATATCACTATAAAGTATTTTCGGACAAGAGAGAATTTGATGAATTGGAATCTAAGAAAATAGATTCCGTGTACATTGGAAGCAATAATATAGAATGTTCCAATTTGACCCACTGCCACAAATTCATTTAAGAAACAATTTTAGCTACTCGTCTCTCAATATTTTTTTAAATTAATAAATTATAATTTGTTGAATATAATATTACATCATATTTATATTAATATGATTTATCTTCAAATATACGTTATAAATGTTGGGTATTGGGCTCCCTTCCTATGTGGAGAAAAGGCCCAAAATTTGAGAAGCCCATGTCTCACTTAAACCTAGTGGAGAGGAGGCTATAAAATAAAGAGAGAGGCAGAACAATAGAGTCAGAATACACTGAAAGCCCTAACACATAGAGGGAGAGGTAGAGGGAAAATTCTGTTCACGTTTTTCATAGAGCTGTCGCAGTAAATTCGGCGCTGCGGATTCGTTCACCGTTGGATCGGGCTGAAATTTTTACAGTAGGTTCGGAACTCATTGCTCTTCATTCTGACCGGTCGGATCTTTGATACGAGGTCTGAGTTGGG
>Ga0214542_1001698_pt1 | contig 45442 bp, 30 predicted proteins | sample CNSS1metaG_FD_160096 | JGI IMG/M metagenome (GOLD analysis project Ga0214542, IMG submission 160096) | Root nodule microbial communities from cowpea collected in UCLA plant growth center, Los Angeles, California, USA - CNSS1 | ecosystem: Host-associated > Plants > Roots > Nodule | place: USA... | reverse complement strand
TATATATAACGGATTGTTGGAAAAAAATGCATGAATTTTTTATTGATATTCACATTCAAAGAAAATTCATTGAGTTGGATATACTTGTGAAATTAATCCCCATCATAAATAGTTACACATCAATTTTATCTTAATTGTGAAATCTTAAAATAAGACACTTTACATTCTACTGAAAACAATTGTTTGTTAGTCTAGTTGACAAAAAATTTACATTAAATTGATTTGATTCACTAATATTGAACACGTATCGAACTGAAATTGATAACACAGTTATTTGATTTGAAGATTTTAAAATGTATTAGACTAAATAAAAAATATATGTTCAAAATATATTGAAGCAAATCAAAGAAATATGACAATATTGGACTTTTTTAAATAAAATGTTTTATTTATTGTTGTATATGTTATCTTAAACCCTTTATGAATTTTTTATTATCCGTTAAACACTATTGTTATATGGAGGTTGTTTTAATATAATATTTATTATTTGATTATTCAAGTATTCTTCTACTCTATCACATAAAAATGGTTATCCAAAACAAACTACATACCTTTATTCCGTCGCTTCGCTTCTATTTTTAAATGCTATAATTATATAGTCCTTTTATTTTGAATGGTATGCCTAAATGATTAGATAATTACAAAATCTTTATCTTAGTACGTAAGATACCCACTTAATCCATTCTGAATGGTTATCCAACCACGTTAATCTAAGATCTACATAATTAATTTTGTTTAAAACATAGTTGATTATACATAAATCATAATGAAATATAAACATAACATAATTATCATATAAACACAATTTTTGAAAAGTCATTATTATTAAATTTACTTTGGTTTTAAAATTACAATATAATCATCATTTCATAATCATTCTTATTTTCCTTTTCTCTTGATCAAACCTGTTCTATGTAATACTTTTCTTCGATTTCCCAGTTTCTTTACACCATAAAGAAACTAACAATTAAAAATATTTGATTCCAGGACACCCTGTTTCTTCAAGCCAACTGTCCCTTTTCTATAGCAAGAAACACTATATGCTAACACCTATCACATGCATACTCTTTTCGGTGTCTAAACACGGGACCACATTATCTGCGCTTTAATAAGGAAAGATTTGAGTGAACAATGTATTAATTTCATGGACCAAATATACTCATTCCTAATTTAATTCAATTTATTGTTTAATTTTTTATTTTCATGAACAAGATGTAGTTATCTCTAATTTAATTTATTAAATTTTAAATTTATATTTCTCATGTGATGGTCCCTTTTGAATTCATTATCCAAACGTATAATGCATTATCCAAAACATTTTTTTTTTCAATTATACAAAAGTTTCGTTACACTCTGTATATATATTCCGATGAGCCTGTAAAACAACACCATCCTATTCGCCGCATAGAATAAACAACATTGTTCATTTGCCGCATATAAGTTCAATTATTTATGCACAATAATATCTCTCAACAACCCATAATTTCAAAATTTCCATTCAATTTAAACTATTAGTTCTTTTTTACAAAATCTTTCATGCCACACTTAAAATAAATTAAAAAAAAAAATCAACAATCAATCATCTCGTACGGACAACCACACCGCCGCGTCTGCCAGAAACAGAGTCGTCGAACCCCACGAACCTACATTTGGCACCACCCAACGCAGAGACGGCAGTGAGAACCGGATTTCCCTGAACCGGGTTCGTGGTTCTCCGATATGAACCAAACCACTTGTTATGCATGTACCGGTATTTTCTCCAGGGAGGCACGGTTAACCCTCGTTTCCTAAAACAACGCTTCGCAACACCGCACAAGATCCGAACGGTGCTTTTCAACTCCTCTGCAGTTCCAACGAATATTCGAGGCACGTAGCTCAGAAACTCTAGGTACTCCTTGGTGGGCCGTGCGATCTCGAACTGGCCCACGAAATCAAGGTCCACGAAGTACCTCTTATGCCACGTGGACGGTCCTGATGGAACCACGTCGATAAATTCATAGTTACCCGCCGTGGCACCACCGGAAGAATCCCACCGCGTTTTGCAAATCGCGGCATTGTGTCCGTTCTCGCGCAAAAATGACATCGCGTTTCGCAGATACGTCGAAATGTTTCGTTCCTTCAAAAACGCGAACTTCTCCGCGGCCTCCGAAGTGTGCGCGAGAAGCAAGTTTTTGTAAGAGTCGGAAGTGTTGGATTCCATAAGCATAAGAAGTTCATCCACCGAGTCTACACAATCAGAGACCGAGTCGACTCGCTCCGAGTCAAAGTCGTTCCTCTCTGAGTTATTATCCGAGTCGTCATTGTCTTCGAGGAAATCATGCACGAGTTCGGAGAGGCACGGGGAGTCCTCGTCACCGGAATGTTCGCTCCCGCTGCTGGTGTAGCTTAGTTGCCGGTGGTCGCCGCCGACGAGACGCGCTTTGGCTTCTTCGTCGAACGGGTCAGTAACTCGTTTCTTTCTTGCTGAAACCACCATCGATTTGTGTTTTCTAGAAAATTTTGGATCAGTTAATAATCAATTGAGATTTGGTGATGGATTGGGTTTGAGCGTGGTTTGTGTTTGTAGAAGTTACTTATAAAGACGAAAAAATAGCTGGAATTTTCTCGAGAATATTCGTGGGAACAGTTTCAGATTTAAAATGATCGCTGTGATTTTGATTCAATCTTGTCTGTGATTTGACTCAATTTAAAGTTTGGGGAAGTTAAAATGGGATATGCGGGTAGGATCCGAATGAAGGGAATGTGTTTGTTGTGAGATGCTTGGCATATCCAGTTATATTCGGGTCAAGTCTTGGATCCGTGACGTGTGAGAGCGTGATTCCACCATGTGGGCGCGAGGTATAGGCGAGCTTGCATGACCGTGGCACGTGGTGGATTGATTGAGACAGTAATTGGATAAGGTGGTAACGGGAAGGAAGGGTGGGGTCGTTTAAGGGATAGGGGTTGCCGTTTAGTGAACCGGAAGGTCATATATACAGTTGTGGACATGTTTAGTATTATTAATCATTAATACTACTAAAACAAGTTAAATAGATTAATTTATTACAAAAATTTATTGTAATTAATTTGAAGATAAGAAATATTATCTATAATATAACTATTAGTTTAAGGAACATTTTTAGTATGTGTACCTTGTTATTAATATATTTTTAATATGTAAGTTAACTTTACTTTAAAATAATATATATATATATATATATATATATATATAGAGAGAGAGAGAGAGAGAGAGAATTGATATATAATTATTTTCTATTATTCATAACATATTTTGGTATAATCTTTTCAAGAAAATGTAAACCAAAGAAACTAAAGAAAATAAAGAAAAAGAAAAAATTGAGTCTTGTATCCAAATGTTGATATATAATCAAGGTTGAGTGTGAGAACTTGAAAAATATGCAAGAGTAGTAATAATTTTTAAAAGATAATATTAGAATATTTTAATAATAAAAGAATAAAGTTATAACTAGATTTTCTATTAATTAAAGTTTAATTTATAAAAATCATTCTTTTTCTAGGTTCTTTTTCTAAACTTCTTCTTTATCTTCTTCTTAGATTTCTAACCTCAATCTTTATCATTTTGAAGATTAAGGATCATAAGATTCTCTTAGTAAAAAGCTCTACACATCCATCTGAGTGAAAAATAAAGTAAGTTTAATTTGTATTCATTTTTAGGTTGTTTTGCTCTCAGTTGCATGTGAACCGTAGTGCAATGCATGTGACTCAAATTTGTTTAAAGTGAGTTTGTGTTACTCTTTGATCATGGTAATATCTTAGATTTCTAATCAGGGTTTATTTTTCTAGTTTCATCGTCCAATGAAAATAGAGTTCTAAGGACCAATTGTGAGTTAAGGAGTTGTTTAACCAAGGTGATGAAAACTAATGTTTGACTTGATTGTTTGGTACTTTGTGATTTGATTGTTGAATTGCACTTGTTGATTCGGTTGATGTGTGAAAAATTAGTTGAATAAGTAATTTGTGATTGAATGGTTAAATTAATCTTTGAGTTGTGAAATTGGGAGAAGGGAGGTTAAATATATGGAGTGGTATCCTTGGTTATCTTTGGTTTCTACTATGTCATTTTAATCAAATCGACACTTCTTATGACTTGTATAAAGAATGAAAACTCTCATTTGGGTTAAGGGTACTACTTGTTATGCAAAATTTAATGTATGATTTATGTATAATTGTTGGGCAAGCAAAATCCTACTGAGTGAGTGTTAAATTCAAGTTTGGCAGAGTGAGAGGAGGTTTGGTTGTTGGGCAAGCCAACACTTGCTAAGTGAGAGCTAAAATTCAAGTTTGGCAAAGAGTCAAGGGAGAATTGATTGTTGGGCAAGTATGCTCTTGTTGGACACATTATTCTGTAATTTGTTCTAGTGTTTGACTCCTTGAGTGAGTCGTTTAGTCTCTGAGCGAGTGCCTTCCAAGAGGTAACTCGTTAAACAAATAAATGGACTCGCTAAACAAGTCTGTTAATTATTGAAATTGATGTGTGGGATGAAAGCAAAGAATCTTTGAGGAATTATTATATTATGGAATGGTGATGGTTTTAAAAGGATGTTAGCCAGATAAAGTAAATAAAATGAGATTACTTATAGGGGTTGTGTATATGATATGAATATGGTATTCCTAAGGAAGAATGATATATTAATTAAGAGTGTTATGCATTCAGTAAAGGAGATCCACATTGTGAAGTTATCCTAACTCTATTAAGCTCACAAAATCACATAGAGGATGAGTTTTAGGTTAGTGGCAGCGGAGCACTGTTAGGGCGCGGGGCATGCCCCCAAAAGTTTTGAACTTTTTTTTATATTATATAAATTTAAATTTTTTTATATATTATAGATATTAAAAAATATATTATGATTAAATCAAATATTTTATTTCTTTTATAAACATAATAATTAATGATAATAAATAATAAAATATAAAATTAAATATAATAAAAAATAAAGAATAAAAAGATTTATAAAGATATTTTTTTATTTTATTTATTTATTATGGTTTGAGTTTTAACAAATTATTCTCATATTTCATTCTTACCTGTTTTCTTTTTTTTTGTTTTTGAAGAGAGAAAAAATCTATTATTTTTGCTCTTATTTCTCTCTGTCCTCTTCCATTCTCGTGAGAGAAAAGAAGAAGATAATTCTTTGGTCTCAATTGATAATAGTGAAATATTAGTTTAATAATTTATTTAATGATCCTCTTTTATATTAATTGTTTATTTCATGAATATAGAAGAAAAAATATTGTACTGTGTGTTTTTTTATAACCGAATTTTAATTGTGGTTTCATTATATGTCTTGAGTTTCTCACAAATTGTTCTCATATATCATTCTCAGCTGTTTTCTTTTGTTTTTGAAGAGAAAAAGATCTATAATTTTGCTCTTATTTCTCCTCTGTTCTCTTCCATTCTCGAGGAAGAAAAAAAGAAGGTAATTCTTTGATCTCAATTGATAGTAAAATATTAGTTTAATAATTTATTTAATGAGCTTGTTTTATATTAATTTTTTATTTTATGAACATAGAAGAAAAAATATTATACTTTGTGTTTTTTATAACTGAATTTTAATTGTAGTTTCATTATATGTCTTGAGTTTCTCACAAATTGATCTCACCTATCTTCTTTTGTTTCTGAAGAGAAAAAAAAATATTATTTTTGCTCTCATCTCTCCACGGATTTCTTCCATTCTTGAAGAAATAAAGAAGAATGTAATTTTCTCTTGTCTCACTTGATAGTAAAATATTAGTTTAATCATTTATTTAATCAGCCTCTTGTATATTAATTTTTTATTTTACGAAAATAGAAAAAAATATTGTACTTTATATTTTTTATAACTGGATTTTAAGTGTGGTTTGATTATTATTGAATTTTTTTTTGACATTTTTTTAGATATGTGTGATTTATTTTTTAGTTATTGTTATACTAAATTATGTATTTATTTTTATTTTATTAGTGACAATAATTAAATGTATAAATTTTTGATGTATTATTTTGACTTCCCCAACATTTTTTTTTAAGATCCGCCACTGTTTTAGGTGGTGAGAGTTGAAGAATGTTCCTATAGTTGGATTTAGGGTGAGGTTCCCCTTATCTAGTGATGCTATAAGTGAATTTATCCTATCATGTAAGATTGATACTTAGTAAATTTGGAATGGTCATGACATTTTATTCATGATTACTTTATACCCTAGTCCTCGCATGTGCTTCAAACAATCACTTCTCTTCCTTAGGCTAAGGTGTTTTAGATATTTGTCAGACAATAATCAATATAATAATTAATAAATATAATTAATTTACTTCGTGCAACATGTTATTTATACTATGTTAACTGGATGGACCTAGGCCACGTGACATAATTACCTGGTTAACTTTCTTTAACATTTCTTCTCAACTTAGTCATAATTTACGAACATGAATGGTCTAGTTGATATAGTCTCGTCTTGATTGACTATAGTTAGACTGAATACATCTCAATCTAGGTGATTGAGATGTATTCAGACATGTATAGTATAATACATATTATATATAAAAAGGAAATTTATAATATTAATCATATTATCAAACTAAAAAAAATTATTATATGATATTATAATATTTAATAACATGAAAATTTTCTAGTCAAATGCAAGGTAAAGTTACATGTGTTAAGTATAAATGTTGGGGCCAAAAGAGAAGGGAGGATTTAAGAATTAGGGTATTATCTTTGTTGCGAAGGAATATGCAACGTGTGGATGATGAATGATGAGTGTGTTTATGGTTTGGATATAAAGGTAGTAGGGAAATGTAGGTTTATTAGAATAAGAAATTTGTGCCAACTCACAGAGCACAAAGACAAGCCCAGCTGTCTTTGTAAATCTTTATGTGAGTTATTTTTTTCTTTTTGCAATTGAATAAAAAACATTAAAGAACATAAAACGTGTTAAGTTTTCAGACACAAAACCACTTTTTTAATCTTTATTATTATGTGCTATTTAAGTTTAAGCTAAAAGGTGAAAACACTTCAACTTTTAATTTCAACTTTTTAATACGAAACTGTGTAGAATTAACTTATTTAAAAAATGAAATTCTTTATAAGAAAATGGAAAGTTCTTAGTTACAGTTTTTCTTTAAAATACATTTTTAAGCAAAAATCAAATACGAATATTTTTTTAGGCTAACAATATGTTACAATTTTTTAATTTGATGTTTATTTAATATATTTATAAATTTAAAGGAAGTACGTAATTCATTAATGTAAGAATCATAATTTATATTTAGGATTATTAGAAATTCTGCCTTTGGATATTTTTATTATTTTAAATTTTATGATAACAAATTGTTAGAACTTGAAAAAAGAATTCAACGGAAAAATATTGGAAGGATGACTTCAGATTGTAAAGATTAATTTAACTAACTTAATTGAAAAGTAATAATTGTAAAGTATTTCACATATATTTAGCGCAATATATAAGGGATTAAAAGTAAATTTACAAGGATTATGACATATAAATTACAGGAACATAAATTAAATTAAACAAATAAAATTATTTAAAAAAATAAGTAAACCGAACTGTAAATTGGATTTATGTTTAATAAAGTAAAAGTAATTAAATGTAATCTACAATAGAAGAATATAAAGGATTGACATTTTTAAATTTAACAAAAATTAAAATAAAAAATAAAATGCATGAAATACAAAGATAGCGATATTATGGACGTAACTGTGTTCTCAATAGTCATAAATATACGCATTATAGAAGTTTATGGTATTTATATAATACAATTTTCACATCAAATTCAATGAGGGATTTTATGTACAGATCTTCATTAATAGATATCATTTCTAATATATGTACATTATACATTTGATTTTTACTAGTTACAATTTACCACATACAAATGATATATTATTATTATTATTATTACTATATTTGTAAATACTTGAATTTACACACTTACTCAAAAACTTCTTTGATGTTTTATCAATAACTTTGTGGATGATGTAATTTTTATTTTTGATTGAAAATATTCGTAATCCTGTCAATAATATCTTTGTATATTTTTCTCCTCTGAGAATGTTTTTATCAATTTTTTGTTTGAAAAATCGATTATCGTTGTTTAGTTTCCTTTCTTGTCGATTTCGTATTTTACGGATAATAGCTACGTATAGTTTTGCTGTATATTTTAAAACATTAAGATTAATGTGAATAAGTGTATTTTTAAATAACTGGAGAGAGAGAACGCAACGTACATTTGACTACGCCCACAGAATCATAGATGAATCGAGAATATGTTGACCTGGTGAGGGTGTCTGTAAGGATGATTCCAGTCTTCGGTAAAGATTAATTTTCTTCATACGATGCATTTCGAAATTTAAAATTTGTTTAAATATGATTAATGTATGCCTCCTCTTAGTAGAACTACTCCCAATAAATACAGACTATCAACGTGGATATCAAAAGATAAGAAGGTTTTCTTTTTCTAGATCGGTTAACATATTAGTTATCAAAATTTTAAGTGTCAAAATAATTTATCTCTAATTAGTTATTTAAAATTTGTTAGTTAAATATTTGATAGATAATGTTATTGATCAATCTAAAGATTAATTTAGGTTTAAATATACATTTGGTCCATATTTTATTATTTTTATTAAATTTTATCATCATTTTCATTTTGTGTTCAATTTGGTCTTCATTTTGGTCAAATTTTGATCAATTTGGTCCTTTTGACTAACAATGTTTAAATAGTTAACGTTTTTTTAACAATACATGTCACGTGTCAACTTTTAGTTTTTTTTGATTTGTTTTTAAAATTTATTAAAATTTATTAAAATTTTTAATTTTTTTTTAAAAATTTTAGAAATAAAAAAAATTAATTTCAAAAAAATTGCCTACGTATCAAGTATAATTGTGTCATGTGTCAAGTCATAATTGTGTCATATGTTAAGTCATAATTGTGCCATGTGGCACTATCATTGACACGTGACACAATTATGACTTGACACGTGAACATTTTTTTGTTGTTGTCTGAGTGTATTCTCATCATTTGCATATTGAGAGCAAAAATTGTAAATGTCACCCATAATTAGTGGAGACAGCTATACAGAACAATCCTCTGATGAATGTTCATGTACAAACCCCAAATCCTCAGAAAAATGTGATTGCATGGAAGAGAATTTGGAATTCATAGATTACTATCCAAATGACACTATGGATTCTTTTTCATCCATAAAAATATCCAAAACAATCACTTTTGATAATATCCAACAGATTTTGGATAGGTTAAATAAAATTAGTATAATAGGAGAAGATCCTACAAAATTTTGGGATCGTGATCTTGTTACTTGTAAATTAAACATAATCAACCCTGATTTAATTATAAAAACTAAAGATATACAATTCAATAATTGGGAACAGGAAGAGTGTCGATTACATATTGACCATCTTCTAAAACTAAAAGTAATAGCTCCAAGTGAAAGTCCTCACAGGAGTCCTGCTTTCATAGTAAATAAATCTTCTGAACAAAAGAGAGGTAAATCTAGAACAACACAGTCGAAGATGGATATACAATTCCATCTAAAGAGATACTTATAAACCGTATTCAAAATGCAAAATGGTTTTCAAAATTTGACCTCAAAAGTGGATTCCATCAAGTAAAAATGGAACCTGGATCTATAAAATGGACAACCTTCTCTTATTCTGAAGGATTATATGAATGGCATGTAATGCATTTTGGTCTTAAAAATGCTCCAGCAATTTTTGAAAGAAAAATCGATAACATTTTTAATGACTCCAAATCTTTTACTTGTGTCTATATAGATGATATACTAGTTTTTTCCAAAACAAAAGAAGATCATTACTTTCATTTAAAACAAGTATTATATAAACTTGAAAAATATGGTTTAATTGTATCAAAAGCAAAAAGGGAGATTTGTAAAAATTTCATAGAATTCCTTGGAACAGAAATAGGTAATGGAACCATAAAACTTCAACCTCACATTTCTAAGAAAATCCAAGACTTTCCTAATAAAATGGAAGACATAAAAACCCTAAGATCTTTTTTAGGACTCCTAAATTATGCTAGAAGTTTTATCCTAGATTTGGGAAAATACACTGCCCTTTATACAACAAAACTTCTCTGAAAGGAGAAAGAAAGTTTAATTCTGAAGATATAAAATTGGTTAAGAATATAAAACAAAAGGTAAATAAATTACCTACTTTACAATTACCATTAGATTCAGATTACTTAGTAGTTGAATGTAATGGATGTGAATTAGGATGGGGAGCTATCCTAAAAAAGAAGAAAAATAAATATTTACCAAAAACCAATGAACAAATATGCAGGTACACCTCTGAAAAATATAATGTTAAACCATAAGTCTACCAAACTAGCACTGACTACGAAGTTAATGCAATTATACACGCTTTGGAAGCATTTAAATTATTTTTGATAAATAAGCCAGAAATAACCATTAAAACTGATTGTGAAGCAATTGTTTCTTATGGAAAAAACCAAATTAATAATGACAAAAAACCTCACAAACGATGGTTACTTTTTAGAGACTATGTAAACTCTGGAAAAATTATAAACTTTGAACATATTAAAGGATCTGACAATATGTTTGCTGATATCCTTTCCAGGTACATCATTCAAAAGTAAAGACCCAAAAGCCTTCCAAACACTGTTAAAACATGAATATCTTGTGTATTCAAGATCCTGAAATCCCTCTTGGATTTCGAGTCATAATACAACCAATACAGCCTTTAGGAGTCAGTCCTACCTTTAGCCCTAATCCTACTATTGAAATCACAAAATAGATAAAAAGGTTCAAAAGAAAGCTAGCCAAACTCAGGCTACGTAGAATTGAATTATTTCAATATAATCCTTTCCAATTTGCCTATACACTTGCCTCATACAAAGCCAACATCAGAGTTCTAGAACAAAACTTACAAAAGCTTAGCCATTTTGTTGCCTAATCTGTTTGTTTCCATATTGCAGGTACAAAAATCCAGAAATGGAATTTACACAAAATACAAAGAAAGGATCTTTAGGTCCTAAACCAGTTAAATCTCCATTTGTGGTAGAACAATACACAAAGTATGACAAACAAGAATTGCCTATACTCACAAATCACTACCATTTTCCTAGCAGAGAAAACACAAATGTCAAATTAAATGTTTTAATTGACAATATTTGGAATATTCCAAAACACACAGCTCAGAATGAGCACCAAGTTGCAAAAGTAAAACAAAGCATTATTAGTGCATTATACATTTTTTGCAGCACTGACAATAAAGGAGTTTTGTTAACTTCACCAGCCTCTCCTTCAGGGAAAGGGTGTACACATTTTGCCTTAATCACAAGGCCAAACAAAGGAGTATACACTTCATACAAAGACCTCGCTGAGGCAAAACAAGACCAATTTTGGTCCACTTACAAAGGATTTAATTCTGCAGAAGAAGCCCATATGGCTTTAAAATTACAAACTATTGATGAAGACAAAATTAAGATGGGCCTTGCATTAGAACCAAAAGCCCAAATACACACATATGCTGCCTCCTATAGCATCCCAGCACAGATCAATCCAAACATTCTTCTAGAAAAGTTTGGAATCATACAAGAATTCCTTTTTGAAGTTCATTCAGAAGCCTAAAACTATAATGGACTTTTCGTCAAAACACAAACATACTTTAATCCTAAAAATCCTTGTTTGGAATCTTCATATTATTGCAAAATGGTAAACAAAGATTGCACCTGCCAGATAAAATTCATTATCTGACGGGCCCAAATAGACCTAAAAACCTTCAATAACCAGTTATACAGGGACCTTGTAATAAGTCCTCAATTACTTCTAGAAGCTGGTTGTTTACAAACTATTTCAATTCCACCTACAGATAGGTTTCACTCTTTAACACCAGAAATAAACTCTGTAGTAAATGAAATACAAGCTGAACACATGAACAATGTACTCTTGCACATTACTTCTTCTACAAGAAGTGCCATTTCCTCCACGAGTACAACTACTCATGTAATCAAGTTGTACACAGACACGAATCCAGAAACACAAGCTTTATTAGAACATGATCCTTTAAAAGGATTATCTCTTAACAAAGACAAATTATACCAGTATGAACTCTGGAAAGCATACATCGAAGGATCAAATTGGAATTTTTCCAAGAAAGACGTCCTAGAATTCATACTTTTAAAAGAAACAGCTGATACAAAACTATACTGGAAAAAACATATGGGAAACAAGTTCTATCCTTTCCCTATTGAGGCCAGTCCAGTACTATTAAAACATTTTGAAAAAGAAAGGATTTACAAAGAAATTTATGAACAAACAGGTAACCATGGACAAGAAACTCCAGGTGCTTCATTCCCATCTGACAATGAAGATCCTGATTATACAGACCACATGCTCGAAGAAGAGCTTGGAGACTTGACATCCATAGCTGTAACAAGAAGATGTTGAAACACGTTTTTACCTGTGACAAAGTAATTTTACTCTTTTTGAGTAATAGACTAAAGGGTAAAAACTGGGTATACAGGTATTCGGTCAACAGATGACCTGAACAAAAGGTTTCCAGTTACTTTGAAACTGGAAGAACAAGTTACCAGTTGTATAACATCTCTATAAAAAGGCTCATAAGTCCCTTATGCTGGGCAGAGTTCCTCCTACCTCTCTCTCTAAAAATTCTCTCACTCTCCTTTTGTACTCTCTTCCTCCAGCAATAAAACGTATATCTCAGAGGTGCTTCTTTTCTTATCCTTCATCTTCCCTGAAGTAAGTATCTCTACTATGGAGTAGTTTTATCTTGGGCATCCACGGATGCCTTAAGTAATATTTATCTAAAGATGCGATAACCATTTAAAGGCTTAAATTTTCTTTATTCTATATAGTTTTATATTTCTAATCACATAAGTTTATGAGAGAATATCTAACTAGCTATGCTAGATTTATATTCTCATAAGCTTATCTTAATATTATCTTGTATAGTTTTTATATTTCTGTTCCCCTCTTTTCATTTGTATAGTTTTATATTTCTGATCACATAAGTTTATGAGAGAATATCTAACTGGCTATGCTAGATTTATATTCTCATAAGCTTATCTTAATATTATCTTGTATAATTTTTATATTTCTGTTCCCCTCTTTTTTGTTCCCCTCTTTTCAAGACTTAGTAGATATACAACACAATACAGATATAGGATCTAACTCAAGGATAGATTCTCTAAATCCTAAACAGTTATACAACATAGGATGGTTAAGTTCTGAACGAACAAGCCTCTATTGATATAGGAGAATAGAAGATTTTCATCTCCCCGACAACAGCTATGAGATAATCCCTCTAATATCTCCACAAACAGGTAGACAATTACAAAATCAGCAAGGAAGATATGTCCACATGGGATTAATTACCATTGGAGTCAGATCCCTAGTCAGACATATGATTGGAGCTAGAGCTTTGATAGTTCTACACGATTCAAGATTCTAAAATAATGATTCACAAAGTGTAATAGGGATTTTAGAAGTTGATTTAAATCAACCCTTTTCCCTTATTTACCTTGCTCCAAATTTCACATTAACTTTACAAGATTTTATAAATCATACAAATTTAGAAGTACAAACGATAGGTTTTGGACCCAATTGGATGGGTGAAAATCTACATTTAGACATAACCTTTATAGGAAGAATAAGTAACCATATTTCTTCTATGTATATGATAAATACTAGACCATTAGAGCAAGCCATTAGCTCTTATGGTACACAATTTCTACCAGCCCAAGCCTTCACAAGAAGAAATAAAGGACATTTATGGCAAACACATTTACCCAGAGAAGAAAATAATCCAATTACAGCCCCTTCATCTGCTATTTACATAACAGGTCTAGAGGACTTAGTCTAAGCTTTATAGATTACACAAATATACCTCTTTATAAACATGATAAACTATGAAAAACGTAACAAACAATAAATAAATGTAATCACTGAAAGTTAGAGAGAATTATATAAGTATGGTGACTTTACCAATCCAAGTAAAAAATCAAGTTAGGAAACCTTTTTAGAATATAAGCGATGAAGTACTAGACACTCTAAGACAAGATAACTTACTAATACACAAAAAGTTAAAAGAGAACCAGAACACGTCATACTAACTTGATATAGAAAAATTAGAAAAAATAAGAGAAACAATGACAAATTATCTTCCAAACTCAGAAGGGACAAAAAGCTAAGTAGTCACAAGTTGGGATCGTAATATCACTCATTCACTTGTTATGTCTACCATTTTGTGTTCCTTTTGACTTTTGTTAATGGGATCATGGAGTCCCCTCTTCCAACAAGATGGAAAAGCCTTTCCCTTGATGAACATGTCACACATGTTAGCTTGTATGTCACTAAGGATGTAATATTTTGTAGAGCATTCCTAACCTCTTTCAAAGGAGCAACATTGAGTTGGTTCACGGGTTGTTCACATACTCTATGGAATAATTTTAATACCCTTGTAGGATAATTTGGAATTCAATTGGCTACAAGCATTCCTTATCATCTTAAATTTATCACCTTGGTTAACATTCAAAAAGAGAATGAAGTGTTAGACCTTAACAATTTGATAAACTTGAATGGTCTTCTCTTAACAATTTACTTTTAATAGTCTAGCTTTAATTGTATAACACAATATTGATAAGATGACTCATATGTTTTGGTCGTAAAAGTATTATTTAATTTTGACAAAATGATGATTGCATCTAAATGCCTTGACAAATAACTAGACAATATAATAATATTTAGAGTATCAACATAAGAACACATACTCTAAACAAAGAGATTTAGAACATGTGTAATGGATGTATAAATGGGAAAACTCAATGAATCAAGTTACAATGTATAAGACACACTACTTTGAGCAAGATGTGACTTCATTTTCAAATTTGTCAAACCATGTATAGTGATAAAAAAAGTCGACTTACACTTTTATGTGAATAATCTAACACAACAAACAAATTTTTGAAAATTTATGGTGGATATGGTGATGATAATATAAACAAGAGTAATAAAAGTGGAATTTGCTTTATACATATCAAGTTAAGTACAATAGAAAAAATGTTAGTTAAGAGGTTACTAACCTTAATAAAGCTCTTAATACCATTGCATATTCACAAACTACACCTAAATACCTTTTCATTGATTTGTATGACCTTTAAACTTCTCAACATTGCTTGTAGCCTTCACACTTCTGACATTGTCGCTAACATTGCAAAGTTTATATTGCAGATTTATACTCCAAGATCATCAACTTTGACAACTTTATATCTTATCAATTAAAAGAGCTTGTGTTGACCCATGTGGACTCTTAGGACTTTTATCCCTCATCATTATGTTATAGAGATCCTTTACGGCCAAGTGGATCAACAATACATCACACACTCTTATTAATGTGATATTGAGTACTTTCTGAGAAGGTAGAAGAATCTTAACTAGAAACAACAACACTCCCTCCGCCACTGCTGGACATGCAAAAAATGGTACCTACGTTTGCAAGCAACAACCTTTGACACACCATCATTACCTATCTTCAACACTCCAAAATCACCACAAGTGTAAGATGTGAATAATTCCTTCCTCGGTGTAATGTGCAGTGTAACACTACTATTAATAATATTCATGCTCTCATCAAATACAAGATTAATAGACTCATAGTGACAAAGAAGAACAAGATCACCACCTATAATAGTAGTAGTACACGATCATCGTCCTGATGATTCTTCTCTTTTTTCTTGTCTTTTTTACCTTTGTTCTCTTTTTTCCTCTTAAAAAGTATTTTTGAATGTGCCGAACTTTATTATAATAATGACACTTTACATTCTTGTATCTTGACTTGGACTTGCTCTTACTATTCTCTTTGCCACCCTTAGGTTCTTTTTTTTTTTTACTTCTTCCCCTATTTTTAGTGACAAACACCTCAAATTGAGATGAGGAACCACATGTCTTCCTTCTTATATCTTCATTAACAATGCCACTCTTTGCCATTTGGAGAGAAACAATGCCATTAGGGGCTGAATTTGTAGTTGAAACCTAAAATATCTCCCAAGACTCTAGTAGAATATTTAGTAGCCATAGTCCTAAAATTTCATCATCAAAATTGATACTTATTCCTGGTAGCTGATCTAGGAGCCTTGAAACTCATTTAAATTATTTGAAATGGAAGAACTCTCCCTCTACCTCAAATTTATCAATCAATTCAACAAAAATAATTTATTATTACTCATACTATATTGCGAAAATAATTTCTCCAAACTTGTAAGAATGTACGAGGATCGCCAATAATAAAAAAATGCAATAATAATCACAAAAGAGAACACTAATATTTTTAACATGGAAAAACCCTCTCAATTTGAGAAGTAAAATTATTCAATGAAAGAGATTCCTTTTGTATGCTTGACCAAACAACCATGATGACCTTATAAGGTGTTTCAAAATTGTATTATGATAATTGACATAATCATGTTTTTACTTTTGTTTATTTTTATGTTTTATTGTTATTTTATTATTATTTTTTTAGATATTTCAGATTGTATTTAATAAAATTGGAAAAGATAAATATTTGGTTTATATATTTAATATTTTGTAGATAAGCGGAAATATCTAAGAAACTAAGAAGAATACAACAAAAATTGATAATTGATAATCAAAGTTTATCAACAAAATCAAATATTAACAAAATCAAATATTGATAAACTTGGTTACCCCAATGCAAAACCAAGTACAAATATTCATGCCGAATCTAAATCGAGCTACTCACCCAACAAAGGTCCAAAGAAGTTTCTACATTATATGGGGTACTGATTTCTACAATAACTTTCTCCTTTTTAAAAAAAATAAAGAAACTGAAGGTATTTTCTTGGCATGTGGATAACACAACGTAGATACTTTCTTTCCTTCCTTCATGAGATTGAAAGCTTTATTGATGTCATCAGATGACAAATTGTGTGTTGTGAAGTCATCAATCTGAATTTCCTGCATATTAATCATGATATTAGTAGTTTAGTACATATACTCTTTTGCTAAAAAACACTGTTTATGGGAATGCATTTCCAGTATCAAAGTAAAGAACAACAAAATAATCCATGGGGATAAAAGTATATAAAGCAACAATCTAGCTCTAAATAGAATTTGAGGTTGCATTCTCAATTCCTTTCTTTGTGGATACTCCAGAAAATCTCAGTTACAGACTTTTGACAAACTTTAAAATAAAAAGTAAGATAGGTTGCAAATACTAGATATACATCACTTCCCATGTTAAATGTTGTAAACTAAGAATTCTTTTTTATAACAATGATAACAGGAAATCGTCCTCAACTTTATCGTGAATAAACATTCATGAATAAACAATACCAGTGAAGTAGATAGAAGTAAGAAAGAGGCACACAGAAGCTAGATTAACACTTTTAAAAGAATAAAATAAAAAATAACGATGAAATTAGCTTAACAAATAACTTTCTTTGTAAATGTTTTCTCACATTAGCTTCACAAAGAGCTTACTTTTAAATGGGAGGCAAGCTCATTATAACTTACAGAAAAGTTTATTTCATTTTACTTCCTAAATTTTTTCTCCAATGAGTTCTTATGAAAGAATTTATCTACATAGAATCTCAAATCATTTATAAACAAAAACATATACAAGCAAAGCAAGAGTGAGAGAGAGAGAACTTCTTTGGCAACATCATTCACTCCTTTAGACCAATCATATTTGTGTAACCCCCTAACCTAAACAACTGTTGAATTAATAGAGTTGATGGCAAACTTGGTGTGCATCGTAGTATAAGTTTTCTTGTTGGTGACAACGTGAAAGACTAATCTTCCGGGGATTGCTAAGTTTTGCAAATCCTGAAAATCTAAAAGTTAAACTCAATTTATATCAAATCATAACAAATGAAACCATAAGCAAAATTTGGCAAACTGAAAATTCTATTATATGGCACAAGCACATGCATGACATGGTAGGAGAGTCACGTTTTCAAGCTCTCCATCACTCACACAACCAAACCATCAAATTTACCATTATCCTTGCGTCACAAGCACCGACACACATACCAATGGAAGGGATTCATCACTATCATTCAACACAAGCACCAATCATCATCCACATCTTGATCTACATTCTTATTTTCACAATAAACCAGCACCCAAGTCGAGACAAGCGTCAATTTTTCACCTCTTTTACCATCGTTGTCGGAGCCATGGCAGCCTCCGTCGAGCTCCAACCTCTCTTGGGCCACTACTTGTGCATGACCGATAGTGCCACTAGAATTATCTCCCTGTCTCCTCAATATATCGCTTCTTCTTCCTCCTCACCTTCTTCGTCTGACTCGAACGACATATTCTCTATCGACTCGTCATTGTAGTGAACCCTTACGCTAGGCCATTTCGATGATGAGTTGCTTGCGACATCAGATTGGTGAATCCTTGCCATGGAATCAATGAGGAGCATGTATGAAGCGTGGATGAAGGGGGATTGGGAAGGTTTTTTGCATTGTGGAAGAAGGAAAGGGTTATCTTGGAGTGGTGTGTGAGACGAATGAGGGTTTGGAAGAGGAGGTCCTTAGTGAAAAGAAAAAAAAATGATATTTACTAGAAAAATGACTATAACTCCCATTTTTTGATTCCCATCATTTACTTCTTGATGTGACTTAATGTGAACCATTGATTCTTTCAAAGGAAAAGATAGTGTTATATTAATTAATAGTTCACACTAAGTCACGTCAGGGAGTAAAGAATAAGAGTCAAAAAAGGGAAGTCATAATATCATAATTCTATTTACGGTGTACTATAAAAAATATCACAAAATTTGTGGGGATTTTTAGATAAACCCCTTTCATTTACCAGAGGTTTGAGAAACCTCCATTACTTTATTCGTTAGCAAATGTTATTATAACCGCTGGTAATAAACATCCGTTAAAATCAATATATTTTGTAGTGTTTTATCCTTAGCTTCTTTTAAAGAAAAAATATATCATCCCACACCTTAGCCAAAGAGAATATATACATGTTGAGTATGAGATTAAATTAGTTTAGGGTAAGGTACAAACACCCCATAACAAGTAGGGATAACAACGAGGTGGGGGCGGGGATGAGTTTCACTATCCATACCCATCCTTAGAGAAAAAATTCATCCTTATACCCAAATCCAACAAGTATCAAATTTTTGTCTCACCCTCATCCGGAATGCGTAACGAGTATATATTGTTCTCGTACGCGTACCCACTTTTGTACTGTTTCAATATCAATTAATTAGTTTTTATAAAATAATAAAAAATTATAGTACAGGAAACATAATATTATCAAATATTCAACATTAAAAGGAGGATTGTTTATTCAATATCAAATATTTTAAAAAGAAATTATAATTGTATATATTTCAAATTAGAATACAAAATAAAATATCATGAAAACCAAAACATTTATTAAATTTGGAAACCTTGATGAAACCTAGTTAATAAAATTTTAACATATTTTAAAAAATATATAAAAGGAAAAAATATTCAAATTAAAAAATATTTTAAATGTCTCATTAGTTCAATTTTTTAAATTGTAATGAAATCACTTTTTTATACACTAATTAAAGCTATAATACATCACTTAATCAAACTTATACACACAACAAATATTAAACTAATAATAATAGAATTTTAACGTAGATCTTTCATCTTTTGAACTTCAATATAGATTGGATACTAATAAAAAAATCATGACAACTACATTAAATTAATATATTATAGTAAACAAAATTTATTTATACAATTATATTGATAAAAAATACAAGTATGATAATGAGATAAAAAAATAATAATTATATAAAAAATATCAAAACAATATTTTAAGTGATAAAAATAAACTACAAATAAAAATATTAAAAAAAATGATCAAATGTGTGTCTTAAAAATACTTTGAGAGATCATTGAATGAAAGAAAAACAAATGTATAATTAAGGGTATGATAAGATGAAAAATACCTTAGATATCTAAGAAAACTTTTCAAAATCAACCTAGTCAGTTGAGTGATAACGAAAATTGTTTTAGCAAAGCAAAAAAGTTATTCAAATGAAACAAAAAATAATAATAATAGAATAAAAAAATAATTTTTTATATTACCCAGTAAATGAAAAGTTTAAGCTATTATTGAACACTTAAATTGAGAGTGTTAAATATACTTATATGAAAAGAAAGTATTCAATAAATATAAGTATTAAAAAAGAATAGAAATATTCAAATGTAAAACATAAAAAAATATTTAGTTGACAAACATCATTTGAACATAATTGCATAAAGGTTCTTTAATAGACTATGGCTATTTATATGGCTATTTAATAGACTATGAGTAGAGGACGAGGATATAACAGGTATAGAGATGTGGATGAGACGAATATGTACATTCCCATTTGTCGCAACCAAAATCACGATGGACGACGAACCAAAAATTAAATTTGAGAAAAAAACATATTGAAGTCGCCACCATAGTTTATTCTGGAAAACTACGGAAGAACCAAAAAGATAAGACAAGGTCTACAAAAAACCAGATATTAAGTCCGGGAGTCGGTTACGCGTGGGGAAGGTATTAACACCCCATAACGTCCGTTCTAAGACGATATCTTTAATTAAATATGCATAAGGATGTGGTTTTCAAAATATTTATTTTTCCTCAAAAGTATTAATTAAAGAATATATAAAAGAAACAAAAATAATTTTTTAGCTTTTTGGTCCCGACGAGGATTAATCCTCGCTCCTACGTATCTCCATTCACAATGGAGAATCAAGGTTACGTAGTTCTTTAGAATCTTTTAGAAATTGTTGATTTGATTTTTTTTTTATAATTTTGAAAACCTTTTTATGTTTTTTGGTATTTTTAATTATTTGAAAATGAGTGTCACGCAACGCGAGCAACCTGACAGACACTAAAATTAAACCAAGAAAACTGTTTTTTTATCTTTGGTTCTTTTTATTATTTTTTATATATTTTCTAAAAATAAATTTGAAAATTGGTGTCGCACAGCTCGAGCGGCCAGATAGACATTAAAAGAGATGAAGAAAAATATTTGTTTATGATTAAAAAATATATAATAAAGAATGAAAAAAAATAAATCAAAAGAATTAGAAATTGGCAATGACGTACCTTCAAAAATTTTCGATATATGTTCTCTTCTATATCAATCTCACCCTCTCGTTTTCCCAACAAAGGTAAAAAGAAGGAGTGTTTATGTGGGTGGTAATGGAAGAGAAAGAGGAAGTGTATCAAATATTTTATTTTGATTTTCTACCTCCTTCAATATGTTTTTTTTTTTTGCTTTGAAAGAGAGATAAAAAAGGAGGTGTGTAAGTGGGAGTGGTGATGGGAAATAATTAAAGAAGTGTAGAGAATATATTTTTTCGGTTCGCCCCCATTTCATATGACATAGTGCGTATTTATATTCACACCTTGCAATATTAATGCAATCTCAGCCTTAATTGTAATGAATAATATAAGGAAGAAATTGGTCATGATAGCATCACTTTATGGGAATCAAATCGCAGCAAATAAGAGCATAATATCAATCAAGATTGCTAATATTGATTCTAACCATTAGGAAACCAGAGCACAAAATCAATCCCAATTAGTAATATTGATTATAACCATTTGAAGAAATATTTCTTCTAATTAGTAGAATCATATCACTACGTTCTCTTTCAGGAACTAAGGATAGAAGATATGTTGAGTTGTTGGGCTGAGGAAAAGGAGTGCGATAATTAATAACAAATTGGGTTCTTCCTTCTTTTTTCCTTTTTTTTTTCTTTTTCTTTTCATTCTCTCTTTTTTTTGTTTTTTTTATAAAATTAAAGTTTGAAAATCTTGGAAGAAAATTTTATTTCATGCTTTTCTATTTACCATCATCTAAAATATATTTTTTTATTTTTTAGTTTTGAAAAATAAATTTATTCACTCGGACGAAATTGAGTGTTGATAATTGCCACTTTTTACTTAAATTTTATTAGATATATGAAAGTTTGACTTTTTCATATTATCGTAGTAAAAGATAACTAAAGATAGAGACACTAATTTCGTTTGGATTTCAAAAAAAGACAAATTTGAAGACAAACTTGACCTTCCAGAGGAAATGGTCTGTATCTGAAAGAAAAAAACTAGGTGACTATTATCAAGTAGAGGGTCTCCATCTAGAGGAGAGGGTCTATTCATAGGATTCAGTGACCATTACCATGTAGAGGGCCCTAATTTGAAAATCACATTCTTTTTGGAAACCTGACTTTTTGAAAAAAAGATTAGACCAATTCCGAGGATAGGATCTATATCAAAAAGATTCGGTGACTGTTACCATGGAGAGGGTCCCGATCTGACAAATTTATTATTTTCTTTTTTTACTTTTGGAAAAAAACGGATTAGACCAATCATGAGGAGAGGGTCTATATTGAAAGGAAAGAAATCAATGACCATTGCCTCGCAAAGGGCCTTGATGTAAAGAAATCAATGACCATTGCATCATAGAGGGCCTCAAAGTGACAAAGAAATCAATGACCATTGCCTCGCAAATGGTCTTGATGTGAATATAAGGAAATCAATAATCATTGTCTCGTAGAGGGTCTTGATGTACACATAAGGAAATCAATAACCATTGCCTCGCATATGGTCTTGATGTAAATATAAGGAAATCAATGACCATTGTGTCACAAAGGGCATTGATGTAAACATAAGGAAATCAATAACCATTGCCTCGTAGAAGGTCTTGATGTATAAAATAAAAGCAATGACCATTGCCTCGTAAAGGGTCTTGATGTAAACATAAGGAAATCAATGACAATGGTATTACAAAAGGTCATGATGTAAACATAAGAAAATCAATGACCATTGCCTCACAGAGGGTCTTGATGTATAAAAGGAAATCAATGACCATTGCCTCGTAGAGGATTTGGATGTAAACATAAGGAAATCAATGACCATGATCTTACAAAGGGTCATGATGTAAACATAAGAAAATCAATGATCATTGCCTCGCAGAGGGTCTTGATGTATAAACAGAGAACCTTGATTTTGCTCTTGAAGTGTAGATAAACACCGCGTGAATGTCTAACATTTGTGAGACTTACACAAAAATAAAATAAAATAAAACATATCAATGCTGATTTTTTTGGAAATGATTTTCAATGATTTTGTGGAGTATGATGGATGATTTGATGATGCATGACATGTTATGATTTTCTTTTTAAACCTATATGATGATGCATACATGGATGCGTGGATGCATGGGTGGAATTTGCTTTTTTCATTTTTTATTTTTCCTTTATTTTAATTTGGGAGCAAGGAAAACTATGCTTAGAGGTTAGAAAAAAAAAATTGAGGCAAAACAAAACTAGGATTAGGGGCTAGTGTGAAAACTGGGCTTGGGGGCTACTATGAAAACTGGGCTTGGGAGCTAGTATGGAAACTGGACTTGTGGGACAATGTGAAAATTTAGCTTGGGGGCCAATATGGAAACTGAGCTTGAGGAATAGTGTGAAAACTAGGCTTGAGGACTAGTGTGGAAACCGGGCTTAGGGGCTAGTGTGGGAACTTGGCTTGAGGGGCAGTGTGGGAACTAGGCTTAGGGACCAGATTGGAAACTGGGCTTAGGGTATATTGGCCATTCATATGAATGAAAAGGACCATAAATTTGAGAAACATCATAGAAACAAATTTGTGTATTTTTTTTTAATTTTCTTCCTTCTAAAATGAAATGATTCAATAACCATTCATATGAGTGAAGAGGTTCTGATTAGAAAGGTGGAAAATATTTTATTCACAAATATGAATGACTCACGTACGCATGACTTGGTATGGTGTATCAAATACCTTATGTTTGAATTTTTGTTTTGCATTTCTTTTAAAACAAATTCGAATTGATCTCCATTTCATTGGTATTTCAAATTCATGGAATCATTCTACTTTGATATTTTTTTTTTACTTTTTCAAATCATTTCTTTAGTCTAATCAATTTACTAACGAATACTTTTTTTTAATCATTTCTTTTGAAGCAGTATTTGAATGACATCCATGAAATTGCCAAGGGCTTGAAAAAGCTTAGATGAGGTGATGAAGATTAACTAGGGAGTTACCCCAATTTGAATTGGTCTCGGGGCACAAATTGTGTTTGGTGTAAGACCCGTGAAATTTAACTAATTAATTAATTAATGTGATGTGAAAAAGTATTAACTCAAATGGTTGAGAGTGCTTAATTATGTGAGAGGACTTGGGTTTAAGTTCTATGTATGTCGTTTGTGTGTTATTTAATTTATTATTATTTTTGATAATATGCTTGATCATGTTGAGTGATAATATAATCATAGAATTATATTAATCATCATGACACATGAATTGGTTAAATGGTTGTGCATTGATTTGACATTGGCATGGTTAGGGGTTCAAACCTTGGTAGAATCAAATAAAACTTTCTTTTTGCCAAAATTTTATTTGGCATGAAGGTGAAAGGGCATAGGAACCCTAGCTGGCCAAGGAGCAGCCACTCTTGGCTGAAAAACAGTCCATAGCGAACCATTGAATGACAATTAACATCACCATAAGCTTCATTTTCGTTTTTGGCCATTAACCACCATTAGGTCCTAATTAAAAAGCCAATTAGAGGAGAGAAGGAAGGTTTCTGAGTTTTGGCCATTGTAGAGCATTGTGAGGAGTGAATTTCTAGAGAGGAACCGTGGTGCGTGCATGAATAGAAGAGCATAATTGTGGTAGAATTGGGGAGACCATTGGTGATCAAGGAGGAACAATCTTTTTTCTCAAATTTTAAGCAAAGGGAACCAGGTTAGGGGAGCTAGAATTCGTTACTTCTGTGTGTTAAGTTTAATTGCTTTATGAATAGCCTGTATATGTATGAATCATTGTCTCTCACGTTGAAATTCTGGGTTTCTAAAAATTTTCAAGAAATTGTCCGCCGGGCATTCAAAGCCGCCATGTGGCTTATGCTGTTTTTGTGTTGTTTTTGGGTTCCAGAGATGGAACCGCCTGGCGGCACAAGCCTAACTGCCAGGCGAGGCTTGGCTGTTCAACCCAGTTTCTGGGTTTTGATGAACGGCTTAGCGGTGATGAACACTCACCAGGCGACACGAACCAATTTTGGTTCAATTTTGGTGTTTTGGGGTTCCTAAGTTAACTCTCATTGGGGTAAAAGACAGAAATAACGATTGGTAAATGGTTGGAGATCAGATTTCGTGGGATTATATGTAGTTGAAGGTTCACTTGAATGAAAATCTATTTGAACAATAATTTAGGGTTGATGATTTAGGGATTTTTATAGTGGCACTAAATTAAGGGGAAAAGGTTAATGGAATTTCACTTATTGGAAGTTTTAGGAATGGATCATGAACCTAAACATGTGAGTACAACCTTTTGAGTCGTAAATTGAATGAAACCAAGGTAGTGGAGAGTGGTTAAGGTTCGTAGGTGCAAGGGGGATTTTTGGGTTTTTGGAACAGTAGGAACCGCTTGGAAGCACCCAATTGGCCGCCAAGCGCCATACCAAAGATGCAGGTGGTGTTCTGATTCACGAAAAATGTTGTTTTTCATATTTTTGCGGAACAGGAACCGCCCGGCGCTGGTTTTGTACTGCTAGGCGCTAGGTTCCTGATTTTTGGGCCCTAGGCGCTACCATTTTTCCGGTTTGTGCAGTTTTTGTAAAACTTCCTTTCCCAGTTCGTTAACCGTCCGATTTAGGTGAAATTTTGACAGGTGGTTCATCACATGTAGTTCTTCAATTTGAACGGTGAAGATTTGATTTAGAAGTCAGTAGCTATATATATATATATATATATATATATATATATATATATACATACATATACATATACACACACACACACACACACACATATATATATATATATATATATATATATATATATATATATATATATATATATATTAAGCATTATTGTTGGTTTTGAAGTCTTTAAAATGCATGAATAAGCTCTTGACAATTGGTAAATAACTTGACGTAAGTTATCCTAAGTCTTGAAGCCTTGAAGGGAAATTGGTAATATGTTCTGGAGTTAGTTCTGCCAGGCGATACTTGCAAATTCAGTTTGTGTAGAGGCGCTTGGCACTTGGCGTTACACGTCCCCCGCCAGGCGGTCTAGAAGTGGGCAGCGCCTATCGCTTCGTGAGCAGCACCAGGTGATTTAGCTGCAACAGGAATTATGTTTGTTGGCATTTCTCACGTGATCTACAAGGCTTCTAGGATATCTTAAAGGTCGGCTTGCTGGTGTTCCTAGAGTTATGACTCAGAATGTATCCCTTGAGTTGTGGCTCGGGATAGGGGTTAAGCACGTGACTTTCCTTGAGTTGTGGCTCGGAATGACATCCCTCGAGTTGTGGCTCGTACGGCAGATCCAAATAGATTGCCCTCCTTGGTATAAAACCAACGAGTTTGGTAGTCTTGGGGCGTTACGAACTATGTTCGTATGGGGAACTCCACCTGGTGTTACGGTGTGTGATCTATAACAAGGTTTTTCGCAGGTGCTCTATCGGTTGTGATCGATAGGTGTGGCAGCAAGACATCTTGAGATATTCACTAGAAGACGTAGAACACGGTTAACATGGTTGTGGCCATGTGGTATGAAATCAAAGGATGGAATTCCTTTGGTGTGAATGTGTTATATATATAAATGTGCTGTATATATGTTTTATTCTATTAGCTCACCCTATCCGCTTATGTTTGGCGATGATCGTGTATACGGTACACAGAAGTAAATGATGTTGCAGGTGGATCCAGTGAGACTTACAGACGGAGCATGGGCTAGCTTGGGAGTTTTTCATAAAGTTGTTTTTATTTATTTATGGACTTTACAGATTTGTAATCTTTGATTATTAACATGGTTTTATTACAATAGAGTTTATCAGTTGAATTTGAGATACTGTATGAACAAAGTAAAGTTTTAAATTTTCCTGCGTTTTGGGAAATGTTATTCAATAAATGAAGTTAATTATTAATTCTCTATTTTATTATTTTAAATCCGTAATATTCTGTCAGGATGTTACATTTGGGCTTTCCCTAGTTATTGATGGTATGAAGGAAATGATAAGAACTTCAAAAATTTGTCCTTGGGGTGAGAGCCTAGGATTGTCTTAGGGTGCAAAAGTGTGTTTAACTTTTCCCAAATGAGGAGATTAAAAAAATGACGGGGTGTTCACAAGTTGCCCCTAATGTGATCACTGTCTTCAATGTAAATAAATGCCCCAATTCAGAATGAATGATGAGAATATATGAATTACAAACAGAGTGACTGCCCCCATTTGGGTTTGGGATTGATAAAGATGGACTATTTTAAAGGGTGTCAAGGTTTAGGCTTAGAGCGGGGATATTGTTGGAGCAAAGATGGAGTTTCATGAATGAATTGAAAGGGGACAACCTAAATTTAACTTAATTGTCTGATTGCCCATGCTAATTTTGAAGTTTTGGAAATATTTCACCCAAATATAAACTGCCCCAGTGTTTAAAAGCAAATCTCTCAACACACTTTTTTAATCTTTTCTTTTTCTTTGTTTTTAGAACAAACTTGTTAGGAAATCAAAATTTTCCTCTAAATTAAAACCTTCAAAAGATAACAACCAATCTTTGATCTGTGTTGACTTTATTAGGCTTATATTGTGGCCAAGGCTAGGGGTATGGAAGTAAATGATAGTAAAGGCCCAAACAAGTGATGTGAGGGTTGTTTCAAACAAGGATCTTTGAATAATGTTTCATTCAGATATTCTTTGACTTCTTCTTGTTCATCTTTTGCTTCTCTTTTTCTTTTCTTTTCTTGATATAACCATTTCTTTCTTTTTCTTTCTTTTTATATTTTTGTATTGGTGAACTACCATTCAGATGAAACAAATGCAAACATTATTTCAACCCTTAGCGTGAGGATGACCCTTGTTTAGGGTAATTTGAAAGAAATTTTTTGGAAGGCTCAAATTGGGTAACAAAGGATAATTACTTTTATTTCTTTTTTTGGATAAAGAAGCATGGCCACACATCATTTCAAATCATGATTGTTTTTCTCAAAAAAATTTAATTCACAGCAAAATAATTGATTCCATTATGACAGGATGCCTTTTGTTTTGTTCTTTTTTTTCACTTTTTTGTCTTATTTTTGCCCTGATTGTCCCTCAAAGTTTTCAACCTAGCTGTTTATTCTTCATTTTTTTTGTGTTCAGAGAGTTTCTTGTGATCATTTTAAGGTATGTGTCCACTTTATGATAATCCTCCATGGAAATGAAAACAATGTTTAGAGTGGAAGAGAGATGGAAAGAGAGATGGATTTGAGCAATTTCATGTATGCAAAACTAGATGATGCTTCAAAAGACATGATAACAAACAAAATTTTATTTCTTTATTCAATCCACTAATTTGACCAAATAATATTTTATTATTTCCTCATTTTTCATAAGAAAGATTCCAAGAATTTAGTGATAAGTAAAGTAGAATACAACTTGAATTCATTATAGTGCAATTTTTTTTTCTTCTAAAATTTATGTTGATGCATGCTATGTGTTTGAATGCTATGAACAGGGTACCGTGAATGACCATAGAATGGGAATGCAATGCATGGTTATGCCTCGCTAAACACTTATTCATATGATATGCCAATGAAATGTATGCTTAGGCCTTATGAGGTATTTTTCCTTTTTTTTATAATGGTGTGATTGTGATGAATTTATTATTATATACAAGGAAATGTGAGGGTAAATGACACAAATATTCTCCCTTTTGTGTCTTAATTTAACATAGGTTTGACACTTAAAGTTGTAAAACAAGGTATATGTGCTCACAAGGATAGTTCCCTAATACCTAAAGATCAAGGTCACTAGAGTTATGGTCCACTTCATGGCATTTCTCACGATAGTTGGTAAACAACAAGAAGTGGGAGTACCAATGAAGCAAACAAACTCTAGCTAGGGTTCTCACAATGACCACTTGGGAAGTACATCCACTGTGACATTGCTACACAATCCCCTCTAATTCTAAGCAACTTAGACCCGGGTATAGGGCCCCACTCATGTAATGAACAAAATATGTGTGTATGAAAGGAGAATACAATGAATACCAAACCCCCCACCTAACAATCATTCCAAATACCAAAATAAAGAAGAATATACACATACAATTATTCTAAATATAAAAAGAGATAAAAATACAGATACCTAAAAAAGAAAAAAAAATGAGAAAGAAAAAACATTAAGAAAAACCACATCAATTTTGCACATCCAAATAAATGCTCTGACTCTCTAGCTTCCCTAGTGGAGTCTCCATCTGTCGCAACTGAAATCGCGACAGACAATGATCACAAAAATAAATTTGAGAAAAAAACATATTGGAGTCGCCACCATAGTTTATTATGGAAAACTACGGAAAAACCAAAAAGATAAGACAAGGTCTACAAAAAAAACCAGATTTTAGGTATGGGAGTCGGTTATGCATGGGAAAGGTATTGGCACCCCACAATGTTCGTCCTCAGACGATATCTTTAATTAAATGTGCAAAAGGATGTGGTTTTCAAAATATTTATTTTCTCCCAAAAATAGTAATAAAATAATATACAAAAGAAACAAAAATAATTTTTTAGTTTTTTGGGCCCAACGAGGATTAATCATCGCTCCTATGTATCTCCATTCACAATGGAGAATCAAGGTTACATAGTTCTTTAGAATCTTTTAGAAATTGTTGATTTGATTTTTTTTTTATAATTTTGAAAACCTTTTTATGTTTTTTGGTATTTTTAATTATTTGAAAATGAGTGTCACGCAACGCGAGTGACTTGACAAACACAAAAATTAAACCAATAAAATTGTTTTTTATATTTAGTTTTGTATATTATTTTTGATATATTTTCTACAAATAAATTTAAAAATTGGTGTCACCCGACACGAGCAGTCATACATATACTACAAGAGATGAAGAAAAATATTTGTTTATGATTAAAAAATATATAATAAAAAATGAAAAAAATAAATCAAAAGAATTAGAAATTGGCAATGACGTACCTTCAAAATTTTTCGATATATGTTCTCTTCTATATCAATCTCACCTTCTCGTTTTCCTAACAAAGGTAAAAAGGAGGTGTGAATGATGTAAATTAGATGATGGGAAAAAGTTGATGAAGGGGTTTTATACATGTTGAGTGTGAGTGATCATTACTATACACAAATGTGCTAAGTGAAACACTGAATTTTGGTGAGTTATTTTTATTCAATTGTTTGGTTATTAATTCTTATAATGATTGAGGATTGAAGTGGATAAATGAAAACCATGCTATTTTGTCTTGAACTTTGGAGCTACAATTGTAATTCTTTGTTGTGGGATTATAAGGATTGAGAAGTCATTTGCTCTTGAATTCTTTTGATCGGTTGGTTTGAGCTTTGTAATTCATAATTCTAAGCTTTCACGAGGACAAGAAAATGTTTAAGTTTGGGATATTTTGGTAATTAGCATTCTCATGTTTTTATTTTTGTTTTATTTTATTATTATCTTTTTAGATATTTCATCTTTTACTTAATAAAATTGAAAAAGATAAGTATTTGGTTTACATATTTAATACTTTGCAGATAAGTACAAATATCAAAACAATTAAGAAGAATATTAACAGAATTTGATCATTGATTCTCAAAGTTATGGATAGAATCAAATATTGATAAAGTTGTTTTTTTAATATAAAATCAAGTACAAATCTTCAAACCCAATCCAAATCGAGCTACTCGTCCAACGAAGGTCCATTTGCACAATAAATTGCGTGTAACTCACTCAGCGAGTGAAGTCGCCCAACGAGTTGCGAGTTTCAGGAAATCTATAAATTAAGGACATGTCAAAGGTCAAAATAACACTTTTAGGGAAGAGGACACTGCACATAAAATGAGTGAAGGTAAAAGCGCATCCTGAAGGTTAGAGACATTCATCTTAGTCATTTTTCTAGTATAGAATGTTTAGGAGTATCTAACTTCCTCATTCACGGGGTTGGGCGTAATGTATTCTTAACTCTTTGTAAATTCCACTATTCAATAAAATTATTTTCCAATACTCTAGTATTTTATTCGTTTTTTTAACTACATATTCTAGATTGATTGCATATGTGGGAGTACCTGCTTATTGAAAGATAGTTTGAGAGACTTGATTAGGATAAAAGAACGGATAGATTTCACATGCTAGACATAGATGTGGAACATTTAGTCATTCATAACATTAGAAACTTGATCATTAATGCTAACTTAATAATAAAAATTGTTTTATTATTCAAGTTTAGACTTGTCGGTAAGAAATTAGAGCTTGTTACAAAAGGTGTGAATGCTAGAAAAAGAATTATAAGTATATTGTTTGGTGTTTTTACTTTGAATTGAATTATGAAAATCAACCCCAGTGAAGCTTTTATCATATATTTTCTTAAATCAAATTAATTGTTTTTATTGTGTGAATTTTTTGCTTTCTTAGTTTTAAACTTATTTCTCATTCATCAATTTGTTTCCTTGTTTGAAAATTCTTAGCCTTCATTAGTAAATAAATATAATTTTTCTAAAATCACATTATTCTCTTGAGAAACGATACTTGGACTTTCCACATTATTACTTGCGATTTAATATACTTGTCGATCTTGTAACAAGTTTTTGGTGTCGTTGTTGGGGATTAAAGTTTGGTTTAATTAATTGTGTTTTGTTTACCAATTTAGGTTTAATTTGTTTTTAGTTTTGGTTATATTGTATAATAAAAAAAGTCTCTTTATTCTTTTAAATTGTTTAACTCGTCCTTTTTAATGTTTCTTTTATTGTGCATGAGAGATAGTATTCTGGCTGATCAATTACTATATGATCTTGAGATTGAACGGGCAACCTGAAGGAATAGAAGTAAAAAATGAAGTCTTTTCAAAGAAGCTCAATAAGCAACAAATATATCAAAATCTTCTAATATTAATTCATTAGATCAAGGAGAAGAAGAGTTCGATAAGGTTCAAAGATAAAATTGTGAGACCGCATACCTTAGGGGACTATTCAACATTCACATGGTCGTTAAATTTCAATAACATTGCTAGGCCAACAATGCCTACAAATAATATGGAGATGAGACCTGCACTTATAGATTTGGTGAAGAGCAAATAGTTTCAGTATTGGTGTGAAGATAAGAATTCCTTTCTTAAATGCATGCATGAGCATCAGGGACCATGCAAACCATTTTTTGTTTTATGTTGATTTAATTGGTTAAACTAATCTCTCAATAAGTGTTTTTTGTTGTTGTTGTAATAGAGTTGTTCTCAACGCATTGTACCTCGGAGGAATAAAACCATTAAGATTATTATTTGTAGCAAACAAATATGAATTCATGTAATAGGGTTTTCTTGCAAGGTGAAAAAGACAACCCAATAATAGAATATTCTAGCCATTAGAGCTTTGAGATTGTTATCTTGTATGAATGCTCTACCTAAAAGAACACTTTTCCTTTTTTTAATGAGTTATTCTCATGTTTATCTTTAGTAGATAAGGGAACAATTTTAGGTTTCACTTTATTTTTCATCAATTTAACAACCAAATTCAAAAAGGTATTTTGTACTGACAAACTCAACATCCTAAGAAATAAAAATATCTCTTGTTTTCAAGTCAAATAATTTCCAAAATTTTTTACCATACGGTATATCCAACAACAACGTAAGTTCTACTATTACTAGCAAACTTATGTCCTTCTCTTTATTGGTTATGAGTATAACAAAGTGATCTAAACACTTTTAAGTGTTCAATTATGGGTAATTGTTCATGAAACACTTTATGAGGTTTTTCTCTCTAACACATTACATAATGTATAGTTTATCAAATAATTTATAAGATAATGATATTTTAATCCACTATTTCAATTACTCTTAAATAATCATATTACATCACACTGTTAAAAAAATAAAAATTAATAATTTAAGAGTTAAAATATTATTATCTATTCTGATCCGATCTAAGTCCGTTCGGTAACATCCGTTAGGAACAATCATTGTACGTTCTCGAAGTATCGTTCGTTTTAGAGCGTTTGAGAAGGAGTTCTAAGTGTTAACTATAGATCACAGTGAACTAATTTAACGTCATACTTGTTTGTGATCATTCAAAGGATTTTTTTTTCTTATTTGCTTAGATTGTAAACACACATTACAGAGAAGCCTTATTCAAAGATTAACAAATTTTAATTAATTACTTAATTCATTATGTTTTACATTTTTGTTAGTTAAAATTTGATAAAAAATTATACAATCACAATTAAAAGTATATTAAGTAACAAGATTAAGTTTAGCTAAAAAAATTGTTAAAATAATTATGATTATAAATATAAATTTAGAAAGAATGTGTTAAAAGTAGTCATAAACATTTTTCTAACCATCTCTTGAGCTAGACTATCAAGATGGTAATTTTATAAAAAAAATATGCAAAAAGTAGTCATATTAACACTTTTCTATATTAGATAGGAAGACATAAAAATATTTAAGAATCAAAATTGTAAATCACTTGATTCTTAATTTTTTGTTATAACAATCAAACATTTTTTTAGGTTATAGGTTATTTGGATCAATTTTGTTTATTTTTAATCAATTTGTCTTTGAACACCATTGTTAAACCATGTTTGATTAAGAGAAAAATTGAAATAAAAATTTTAATTTTAATTTTAATTTTCATTAATTTTTTATTTATGATTTAGTTCTTTTATATTTTTTCGGTCATTATTTTTATCCTTTAATATACAAGAACTTAAGTTTCATTAAAAAAGTTTTTATATCTTTTACATTCTTTATTTGGTTGATTTATGTAAATGGATTAATTTACATTTTAATTTATGTAAATGGATTAGTTTCTTAAAGTTGTACGACGTGTTATGACTTTTACTCTTTTCTTTTCCAATGAAGTTTCACACAAATGACAAATTTAATTAACTTTTTTTGTTTTAACTGAAATTGTATTAGAAACAACGACTTTAGATTTTTTTTCTCTAAAGTATAAAGTTGTTATATGCATGAAGACTTCAGTTTAATTTTTCTTATTATGAACTTCTTTTTAATTTATTTTTGTTATTTATTTAAATGTATTTTTAATTTGTTTAAAGTAAAATGATTTTATAATTTTTATTCTTATCTTTTATAATAATTTATTTTTTTTATTTAACAAATTTAATATCTAAAATTAAATTAATTAATTAAATTAGTTAAATAAAAAACCAAAAAGTAAATCATTAAAATATAACAGAATAAAAATTATAAAATTATTTTACTTAAAAAAAATTATAAATACATTTAAATAAATAATAAAAAATTCAAACCAAAGTCTTTACAATTTCACACTTAAAAAAAAAAATCTAAAATAATCGCTCCTAATACCACTTCAGCTAGAATCACTAATGTTGCGTTCATTTGGGGAGAGTGGTTTATTGAAGATGGAAATTAGAGTTTCTTATGTGTTCGTTTGTGAGGTTTTGAGAGGAAGGTATAAAGATGATTAACGGGATGCAGAAGATTACCAATCTCGCTAATAATGCGCTGATTTGCGTATATTGATGGACTTAATTACCATTTGACCCTCTCCTCTCTCTCACGTGTTGCCATTTCAGGTGAGTCTCCATATTTTTTTTTATATTTGTGTGTGTGCAAGTTGAGTTCTGAAATGGTGTCCATATGAAATGGTGAGAAACTCTTGAAAGCTCATGAAAGTTGGAACACGTTCCAGTCATGACAAAGGGCATGCAAAGTTGGAACCCATCCACTCAAGTGATGTGTGCAAGCTGAACGTGGAGAAATGATTCGATCCCGCTACAACCAGAGAGAAAATGAGAGATTCGATCCCGACTGAAGTGGATCAGATCTAGGACACTTTGTACGGGATTTGATCCCATTTCAATGGATCAAATATGGGGCTTCTTGAGGATTCGATCCCCTTGTCATGGAACAAATCTATGCTTTGTAGTATTTTTTTTTTATTTGTAGTGTTTAAAAAAAATTATGAAAATAATTTTACTCATACAAATATCAATTTATACTACTTATTAAACTAAGGCAAAATGGTAATCTCATTAATACTTCTATTAAAACATATTTTTTAATCTATCACATCAATCAAATCTCTTACAAACTTTCACGAAAATTACCTCTAAATTTACTCACAATTACCTCTAAATTCCTTAAAAAAACAATACAAAATTCACTCTTAAATTAACTCAAACTAATCACTATCTTTCGGATATTCTTTCTCAAATAAACACATCATAAACACAAAAAATATAAATGATTACTACAACTTCAACTCTAACGAGTATGTCAAGGTCTGCATTTTTAACTACTTTATCCGATCTCATCATATTTTAAAAAATATATCCGTTTATATAAAGTAAGATGTAAATTAACTCATTTATGTAAATTAACATCTTTATTTTACTTTCAATTAATCTCTTGATGTTTTCTGGTACCATAAATGATAATATAATAAAGTACAATACAAAAAAAATTACTAAATTTTTTTATATGGTATCATAAATGATAAAATTGCTAACTTAGTTTAAAATTTAAATTAAAAAAATACACGAGAAAACATCGTTTGAATTCTTAGTTTTCCTTCTGCTTTCTCCTTTTAGATTTTTTTTTTCTAATCTTTTTCTCCCAATTTTTTATTTTAAAGTCATTATCATATTTTCTTTTCCTTCCCATCTCCTTTCTGTCACACTGTCAAAATAATCATCTCGTTAATCCCATCACTCCATACGGGTCATTGCTTTCTCTTCTAATCATTGACTCTATTTCCTGTGATGGAATTCGAGTATTTTTCTTCAGCCAGTAGCGATCGTATGCACGATGTGTTCATCAATTTCAGGGGAAAAGACACTCGTAGGAATTTCGTTTCTCATCTCTACGCTGCTCTCTCCAATGCCGGAGTCAACACTTTCCTTGACGAAGCAGATTTTCCCAAGGGAGCGGATCTAAAAGATGGACTATTAGATAGGATTGCAAGCTCCCGGATATGTGTCGTTGTTTTCTCCAGAAACTACACTGAATCGTCTTGGTGTCTTAACGAGTTGGAAAAAATCATTGAATGCCACAAAACTCATGGCCACATAGTTTTGCCTGTATTTTACCATGTTGTTCCCTCCCAAGTTCGTCATCAAACTGGAGATTTTGGAAATGTTTTGAAAGCATTTGCACAGGAAAGATCGTGGGGTGAATCGGTGATGTCGAGGTGGAACACCGCACTCACCGCAGCAACAAATTTTTCTGGTTGGAATGCCAGAAATACCAGGTAATGAATAATTTGAGTTTGTGCAATAACTTTCTTTCCCTATTTCTGTAACTCTCATTTATTAAGGTTTTAATGATAGAATAGAGATATGTAGAAAATAAAATGTAGAATAGTTGAATCAGTTATTTTTTATTATTGGAACTATAAAATGTAAACCTTACTCAATAATAGAGAGTGAAACTAATAATTACATTTTTTATTTTTGTGTTATTCTCTATTTTCCTTTTTCAAGGACAAAATGAGAATAATTGTATAAAATATTTTATTTTGAAGGAATAAGGTCTAAAAGACTATTTAAGTCTTAAAATTATTATATCTTGATTTAAGTATGTTTTAGGTCTTTTATATATAACTGTTTTTTCTATGAGTAGTTAATAAATTTTTTCTTTTAAATTGGATGCTTAATAAATTAGAAATTTTGGTTGAAATTCTTTAATTACTTCCATATGTTATAGTGTCTACATATTTATCAATTTGACATATCTCTAATTCATTCCATCTAAAGTGTTGAGCAATGATTTGTGTTAAGTCCCTTATGTTATTTGTATAAACATAATGCATCATCAAATCATGAAAAATGTATATGTTTTCATAATAATTTTTTTTAAGAAACTGTAAAAATAATTTAGAATCACTTAGAAAATGCAACACAATAATAAGGATACCATTTCTTTCGACAAATAAACCAAAATAGTTTTAATTTGTTTGGTTACTTAGAATAAAAAGTTCATGAAGTATTCATAATAAGATTCATTCGTATTAAGAGACTTATTTGTATTATGTATTCTTTTATAGTAAATTACCATTATACTTGTTTTCTTATTAATTTATTACTGAACTTGAAGGAACCAGGCTCAATTAGTGGGCGAAATTGTTGAGGTCGTTCTCAAAAAACTAGACAACGCATCTATGTCTATTACTGAATTTCCTGTTGGCTTAGAATCCCGTATTCAAGAGGTGATTGGCTTTACTAAAAGAGAATTCTCCACAGTTTGCATCATAGGGATATGGGGAATGGGAGGGTTGGGTAAAACTACCACAGCCAAAGCCACCTTCAATCGGATTCATCGTAGATTCACGGATAAATGTTTCATTGAAGATATTCGAGAAGTTTGCGAAACAGATCGTAGAGGCCATGTTCATTTGCAAGAACAACTTCTTTCGGGCATCCTCAAAGCAAAGGTGAACATAACAAGCGTTGGGATGGGAAGGGACATGTTGGAGAATAAACTTTCTGTAAGAAAGGCACTCATTGTTCTTGATGATGTTAATGAGTTTGGCCAATTAAAAGACCTATGTGGAAATCGTAAATGGTTTGGTCATGGAAGTGTAATAATCATTACGACTAGAGATGTACGCCTTCTTAAGAAACTTAAAGTTGATTATGTGTATAAGATAGAGGAAATGAACGAAAATGAGTCCCTTGAGCTTTTTAGTTGGCATGCTTTTAGAGAAGAAAAACCGAAAGAAGACTTCAATGAAGTTGCAAGAAGTGTAGTTGGTTATTGTGGAGGACTACCTCTAGCTTTGGAGGTTCTTGGTTCTTATTTGAGTGAGAGGACAAAGAAGGAGTGGAAAAGTGTGTTGTCAAAGCTAAAAAAAATTCCCAATAATCAAGTTCAAGAGAAACTGAGAATAAGTTTTGACGGTTTACGCGATCAGATGGAAAAGGATATATTTCTTGATGTATGTTGTTTCTTTATTGGTAAAGACAGAGGCTATGTTACAGATATACTAAATGGCTGTGGACTACATGCTGATATTGGAATAACAGTTCTCATAGAACGTAGCCTCATAAAAGTTGTAAAGAGTAACAAACTCGGAATGCATGATTTGCTAAGAGACATGGGACGAGAGATTATTCGGGAAAGTTCAGCAAAGAGACTAGGGAAGCGCAGTCGATTGTGGTTTCATGAGGATGTAGTTGAAGTATTGACAAAAAATACTGTAAGTACATTCTTTATATACAGTTTTGAAACTTGAAAGTGTTTGCAGTGCATGTGTAGTTAGGCTGAACTTTATGTATGACTCTCTCGTTAGCAAAGTAAAGTGTTTTACTAAGTTATTTTTCTTTGGTCTTGTCATCACAGGGGACAGAAGCTATTGAGGGATTGACTCTGAAATTGCAGTTAACCAGCAGAGGTTGCTTCAATACTTCTGTTTTTAAGAAAATGCAGAGGTTGAGATTATTACAACTTGATCATGTAAACCTCACTGAAGATTATAGGTATCTTCCTAAGCAACTGAGATGGATCTATTGGAAAAGATTTCCTTTAAACTACATACCTCACGACTTTTATTTGGGAAGAGTAATTGCGATTGATCTAAGGCACAGTAATCTTAGACTAGTCTGGAAAGAACCCCAGGTATATATTACAGGACAATTTCTTTTAAAACTCATGTTGAATAGAATAGTAATTGTTTCCAGTTACCACCTTGTTGTAGGTTTTTCCGTGGATGAAAGTCCTCAATCTTAGTCATTCCAAGTACTTGATCAAAACCCCTGACTTTTCAGAATTACCAAGTCTTGAAAAACTCATTCTCAAAGATTGCCCAAGTTTGTGCGAGGTACACCAGTCCGTTGGGAATCTCCAAAATCTTCAATTGATAAATTTGAAGGACTGTACAAGCCTTAGCAGTCTCCCAAGACAAACATACAAGTTGAAATCTTTGAAAACTCTCATCCTATCTGGTTGTTTGAAGATAGACAAATTGGAAGAAGATATAGGGCAAATGGAATCCTTGAGAACTCTACTTGCTAAAAATACTGCAGTGAAACAAGTTCCCTTTTCAGTAGTAAGATCAAAAAGCATTGGATATATATCCCTATGTGGATTTGAAGGATTATCACGTAATGTTTTTCCTTCTATCATTTGGTCTTGGATGTCACCAACAATGAATCCTCTATCTCGTATTCATTCACTTAGTGGCACTTCATTATCTCTTGTCTCCATGGATATGCAGAACAACGATTTGAGTGATCTAGCACCAGTGCTTAGCAATCTTTCAAATCTCCGAAGTGTTTTGGTGCAATTCAATACAGAGGTTCAATTATCTAAACAATTAAGAACAGTTCTGGATGGTGTATATGATGTAAATTTTCCTGGGTTAGAGGTAACATCATACACATCACAAATTTCAAAGGATTGCTTGAAGTCTTATTTGATTGGCATTGGAAGTTACGAAGAAGTCTTCAATACTATATGCAAGAGCGTATGTGAGGTTCGTTCTCTTTATCTTTGTCTACTTACCTTTACTACTTATTAGCTATTGATTATGAGAAAGTGAAATCATAGCAATGAAATATTTAAAGGAAACTTCAATGTTCACCTTCTTTATCTGTTACCAAATGATTTATAGTGTTAAACTTCATATATTTCTACTGAATTTATATTTTTTTTTCAGTGTAATGACCATATAAATTCAGAATAGCCTTACACTTTCACTTGTATAGCAGATGATTTAGTCACAAATTTTGTTTCAAGGGAAGTATATATGTTAGTTATTGATAATTATATCTATTCATTTGTCAGTTTGTTTTTGTTCTTTCAATAATTATAAAGGTAAACATTGTTGATTAATAAAATATTAGATTCCTTGTTTTCAAAAAACTCCAACAAAATGTATGAGTCTTCTTCTTACGTAACAATGGAATCTGAAACAAGTTTTTCCCTATTCACTCTTGAAGTATTTGATGGTAAAACTTTGACTTTTGGGTAGTGAAAATGAAGTCTTATATAGAGACATTTGATTTTTTGTAAATCGTACAAGAAGATTATGAAATACTATTATTGCCACAAAATCTTACCATGGCCCAAATCAAAAGTAGCAAGAATAGGAAAACAAGAAATCAAAGTTGTCTTTTTTTCCTGTTTTTCTCATACCATCTTAACAAAAATTGTGACTTTCAGATAAGTTAAAGAAATTTGGGATTATCAAAAGAAGTATATGTTGGAGAAAGAGTATGAAACATGCAAGTACTTTAGATTTCTATTTCAGTTTAATGAGAAAATAAATTCATAATATGCAGACATTTCTATTTGAGGAGCAAGTCAACCAGTTACTACTTTTACTCAAAGGATCAAGTTTGTTAGTTAGTAATAATTATATTTCTTAAATTTTTAGTATATTTTTTTCTCTTTCAATAATTATAAAAGTATAAGTTGTTGATTAATAAAATATCATACTTTTTTTTTTCTTTCAACTTAAAATATTCTAACGTTTTCTGTTTCTATTTTTTTCCAGTTTTTTTCCTGGATAATTCCAACATCCAGAAATATCTTATTTCTATACTAAAAAACAAAACTATTATTGACCAAGTTTGTTTGAATTAATTATCAGAGCTATGTTCTAATTATGTAATACTCGTTATTTTCTTAGATATTGTAATTCGGTAACTTTGGAATGAAAAAAATAGCGATTGGAAAAGTCCATATGAATATCAGGCATAAATGACTACGGTATTTTTCTCATGCTACAGGGATTGGCAACCAGCGAGGCTTGTGATGTTTTACTCCCAGGTGACAATTATCCTTATTGGTTGGCCCAAACAGGAGAGGGACGTTCAGTGTCTTTCATTGTGCCTGACGATTGTTGCATAAAGGGAATGGCTTTGTGTTGTGTATTTTTCAACCCCTGAAAACACGATGACTGAATATCTTGTTAGTGTCTTAATGGTTAATTACACAAGGTGCACCATCCAGATATACAAGCATGACACAGTAATTTCCTTTAATGATGAAGATTGGCGTGGCATAATGTCACACTTAGGATCAGGAGAAAAGGTGGAGATTTTTGTGACTTTCGGGCATGGATTTGTTGTAAAGAAAACAGCTGTCTATCTAATGCGTGATGAATCAAGTGATATGGAAGTGGATCTTTCTCCTAAGCCAAATAAAAATCTGTTTGTAAGATTCATGAAAAAAATTGTCTCGAGTAAGAATAAAGAACAAGTGCCAACCAATTTCTGAATATGCGAAAGTCATCGAAAAGGATTCTCAAGTTCTTCTTGGAGAGGTGAATTTTATTAATAACGTCTGTAAAGTCCTGTTAAAAGTTCATTTTTCATTGTGTTAGGTTTCATGGTTGCCAGACATTGTGTGATGTTCAAATGTGCTTCATGCATCGAGTGCTTCTGTGTTAGTTCAGGAAATGCTTACACCCCGTGATGCTATTACAAAGAATCAAGTTTTAATTTGTCAAAAACCCAACAATATATGAAAAGTCAAGCTGACAAAAGAGAAAGAGATGTTCACTTGGAGAATTGATGTTAGTAAAACTGCAGTCATATAGGCAACACACTGGCTTTGAGAAAGAATCAGAAGTTGAGCATGCACTATTTTCGACATTTTGAGGTTCTTAAGAAAATTCGACTAGTTGCCTAAAGGCTTAAGTTTCCTGAGCTGAGACTGTTCGAATTCATCCTGTTTTTCGCACTTCATTGCTCAAGAAATTCATAAGGAGCATGCCATTGCCTCTGACCATCACAGAATACGACCCCTCAGTTGAACCATTACAAGTTTTGGACTCTCGTACCATCATGAGACATTCGCAGCTAATTCCTCAAGTTTTAATTCAATGGAATTCTTTAAATTCTTCTACTGCTAGCTGGGAGGATGTTAAAGAGATTAAGGAAAATTCTCATAAGTTTAACCTTGCGGATAAGGTTGCTTTCAGTGGAAATGGTATTGCAACACACAAAATAATGCTAAGCTAGATGAGGAAAAAAAAGGGAGTTAGGCAAAAAAGCCACGTGGAAGGTGATCTGAAAGATGGGGACAGAAGGAAAAGTGTGAAGCAAAAGAAAAAGAAGACCATGTTCAAGGATTTTGTACTGGAGAAGACAGAGTGTGGTATATATTCTCTCTGAAATTCTCTATCGGGTAATATGTTTCTTCCATGCTCTGTTCTGATTATTCTTACTTGTCTGATTACCCTTCCAGGTTATTGTCGCTGCTGAAATCAAGAAGCTGCTACTGTTCATATACAATGATTTCATTACTTCTATTGTATTGATCTATAATACTAAAACTTTGTTATATTTAAAAATATAAGTAAAATCCACGTCTTGTTCAGAATTCTCCTTTTAAGATGTTTTAGCTGCCCAACGTTAACAACTCCTCTGAATAAAGCCTCGTTGTCATCTTTGCTAGACCCTTAGACATGAGCTAAAACAACCTAGGTATATTTTGCATGACATTTTCATTTAAAAACGAGGTTAATTATATGTTTAAATACTATTTTGGTCCCTCTTTTGATCCAGTTTGTTCAATTTGGTTCCTTCTTTTTTGTCGTGTTCAATTTGGTCTTTGATTTGGTAAATTATGTTCAATTTCATCATTTTCATTGATGCCATTTAAATTGATAGCAACATAGTGTATATGCTAGCACTGTTGACATGACGTAGCACTGTTCACGTTATAACTGGTTGTGTTTTGTTCAAATAAATTCCTATTTTAGTTAAAGTTGTTCAATTTAGTTCTTATCATTTATTTAATGATCCTTCACCACTGCCATGAACAAATTAAAAAGTCATTGTTGTCACTTACTTCTATGGTTATTGTTTTATTTCCTCGTAGAGAGAGGGAAAGGAAGAAAAATATATCGAACTAGTCGTTATGCGCTCCGATAACATCGTTGCAGTTTCGTTATTAACCATATTCACTTGCTCCTACAACTCCGTATCGAGACCAAATTGAGTAAACTTGCTTTCTTGCTTTTATCGTCTCGGTCTTGTTTCATCGAATTGAATCAATGTCTTACGCTTCATCATCCTCAAAATCTAAGCCCCGATGGATATATGATGTGTTCATCAGTTTCCGGGGGGAAGACACTCGTAAGAATGTCGTTTCTCATCTTTATTCCGCTCTTGCAAACGCCGGGGTCAACACTTTTCTGGACGATAAGAAGCTTGCCAAGGGACAATAGCTGAAAACAGAACTGTTTCATGCAATAGAAGGGTCTCAAATTTCCATTGTTGTTTTATCCAAAAACTACATTTACTCTACATGGTGTCTCGACGAACTAGTCAAAATCATGGAATGCCATGCTTTTAATGGTCAAGTGGTTTTGCCCGTGTTTTATGGCGTTTTACCTTGGTTTCTACGTAGCCTGGACGACGTTTCTTTCGAAGTTATTATGGAAAAAGCTAGTGACCTCCATGTTAGGCAATAAATCTGCTGGACAATTATCTGCTGTTATATAATATGCATATTTGTAATAATTGCATATATTTAGGATTCCTAATTTAGGTTGAAAAAATTAGGAATTAGAATCAATTATCATTAATAGGGTGATATGTTATGTATTATTTAATGAGGTGAATAGAGGAGAAAAGGGATCGAAGACAGAGAGCCCATTTCGTGACATGGTATCACGAGTCTCTTGACAGAACCGTGAGTGTTCCCATCTTGCTATCGATCCCGTTCGTGACTTGCTTCTCGGTTTCTGGGTATTTTCGATCACGTTCGTGAGCTTTGATCTTGTTCCTGTTCCTGCGCTTGCTTCTTGGTTCGTGGGTCTTTTCGATCTTGTTCGTGAGCTTTGACCTCGTTCGTTCTTGCTTCATTGTTTTCTCGGCACGAAACTCTTTTCTTTTTCTCTGTTTTCATGGCTACGGAGAATCTTTGTGTTCGCTTTAACGGCAAGAACTATGCTGCTTGGGAGTTTCAATTCCGAATGTTCGTGCGAGGGAAAGGCATGTGGGGTCATGTCGATGGGTCCTCCCCTAAACCCACGACCACGGCTGAGTTGGCTCCTTGGGAGACAAAGGATGCCCAGGTTATTTCTTGGCTTTTGGGGTCAATCGAACCTCTAATGGTTAATAACCTACGTTCATTTTCAACTGCCGCAGACATGTGGAATTATCTCAAACGCATTTTTAATCAAGATCATTCTGCCAAACGGTTTCAGTTGGAATTGGACATAGCCAATTATAGTCAGGCTAATTCCTCTATTCAGGAATATTATTCTGGTTTCCTCAACTTATGGGTTGAACACTCTGCTATACTACATGCTGCTGTTCCGGAAACTTCTTTGGCAGCGGTTCAAGAAGTTTACGAGGTCACTAAACGGGACCAATTTCTCATGAAGCTTCGCCCAGAATTTGAAGTTGTCTGTGCCGCTCTCTTAAATCGGAACCCCCTCCCTTCTTTGGAGGTATGTGTTGGTGAACTTCTTCGCGAAGAACAACGTCTTCTTACTCAGGCAGCTTTGTCCCGTGATTCTGTTGTTTCGGAAGCTATTACTGTTGCCTATACTGCCCAAGATAAAAGCAAAGGTCGTGATACACGACAAGTTAAATGTTATTCGTGCAAACAGTTTGGTCATATTGCTCGCCATTGCACTCAAAAGTTTTGCAACTATTGTAAGCAACGTGGTCATATCATCACAGACTGTCCCACTCGCCCACCCCGGCGCCAGGTGCAAGCTTTTCATGCAGCTAGTTCCATGACTGAGACACCTTCTGTCCCAGTCCCTGAGGCTTTAACGCCAGAGAAGGTTCAACAAATGGTGCTTTCAGCATTATCTGCATTAGGCATCCAGGGTAAGTCTCACAATATATCTTCACCATGGTTTGTTGATTCTGGCGCCTCCAATCATATGGCTGGTACCTCTGAACATTTAACCAATGTTCGTACTTATAATGGTACTCAAAATATCCAGATTGCCGATGGTAATACTCTTTCCATCACTGCTGTTAGTGATATTACACCTTCCTTTCGAAATGTATTTGTGTCTCCTGGACTTGTTTCTAATTTAATTTCGGTTGGACAATTGGTGGTCTTCATTCCACACAGCCAAGTTATGATGGTCTTCACCCTTTTGGTTGTGTATGCTTGGTTCACCTTACACCTTCGGAACGACACAAACTTGGGGCATAATCGGTCAAATGCGCATTTATGGGTTATGGTACGACTCAGAAGGGTTTCGTGAGTTATGATGTTGCTGCTCGGTGTTTACGTATCTCTCGGAATGTGGTTTTCTTTGATCATCAAGATTTTTTTCCATTTGTTTCTCTCGATGCTCCTGGTTTTGCTAGTCTCCCGACCTTTCCTGAGGTTTCTCATGCTCCAGAACGGTTTAAACCAGGTTATGTTTATACTAGACGCAAGCCTGCCCCGCCCCTTCCTGACTCTGACCCGTCA
>Ga0214542_1001694_pt1 | contig 45482 bp, 25 predicted proteins | sample CNSS1metaG_FD_160096 | JGI IMG/M metagenome (GOLD analysis project Ga0214542, IMG submission 160096) | Root nodule microbial communities from cowpea collected in UCLA plant growth center, Los Angeles, California, USA - CNSS1 | ecosystem: Host-associated > Plants > Roots > Nodule | place: USA... | reverse complement strand
AATTACTTTTAATTTTATTAAAAAATATTTTAATTATTAAAAATTATTAGGTCAAAATTGAATCAAATACACATAAGTAGGTACTAAATTGAAACAAAAGAACATAAATGGGAACTAAATCGAAATCATCACAATGACATCTGATAGTGACACTGACACGTGGCATTACAATGCCACGTGGCACTGACAATGCCACGTGTCACACAAGGGACTTGACACGTGGCATTTTTTTTTTAAATTAAAAAAAATTAAAGATTAAAAAAAATAAAAATTTTTATTAAAAAAATTAAAAAAACCACAGATTGACACGTGGCACGTTGACTAACGGCGTTAGTCAACTCTGTCTGAAAGGGACCTAATTGAAGCAATTTTCAAAAGTTGGGATGTAATTGACACTTTTTTAAAACCGGATACCTATTTGACACACTAGTCCCAAACTGGGTACTATACGATTAATTAAACCTACAAAGAAAAAGAATCCCTAATAAGTTAATTACGAAGAAAAAAGTAATTGAAAGAGAAAAAAAGAATCCCAAATAGGATTAATCATTTGGTGTTTTTCTAATAATTTCCTGCTAATGAAAAATTTTCAGTAACAAGATACACCACATCATTTCTCGATTATCCAATGACAGGAAAAAAAATGCACGAAATGAGCAATTCAGAAGTGCATCAACCCATGTGCTTGCACTTGAATTTTATCTGGGAAAATGCGTTAAGTAGGAAAAAATGCACAGGACATAATGTTTATACAATAGTAAACTAAACTAAACTGGTCTATGAATCGAAAACCTTACTACCCAAGTTATGACAAACTGGGAAAAGAAATAGAATTTTCCACACTTTTTCCAAAGTGCAAAAGGACAACCATTATTTGGACAAATTTTGCTGGTTCAGACCAACCATAAAATGAAAAGTTGTAACCAGTTGAATCATGTAGATAAATTGAAAAGTTTAGAAGGAACAAGGACATGAGTCCTAGATTGTTTAGAAGGAACATTTCTCTGCCACATGCTTTACAACTATTTAAACTCATGCTTGCCTGGCTGTGAGTGAACTCATCACATGGCTTCTGAATACAGCATGTTCCTAATATCATGACAAATCCTACATTGGAAGAGTAATAAAAGAGATGTTTCTGTGGAAACTCCGAAAGATACTAACTTCACTACGGTTGTTCATTTGTACTCAGTATATAAAAGCTGTGTTGAGAGTAGGGCAAATGGTTAAAAGGAATCACCCTTTTTAATTTAAAAATATAACATGGAATATTCCATGTTAGAACAAATTGGAATAAAACCAAACAAATCCTACCTCAGAGTTCATGTTTTTTACATTGAAACCTGTAAATTTGTGACAAGTTTCAGGCATATCACTAAAAGTTGAAGGTGGATAACTTTCTCTTTGTTCTAATAAATTCCTTCTTTAGAAACTTTATGTACCCTTTTTGAGTTAATTGAGGATTATCTCGGTAGTATATTAGTAAAAGAACCAGTATTAATTCTGTGTTTTTGTTTATTCTTATACCTAAAACTATACTGTATTGACATCCAACATATGTTAACTTTGATTCGGATCGAACAATTTGAATGTAACAAGTCAAAATACAGCATTGTTGAAGCTGGATTGACAGTGATATGGCATTTGCACATATTCTTCAGGTTTAAGATGACATCATTGCTCTTATTGAATACAAGAATTTTGGTATCTCAAGTAATAACACATTCTGTCTTTTCCATTACACTGTATAGGGATAAGTCACTAGTTTAGCTTTGCTACTAAAATTCTGTACTTACACAAGTTGAACTGCAGAAAAAGCTCGAAATGAGAATTATAAATCTGATAGTGAAAGGAATAGAATGGAGTAACCTTTTCAATCTTGAAGGATATAATTCAAACAGATATTTTAAATGGAACAAGCACCAATTGGAAAGAAGAAAGAAACTAGAACTTTGAATTTCACATGGCCAAAAAATGCAGTATTGGGAGAAATTGTTAGGTGGACATTTCTTATCATGGTCATTTAAAAAATTGTTTGATATGACTAAAGTTTTGTGAATCATGTTGAAACTATACTTATTTAATCATGTTCATACGCGTTAAATGCTGATTAGCACATATGGTAAGCACTATCCAATAAAAAATTCACCCGATTAAAAAGAACTTATTTTAGTAACTCAGGCATCACATATTATAAACTGAATATTAGTAATACACATGCCATACTAAATATTATAAACTAAAAGTAAGGTTTTGACTTTGTTTGATAAATAGTGATGAGATATGAATGGGAGAGAACCTTAATATTGTACTTGAGTAAAACACAATTGGCCTTATAAGGGGAAACAGATGTTTTACATGAACACAAAAATGGTGGTGAATGGTTGACTTGAAATGCTAATGATCAATCCTTGGTAAAGAAGATGAGAAGGGGGAAAAAAAAAACCAATTAGCATGAACTAATATGTTGATACAGTGGGTGCATAACACATTCAATGCAAAAAACTATTGTGGTTCATCCACTATATGTTATATTCAAATCAATTTAATATACAGATTCAGAAAAAAAGGTGTAGTGGGAAGCTGAGTCCTAGTCCATTGAAGTTGACGATGGATTATAAAGAGGGATAAGAGCATGAAGCAATGATTCCGAAATTGCTTTTCTATTAAGTCACTTTTATAAGTGGCCATGCTTCCTATAGTGTAAGTGTTTCTGCTATATTCATTTTATTATAATTATATTTCAGATGACCAAAAGAGAGTTGAAAATGGCTTAACAACTTCATTGGTCAAACCTTATAATAATAAAAGAGTGTTATGCACTTTAGGCCAATAGAAGAAAACTGGTAGGGCCAATTGCATTGAACTATCAGCAAGTGTGTGAGTTAAAGCATGAAGCACTTTCGCCATATTTCTGATCAATTTTGCCATAGATTATCATACTTGAACAATGTGTGAGTAAAGGGAAAAAGATAAAGAAACCTTTCCACCTTCATTTTCCCTTCTTATAATACTTCTTTCTGATCCAAACTCACTTTCTCCTTCAAAACTAGTTAAATTCATTATTGATTGCTGAATTTGGTAATTCAGTGCATATGTCAAATATCAGTTTATGGTCCAAATTTAAACTGAAATTATTTATTTATTTTTTTCATTTTCAACATCTTAAACTGAAATACTTTTAACTTCACACGTATAGTAAATTTGGCAGTGCCTTTTGCTAGTTTTATAGAGAGTTTTTATTCCTTTTTTATATTAAAGGGAGTATAAAAGGAAAAAGAGGAAGGAAAAGAGAGTAGAAAATGGGATTTTTTGCATCGAGAGAAAGAATTTCAAAAGTTTGTACTAAATGTACTTAACTTAATAAGAAAAACAATAAAATTAATTGTATAATGAAATCAATTACAAAAATAACCTTAATTGTATTTTAAGAAAAAAAAAGAGAATAAATTAAATTTAAAGAATGATTAATTATGAAACAATTAATTTATATAACGAAATTAATATTTAAAAAAGTGATACAATTTTTTAAATTAAATATAGATAATTAATTAATTTTGTAAGGCCCATTAAGAATAATCATTTTCTGTCTGCCCTAAATTAAAGGGGCTGTCCTTGTAAGTGGGCCTAAGAGCTGGCCCAGTATACAAAATCATACTTCGTTACCTTAAGTCTCATTTTTCCACTCTTTTCACATAACCTAGAGTCGTAGCCGCCTCCTCTGCTAGGGTTTCACGACACCTTCCGTTCGCATTCAGCTTGGCCATCTCTAGCTCACGGAAGTGCTCTCAAACTAGGAGTTATCCCTCCTTGGTCTATTCTCGTAGCTTTTGTCAGGGTTCCATAACGACCCGCTTTTATTCATTGTTTTCCAGCTCTGAGTCTGTTCTTAGAAGTTGTTCGTGCTCCACAGTTGGGTGTCGAGGTTTCCAGCTAGCTTTATCCAGGTACGGGAAGCTAGAACCTCTCTGTTTAATCTGTTTAATGTGATCGTAAGCTGTTTACGGTATATTTTTATGGTCCTTGAACTGGTATGTTGCTGTGAATGCATGAGATGGTTGATGTTGTTGTTGGCATGTGCAAAATACGACTGTTATAGGCATGGCAGTGGCGGCGACTGTTAAACTCGTCCAAGCGAGCTCATCTCGCCTAGGCGAGGTGAGTAGAGGCTCGCCCAGGCCTCCTCGCGCAAATGGCCGCCCAGGCGGCTCGCTCAATTTCGAGCAAGCGAGCGTCTCGCCCAGGCGAGGCGAGTTTCGCCTAAGCGAGAACGTGCGGAGGGCCTTGTTCCAGATTCGCGAACTCTCGCTTAGGTGAAGAGGACTCGCCTGAGCGAGAGACTCTCGCCTGGGCGAGACTCCTTAACCTGAGCGACGGGTTGAGCGAGGTTGCGTTCAGCTTGGGGTTTTCTTGTCTTTTGATGGTTGAATTGTGTTTTATTGTATTATTATATGATGGCATGAGGGAAATGAGTATGCATGTTGGGAGGAGTTTATTTGTGGGGAATTATGAGCTTGGCATGATTTCTATATGAGTTGTACATGAGAAGTCGGATACATATATACGTGTGTGTAGTCACAAATTTGGCATGAGCAACAATAAATCTTGATGGTTGGTAAACCAGTGGCATGGTTATGTTATGAGGAGAAACACTTTACTCATGGTTGGGAATAACGAGTTGGTAATGATTCAACGTATGAGAATTGAGGAGTTGGTTATGGGTGTTGGCATGATATTTCATGTGTGATGTATGTGAAAATTCTTGGTTGTTTATAAAAGTCGGTCTATGTCAGTGCGTAATTCCTTGGAGTCTCTAGGTGAGACTCTCAGGGTCGTGCTTCAGTGGTCGGGACGTAATTCCATGGCCCTTGTTAGTGGGTGTCCATGGTGGTGCCCCATCTATATGGTCTGGTAAGGATTCAAGGTAAGGTTGCATCCTGACACTCTAAGGAGTTAGTTAGTCTCACTTAGAGTGGACTGACTCCTATGGTGAGAGTAGCAGGAGGTCCGAAATTTATTATGGGCTAACCTTGTGTGTGAGGGAAATTTGATTCATTATAACACTTGTAACACTTAGCTCGGGGGTGAGCAGCTCGGGGGTGAGCAGAGGTATCCACCACAAGTGCAAGCATCCACTGAATCCGACCAGGCTATATGTATCCGGATGAGTCGAGTCTTAGTGTATTGATTGAAGGGTCATAACATGTTTGAGTGATATGTGTATGTTGTATATGTGTATATTGGCTATGAAGGTACATTTGATTGCATGATGAAATTGTTGTTGGCTCTAGCTTACCCGTTCTTGTTGGTTGCTTTGTATGTTGTTCTTCTATCTTCGCGATGATCATCAATTCTAGTGATGGGAGCAGACACGAGAGGTAACCGTGGTCAACAAGGAAGAGGCGAACTCGCTGCTTAGTCTTCTTGGGCCGGACTTTCTGTCCTTCTTGGGCTATCCTTAAGGCTACAACCCATGTACTTGTTCGCTTTTACATCTTTCTAGGATTCTAGTAAACTGTTTAACATGTTTCTTTTATTTTATTTTTTTGGTGGCATCTTGGTGTGCCTTGGCTTGTACGACGTTATGTTTAAACTCCAGGACTGCATAGTTATATTATAATTGTGTGACGTTTCTTTAATTACGCATATTAATTAAATGGGACATTACAAATTTCAATTGAAGTTAAAAAAAAATCCGTATATTTTAGATAAAAAAATTATTTAGTGTATTTTATTTAAAATTATTTGACTACATCTTGAGAACTTTATTATTAGACACACATACTTTATTATTAGACACACATATGCACACACGCACCCACACGCACACACATGTGCGCGCACACACAATATTGGTTCTTGTACTTTACATCCATTTTTTTAATTACAATGATGTGAATAAAAATGAGCATTGGATAATCAATAGTGACACAAACCTTCAAATGTGACATTTAATCAATCTTTGAAAATGAAACATGTGATTTGGTTAAATAATTATGCATCCATGTATAATTTGGATGAGATATGCATTGCATTTTGTGGATTGCAAGAATACATCTACAGAATTGGTAAACAACTTTATCATTAATAATTGCTGAAGTAATTTTATTTTTCTTTTCTTCTGATCCTCCCAAATCACCACACAAACTTATAAGAAGAAATAGGGAGATATGTGGGTATTGGTTGGCAAAATGTTAGGGGAGTTAAAGAAAAATATAAGTGTCATTTTCATTGGAGAGTGCGAGGAAAATTGGAAAGGAAAAATGGCGAATATCCTAAAGGTGTGATTATAGTAGTGTGGAAGGAGGAAATTGATGGGAAAGTTATGAATTAGCAATGGCTAAAAATTAATGATGATGGTTACTTGCAATGATGTGTCTGTGTAGTTTTGGATGTAATAATTGAAAATTGGGCAGAGATTATATGGAGGAAAAGGAATGAAGAATTGCTTTCCTTGAGAAAAGGGAAAGGGCAAAAAGGAAAAGATAGGAAAAGCCAAAAGTAACAAAGAGTGCAATGCCAAGGGGAAGAAGATATAGCCACTGTCTCATTTTTTGGCATTTAAGGGTCCCATCCCAACTCATCTTATTCGCAAACTGTGGCTTCTGTTACATTCAACCTCACAAAATATCTCTCTGTTTTTATGTGCACAAGTTGGGTCAGTTTTCATGTCTTAACACTTATTCATTCATAATATCCACCACAATGCTCTAATCAAAGTTTATAAAATTTTGGATAGAAAAGATGATTGTATGATATTCTTTTTTTAAATAGTGTAAATCCCAATTTCCGCATGGGTCATTGGGAGAGAGAATGTTCTGGGCTTTTGTCATTATTCTTCTTAATTAATTTGTGCTAAAATTTTTGTTTTATTAATTTTTTTGTTTAATTATTTTTTTTCTCTGTTTTTTTTTAAAATATCAAATTGGTCTTTCAATTTTTTTAATTTGATAAATTTTAAAAAAATTAATGTAATTTGTTCCTTTATGTCAAAATTTTCAAAATAGATCAAAGATTTTTCATCAAAATTAAAATTATTAATATGAATAATTTGTTTTATTGATATAATCAACATAATCATAATATCAATTTTAATAAATAATCATTAATTTACTTCAAAAAATTTAATAAAAAGGACTAAATTATACCGATTTTTAAAAATAAAGACCAAATTAATACTTTAAAAAACTAAAAGATTAATTTGAAACTTTTAAGCAAATACCAAAATAATAATTAAACCAAATTTTTTATCCTTTGTTACGAGAATCGGATGTATTCTTCCATTACCAAAAGGTAAATTTATTTTTATTGATAAAATATGTGATGAAAAGTAAATGAATATTTTTAATGTACTGATGTGATAGTAAATATGTATATTTAGTATTTGTTTATTAATAGAATATGTAAGGATATCATGATATTTGAATATTTGTTATTTTTTAATTATTGTCAATAAATTTTATTTGAGTATTTTTTTTTTTAAATTTAATGATTAAAATACAATTATTAATGAAAAATAGTAATCATAGAATAAATATTTATAATTTAAATATATATATATATATATATATATATTAATTTGAAGTTATTTTTTAAAATTTATATTTTGAATAACTTATTTAAATTTATTTTTTAAAAATTAAATTTATTTACATTAATATCTCACTAAGTAATTTTACTTGAATTTAACTTAAAATTAATTTTTAATCTAAGTTTATATTTTAAAAACTTTGTTTTAAATAATTTATTTAAAAAAATATAAAATACATATAAAAAATATACGTGAATATTAAAAAAATTGTAATTTTTTTTTCACCCATAAATACCCACCTAATAAAGAAACATGTAAAGAATTGAATTTATTTTAAATGAAACATTTACGAATTAAACGATCCGACTCAACTAGGGATGTCAATGCGGTAAGTAATGTATGGATAACAACTCTTTTGTACCCGTTAGATAAATATTCGTCTCATACCCGTCTTCATATCCTTTATGTAGATACCCACATATTTTTTAATATCAACAGATATCCACGGATATCCACGGGTACTTACAGATATTTATAAAAAAGAAATTAAAATATTTAACAACATATTTTAATTGTAAATTCAAATAATATATAATATATAACATTAATAAATTTCAAACAAAATTTAAATAACACATTTAAATAATATTGAATAATAGTTTTAAAAAAATGAAAATTGTTTAAAACCAATTGATAAAAATTAACTCATTTAAAATCAATGTGTTAATATTTTAATCATGTTCTTTTTAATTTAAATTAGAGTATAATGGGTATGATTATCTACGGATACGAATACTATAATACTCGTACATGCCATGTTAACATGCGGGTATAAAAAGTACTTGTATCGGTTATCCGCAAATATCTATTTACAATATCAATTTTCTACCCATTATGAATTTTATCTGCCAATACTTTTTTAACACATTTTTAACTCATCACTTCAATCACCCTTCAATTATCTATTTTGATTTTTTTTAATAACGTGATATGATAATTTAATGATGATCAGAGTGATAGATTAAAAATGAGTCCAAAAAAATAAATGAAAATATCATTATACTTTCTAAAAATATATAACATCTTTAAAAGCTAATTTTATAAAGAAACAAAATTTCTTATTGTCCGAAATCTTTCCATGTAACACAGTAACAGCAACCGAAAGAAATAACCTTTTTTTCCATCTTTATTACATAGTTGTATTATCCAAACTATATATATATATATATATATATATATATATATATATATATATATATATATATATATATATAGAGAGAGAGAGAGAGAGAGAGAGAGAGGGGTTGAAAAGATTGTGAAAAACTATTCTAGTGGTCCATCTCTTGTGCTAGTTGTTAAGATCCTTGGTGCAGAAAAAGTACAGCTAGCTGGCATATTTTAGATGCAAGTTTATCCTCAACACTCCAAAGGAGGGTTTAAGTGAAAAGATCTTCATTCTCATTCCATTATACTCCCACACTTCATCACCATGCAACTCTCACCACAAAACAACCAATGCTTTCTTTTTCTTCACTTCTTATAAATTCCCAACTTTAATCTTTTTTTAGCTTTCTAACAACCCACATGCCATTATGACTCTGATAACACTATCCACTACCTTCGCATATTGCCGTCTTATGTCCTTATTTATATTCTTCTTCTATACATTTTATTTTTTACCTCTTTTGAAACTCATAATAATACACTCATGTTATTTCAGACTCACAGATATACCAAACCCTCCACAATTTTTCCACAAACAACCAAACATGAAAAACAAAGGCAGTCTCATTTTCCATTTTCATATCAAAGATCAAAATACAGTAGCTCTGAATTTTTATACATGGTAAAGACCTTTTTCCATCTCTAGCAAGTATTTTCACATATATTTATATATATATGTACATCAACTCAAAACTCACCAAACTAAGTACATAAAAAGGAAACAAAATATAAGGTTACTGACATGAAAGACAGAAATTAGTTGCGAGTTCCAACCTAGTAGATTAGTTCCCTGTACCTATGCTTACCAAATCAGAGACTACCAACCTTCACTTCGTGTCCAAACACCCATTGCTGGAAGATGGTCACCGTCTCTTACCAAGGTTGTTCTTGTTCTGTTCTGTTCTATTGTAAGTGCTGACTCAATCAAGAGTTCTCGTGAAAGTTAAGGGATCTAGACAAGGCTGCAGGGTTGGCCCTCAACACAGGAGAGGTTTCAACCACACGCTCTTTCTCATCTTTCTTTGATTGGAACCCTTTGAACATGCCACCCCCACTCACACACTCGTTCTTGATCCCTAAAGTTGCCCATATAGAACTCTTGGCTGCCTCACTGGGGTCATCGATTCTCAAAGTTTTGGGCACCAAAACAGACCCGTTTCTCTGCCTCGAGGGTTCTTCGTGGACGTGCTCTTGCTTCGCCAAGTCATCGTCCCTCGAGTGTTTCCCAAGAGTGGGAGAATTTGGACCGGAACCCGGAGATCTTGGAGCTGGTGCAGCATGGTGTGTGGGAAACCATGGAATGTTCCAAAATGCATGAGGGTAGAATGACATGGGAAACCCAGGAGGGCACAGAGCAGGTGCTGAGGGAACCCCGGAGTTCCAAGGATAAGCCCAAGGAACAGTGGAGATGCACGGAACATGGTGATGATGATGATGTATGAAACCGTTGTTGTTGTTGTTAGGGACCAGTGATTCTTGTGACGTGCTTTTCCCACTTTCTTCATTGGAAACGGTGATGGATGATCCACTTGAGCGGTCATCGTCTTTGTTTCTTTGATCCTCCATGGACTGAAACGCGTTTCTTGTTTTCTTCTCTGCGAGGTTGAGGACTGATGCCATGGAATCGCAAATTGGAGGGTCTAAACCAAAGCTGAGGACTTTCCCATTGGGCTTCAAAAGATGAGTTCCGTTTGGGGAATCGATTCTCGCAGCTTGAAGTGCTTCAGAGATTGTGATATGGCGATAGTGAGAGGCTGAGTTTTTGTTCTTTCTCCTCCCTGCACCCACCGGCACGTTTCGCATGGTGCCCCCGGCGGTCCAGTACCTTTGGCACGCTTTGCAGAAGTAACGTGGCTGGTTCACATTGTAGTTGTTGTAGTAACAGAACTTGGTGTCCATGCTATTGCAGCGAGGACATGGAAGAATTTTGTCTGGTTTTTTCAGCGTTTTATTGTTGTTGTCTTGTGAGTTGTTGGTTGCAGTAGCAGCAACTGTTGTGGCTGGATCGTTTTCTGACTTGTTGGATTTTGACTTTGCAGATTCTTCGTCAATGGAAGGTGTGTTTGGATTCTGAATACCCTCTGGGGTGTTCTTAGAGTCTGCAGCATTTGGAGGAAGATCAGCTTCTTTCGTTTTCTCACTAACTTCTTCTGCAGGATCCTAATAATTTGCCAGTGTTTTTCTTAATTAATGAAATGCAAACTTTGGGATAACGAATAACACAGGCATACACAAGCTGATTCACAGAGTTATGAGAGAAAGATTTTGTTTTTGTCATGTTCATACCGTTTTACTAATATGTACTCACTAGCAAAAGACATCATATAACTCGAACCACAAGATCAAGAAGGTTGGAGAGAAGTAAAATCATTCAGTTGCTCCATTTTTTTAAAAAAGAAAGAGGTATCTGCGTTTGGTGTACAGAGTAGGTTTTTTTCACTGACGAAGAAAAACATGTAGTTCGAGCAAGACCAATGAAATTACCCATTGAAAGTTGTTCTATTTCACGATGTAAACACATATTTTCTAGAACACGAGATGTACCAAGATGGTGAAAGCAACAATCCTAAGGGTTAAGCAAATTTAAATTCTGGAACTGAAGAAGCTACCTTGGTAGATTATTACAACCGAAAAACGTTCTATTTCATCGCTAAGAAAAGTCTAAAGTGAAAATTGGTGCTTTGAACTCAGATGCTAGATCATTAGCAGAAATATTTGACTAGAAGTATTAGTGGACTAAAAGTGAATCGTGTTCACAAAAATACTGCTCCCCCAGTCAGTTTACTCAACAAGAAAAACAATTTGACCTAAAATTAAATACCCAGGTTCCTCAGGCATATTGAATCAGTACTAAAATGAAAAAAAAAAAAAAAACTCAGAAATTACAGGTAAAAAAAACTTCACTTCCCTTCTAAACAAGGGAAGGATGTACAAAACCTGAAATTAGCTCGTTTTTGCAACTAAATACAAAAACTTTATGTATTTTATAATCGACTCTTCTTCGAGCACTCTGTTTCTGAAGTTCCAGATCCCATACACAAAACCCGAAAAGTAAGCAACGCCCGACAAAATATAATAATCCTAAATTTCAAAAAACAAAAAAAAAAAAGAAATTATGGACTAATGATTTTCAAAACTAAAAAAAAAAGAAAAAAAACGCACACAAAACCGTTTTACATTCGAAAACCAATACAGAAAAACTTGATGCAGAAAAGAATTACTGGGGAAGAATTTGAAAAGAGGTAAGTTTTGGCACCGGAACGGAAAAAGCAACCGACCCATGAATTGTTGGAACCTAAGTGCTGTTAATCACGTTACCTTGTCTTTGTTCTCATCATCTTCAGCCTCTGAGTCAGCAACGTCGTCATCTACTTCTTCTTCTCCTTCCCCTTCTGCATCTCTGACAACATCCACCGGCGACGGCGGCGAGGCGGTGTCAGCGGCGGCAATGGTTGGAGCGTCGGGTTCTCCGGAAAAGGCAATCTTCTGACCGAAGAGCCTAATTTCAGGGTCCTTATTTTCGAGCATTTTCTGGGAATGGAAACGGCAACGACACGAAGGAAAAACACGCGAGGTGGTCTATGTTAGGGTTACGTGTTTTATGATCGAAGCAGGGTAGTTGGTTACTACTACTACTGCAGGTGTTGTGTCTGTTATAGTGTGTTCGGTTTTTTTGAGGTTTGGGTTTTGGTGAAAGTTGGCGATGGAAGCAGGACGAGGTGGATTTTGATCCGTTTAAACGAGTGCAGGGTGCCACGTCACAGAGGGGTTTGGATTCATGGCCACAAGTTTTTGTGGCTTGGAATAGATTTTCTTTTCAAGTGTTTGATTCTCTGAGTTGCACACTCTTTCTGTGCACCCCACTCGCCGCCACGTCAGCGTCTTCATCGAGGGTACCGCAATTTTAGCCTTCGTGGAACACTTTTATTGGTTGCTTTGTTGATAATATTGTCCAACCAAATTACGCTACATGGACTTCTTCGACTTCTTCTATAAAAAATTTAATAAAGAAATTAAACAAATGGTATTATTACTTTTAATAAATTATTATTTCACTCCTATTTTATTCTTTTACTTTTAACCTTTTTAATTTTGAAATACATCTTTCCTTCAGAAAAAGAATTTGGATAATACTTTGTGTAGAGAAGCCAAAAATGGTTTTAGTTAACATTTGGAGAACAAAAACTACACACTTTAAAATTAAATAAAAAAAAGACGATTAAATCAAAATTTAAATGTTTTAGAATAGTAAAAGAATATATACTATCAGTTTTAATAAAAAAATTGAATTTTTACTTTAGAATGTATTAAAATAAGGTTTATTTAGAATTTAGTATTTTTTTTGTTCAACATTGGCAGCGTTGGAGCTAAAATCTAAAACTTCATGCTAATTAGTTTGACTTTATCCATAGTAGGAAGTTGTTGTAAAGGCTTTTTATCTTTTCCGTATAAATTGCTAATGATAATTAATACAATATATTTCAAATGTTTTTCAATTGATTGATAATGATAAAATTTTATATTGACGGTGTTAGTATGTAAAAAGTAAATTATTTATCTCAATAATGCATGTTAACCTTTGATATATGTTTTTACCGAAACTGTTGAGATGAAAAGAATTGCTTTTACTTAAAAAATGATACTAAAAAAGTCGTAACACTGTAGTTAAATTTTATTCATGAAAAATACAATACAGATGCAAATTTAAAAAGGTTAAAAGAAAGAAAAAAAAAGTGATTACATTCTATCTCTTTTTTAATTCTAATAATCTCTTTTGAGACTTTTTAGCTTGTTTCATAATATTTAATTAAACCCAACAAGAGAGAAAAAAAAAATAGTGGCATATTATGGTATTGTATATGCTGATTCTATAGCAGCAGTTAAATTAATAGGGTTGGCAGTTAGGAGGGAATCCAAAACCCCAAAAAAGTGTTAAAACCAATGAAAAAGTGAAATAAATTAATAGAGTTGGCTATTTGATGTTGTTGCTAAGCCAATAAGATGTCGCTATTAAGAACAAATAAGATTATTCCATGATATTGAAAGAAGCGTAATCATAATTTGTGTCCATTATTTTTCTTGAAAATAAAAAGATTCCTGCAATAACTCACTTAGCAAAAGAATGTATATATGTTGTTATATTATATGCACAACAAGTGTCAAATAAAAGTCTCAACTTATATCTCCTTGTCTAACCCCAAGCTCTATTTGCCATGCCTAAAACACTAATTAATTTATTGATATAAGTAGCGTATACAATCACTTACTTATCACTTTTTAATCCAAAATGTTATATAATACAAGTATTCAAGCTCTTTAAATTACTAATTTAAATTCTTAATATGTGTTGCCGGAAAGAATTATGGAGAATATCTATTTGATGTTTTTTTATTTAAATCTGTTTTTCAAGAAATCTTTTAATTTTAAAAATATTTTTTATATAGATATAAAAATATATTTATTTATTAATTTGATATAGAAAATTAAGATTAAGATATTATTAACATTTGATATTCTATTACATATTATATATAAAATAAAATAAGAAGATCTTTAGTATAAAATATTTTTTATATTTCTCATATTTTTTAAAATTCTAAAATATCAACAGTAGAGTCAAGTTCTTATGAGACTGTTCTAATATAAAGGAAAATTTTTCAGAAGTCATTATTCTATATTTAATGAGAAAAGTTATGATTTTTAAAAACACAAACTTATTTAAAAGGACTAGATTTATGGAAAGTTGTGGAGGAGGATGACATAGTTGATTCATTGTTTGAAAATTCCATGACCCAAATCAAAATACAAAAAGAAAAAAAAATGAAGAAAGCAAAGGTGAAATTACGTTTATTTACTGATGTTTCACAGGTGATCCTTATTAGGATCATGATCCTAAAGTCACATAAAGAAACTTAAAATTGTTTAAAAAGAGAATACGAAAGGAATGAGAAGTGCTAAATTTAAATTTGATATGGGAGTTTGAGTTGTAATGAATGAAAAAGTCTCAGACATTTAAGGAATATTTAAGCAAATCATTGTGTATTGCTAACAAGATAAAATTATTGGATAAAGAGTTTTCATATTCCAAACCCAACCTTAGTAAGCCTAGATAATCGGGAGCTTACTGCATTTGATGACCTTTTTTAGACTTGATATTGCTTATGCAGTAGGTAGATTGAGTAGGTACACTCAATGTCTTAATTAGGAACATTGGGATGCACTTGCAAGACTTATGAGATACAAAGGAGATTCAATGGATTATGCGATTGAACATAGTAGATTTCCTACTGTACTAGAAGGGTACAATGATGCTAACTGAATATATGATTTAGATGAGACAAAATCCACTAGTGATTATGTATTCACACTTGGAGGTGGTGCGATTACATTAAGATCAGTCAGGCAAGCAATTATTGTAAGATCAACAAAAGAATATGAGTTTGTTGCTCTCAAAATGGTTGGTAGTGAGGCTGAGTGGTTGAAAACTTATTAGCAAACATTCTACTGTGAATGAAATCAACTCCATCAGTGTCAATACATTGTGATTTCCAATTGGAATTAGCTATAGTTAAAACAAAAACTACAATGGAAAGAATAGACATATACAATTGAGATATAATTTGGTGAAACAACAATTAAAGAGTGAAACTACTTCCATTGATTATGTGAATTCATAATGGAATCTAGCAAATCCTCTCGCAAAACCCCTGTGAAGAAATATGATTTTAGAAACATCGAGGGAGAATGAGACTTAAGCCACTTGCAAACAAACAAGTCACAATAACCCAACCTTTGTGATTGGAGATCTCATTAATAAGGTAATGGATAAAAACAAGCCATTTGTTAGTTATGATAGCACTAAATTGATTTTAAATTAATTATGATTATTCCTATGATGTGAGTGAAAGTGCTAAAGATTGCATTATTGGGAGGTTAAACTTTGTAATTTAAATTCTGAGGAGTAAGAATTTTAATTTAAACAAAGTTTTTAATGATTTTCATATCCCTTAAGGGGGTGGTGTATGATTTGCATCATACACTTGATGAAATCACCTATATAAGTGTCGAGTGGGGTCACTTGTATGAGATCTTGACATGATTTCTAAAACCCTCATAAATATCGGACACACATATGGCCTAGTAAATGCAACAAAGCAATAACAACAATAATTGTGGGGTATATTGTGATTGATAAACATCTAACACACATTAAGTGTCTTTGGTTCATATAACTTGCTTTACCAACTACACAAAGTGTTAAGTTTCTCAAGATATATATTACTGGTTCATACAACTTGTTATACCAGCTCTGATGCATTACACCTTATATAAGACCCATGATTTTCTTTTTTCCTTTTTTCTATCTTTTACCTTTTTGCAATACGTGGGGGATTCCTAGAAATCTAAGTGTTGCAAAAGCATCTAAAATCTTAGAGAAAGTGTAGTGTGAGATACTTTGCTTCATATTCGGCAAAAACTTCATATGTTGACCTTTGTGTTTTTTGGTCCACAAGCCATAAGATTCATCTGTAAACCAGGGTGGACATCTTGAATCCATTGTGATTGGTTAGCTTGTTAGCATGCAGAACAAGCCACTCCATTTTTCTATAAATTGACCATTTTTCTTCCTACAAAACACAACACAACTTGGCCTTTCAATCTCTCTCGATTTTACTCTTTTTCTTACTCTTATCTCTTTCTTTTATTATCCTGGGTTTAGTTGTTCACTCTTAAAGATTTCCTTGCTAGTTTTAGGATCTTCGAAAAATATGGGAAGTTCTTGTTATATCCTTGGAGACTTCTACAACACATCGCGAATAAGTCCTTAAGGGTGGTGAATTTACAAGCTTCAAGAATCAAGTTTTGTTCGTGTTGTTATCAGCTTTTACAACACAAAAACCCTAGAAATATTCAAAGTTTGTATGAAAGACAAAATATTTATTTTAGATTTCATGAAAGAGGAGTTACATACAAATGAAAAAGATATAAAAGAAAGGTCAAAACGAGTACAAGATGAATTCTAACATTCATCAAAGGTCTAATGTTACTACATAAAATCAATCAACAAAAAAGATGATGCTAATAAAAGAAGAAATACAATAAAAATTGTCAAATTGGATAAAAATGTGAAAAAAGAAAGCAATAATTGCAAGAACAAAAAATCAAGTATAAAAAAACAGTCAAATTTAATTTGAAATTTAAACATATATATTAACCGAAGAGAAAATATTTACCTAATATTTTCTTTATTTGAATTATTTTTTCAGCAAAATTTTCAATTTTAAAAATATCATTTGTATAAAAATAAAAGTATAGTTATTTATTATTTAGATTTATAAAATTAAGATAAAAATATTATTAATATTTAATATTTTGTTACATTTATATGTATTACATAAATAAAATAAGATGATCAATGTTTTTATGTAACATATATTTTTTATCTTTTTTTTTACTTCAAATTTCAACAAGTTAGTATGCGAATTTTATATATATATATATATATATATATATATATATATATATATATATATATATATATATATATATATATATATATAAAACAAAGTGTAACAGAAATATTTCCTAAAATATAATTTAAATAAAAAAATATATTAAGTAAATATTCTCAACAATGAGTTATATAATAAATCTTATATTTTCTAAAAAAACAACAGAAAAAGCAATTTTTCCTATGATAAAAGATGAGCAGTCAAGAAGATATGAAAGGTAAAGACTAAGGTCTATGCCTGAATGATCGTTAGTGCATGGAGATTATCGCTTTGTTGAAGCAATCCAAATTGCATTCCATTTTAAGTATTGTCATCGCATCAGTTAAATCAAGCTAAGGGTGTGTTCTTCATCCTTCGTTGCATTTTACAAAATGGTTAATCAACAATCACACGTGAACGAATCAAAAATAGTTGTCAAGTGACTTTACGTGTATTTTTTCTAAAAATATAGATGCATAATTATTGATTTGAGAATTTTCCCTTTCCAACATGTTTTTGTACTAACATGTTGGGAAAAACCTTCAAGATCACTTTATAAATAGAGAAATAAAATAAACACAAGGAAGCACATAGATAACTCTCCAATGTCCTTTGACCCCAAGTACACCCACACTTTTCAAAGCAATAATTTAACAAACACCTCACAACGCACTTATTATAATAGTATAAGAAACAAGAATAAGAAGAGTCACATATAAGCTTGAAGTGTCTTTGACTCAGGACAAGGAACACAATGGACATATAAACTCCCTTATTCCCTGATTAGAATCGTTATAGAACACCAAAAACATCAAAATCGTGTCAATATAACTCGCGTCGCCTAGCGGGTGTTCATCACTGCCAGGTAATTAATAGAAAAACCCAAAAACTGGGTGAATCAGACATGCGTCGCCTAGTGGTCCAGCACATGTTGCTAGACGGTCCCTCACATGAACCCATAAATCACACAGTAAAAGCATGAGTCGCCTAGCGACTTTGAAGGCCCGCTAGACGGTTTTGAAAATTTCCAAAAACATGAAATTAAAGCAATGGTAGAAAAATTTATACACAAACATGCTATATATCATGTAGTTAATCCAAAACATAAAATTCAACGTGGTCCAACTCCCCTAACCTAGATTTCTTGCTCAAAATGAATAGTTCTTGAGCTTCCTCCTTGATCAACAATGGTCTCCTGAGTGCTTCCTCAGTTCAACTCTCCTTCTCACTTAATTGGCACGTTGATACTCTGTAAAACCTCTCCTCCCAATACTCACTAACAACAACCTTTAAACCTCTCTCATTTTCCTTTTAATTAGCCAATTACTAAGCCTTAATGGTGGTTAATGGCAAGGAAACGAAAATCACCTTAATGGTGATTGTAACGGCCATTCAAGGATCATTATGAGTTATTTTCAAGCCCTCTTGACTGCCTCTCTGACATCTAGAGTTCCTTTGCCTCTTCACATTCACACCAAAAGAAATTTTGGCAAAAAGAAAGCTTAACACACGTGTTCCAAAGTTTTAAGCCATACCTATGCCAATGTAAAATCAATATACAACCATTCAAAAAATTCATGTTTCGTGATAATTCCTATAATTTTAGGATTATATTATCACTCATCATGATCAAACACTTTATTATAAAAAAAAAAATCAATTAAATAACACACAATTGTCATACATAAAACTTGAACCCAAGTCCTCTCACAATCAAGTATTTTCAACCATTTGAGATAGTACTATTCTACACCATAAAGGCTCCCAGTACTCGTATTTATTAATTGTTTATTTATTTAATTAATTAAATTTCGTGGGTCTTACACTCACCCCCTTGGTTATCCTATGCGATGTGAAACTTTTTATGATATGTTATTTTCATCAACCCAACATTCTTTACACCGATTAAAATAAACACATTTTTATTGCCTATATCAGTCATCATACTCCACCATGAAGTGTATCACTTGAAATCAAATCGTCCCAAGAATTTTTACTTGGAATTAAATTATCCCAAGAATTTCCACTTGGAATCAAACTATCCCAAGAATTTTCACTTGAAATCAAACTATCCCAAGAATTTTCACCTGGAATCAAACTATCCAAAGAATTTCCACTCGGAATCAAACCATCCCAAAAATTTCCACTTGGAATTAAACCATTCCAAGAATTTTCACTTGGAATCAAACCATCCTAAGAATTTCCACTTGGAATCAAACCATTCCAAGAATTTCCACTTGAAATTAAACCATCCCAAGAATTTCCACTTGGGATTAAACCATCCCAAAAATTTCCACTTGGAATCAAACCATCCCAAGAATTTTCACTTCGAATTAAGTCATCCCAAGAATTTCCATGCACCCGACATCAATGCTAACTAATAGTCATGTATAATCACCACACACACCTTGCATAAATATTAGCCAACGCTCGTGTTTAAACACCATACACCCTTTGTTGGAACCACACCACAACTCACAACGCAAAACCACTGAACATTGTGAAAAGCCACTGATCAAACGTTCGCATTTCGTAGCCATCGTGTCGTTTGACTCCTTCACCGGAGACGCATTACCTGTCGACGTAACATCGGTTGATGTAGCACCACCATGGCACCACGACATCCCGCCGCCAACAAAGCACCGCACGAAACTCCACCCCTAGACATCAAACTTCCACCACATGAAAAGTGAAACACCTCTACAAATCCAGGAGCATCTCACCACACGTGAACTCCACTGCAGATCTAACACGACTCACAATCCTTGCACCTCCACGAACCCAACAACAGATTCCACGCGTTAACACAACGCTGACAATGATCCTTCCATTAAATTTCTCATTGCAACTTCAACAAACCAAGATGATTCTCCAATAACAAGAAATTAATCTTTTCTGATGTGGAAGATCAGACTAAGTTACAACCACAAAGCATACTAAGAAAAAAATCCTATCAGACCATTACTCTTGATACCATTGTTGGGTCTTTCGAGAGAGGATCACTAGGGAGATACAATACCAATGAGAAATGAGTCTAACCCACACATAAGGGATTGACATTATTCTTAACCTAAAACCTTAAGGCGATGAGTTTATGGGTCTTCATCCTTATATGATTCTCAACTTTCTGGGTATCAAATACGGGAAGATGCAACTTGTTCACAAACAACAAGTCTTTCATTTTTCTTTTATACAAATGATAATTTGAACCATTTAATGCAACTATATTTGTATTTTGCCTCTATCATTTAAGCAAGTAAATATAATCCATTCTAAAAAATTTATATATATATATATAACCGTTTCCATAAAAATTTTGGGTCAAATTCCGATTCTTTTGGGATCGTGGTTTCCAACAAACATGCCGAGGCTTAAATTCTCGTTGGGTTCACCTTTCAAATTTACGGTCTTTTTTTTCAGTTTTAAATTTCCGACAAAACTTAGTAAACGATTTGTTAAAGATGAAGTAAAGTCACAACAATATTTGTGTGCTAAAGTCATTTAGTATAAAGATGAAGTAATAAACACATCAATTTATACGTTAAAATCTTCGTAAATTTATAATAATTTTGTTAATAATATTATTATTATTATTATTGTGATATTTTTGTATAATGTTTTCACTTAGTGAATGCGTTTTGAGATATTAAGATATTCAAGTTATTTGGTATATAGGTGAGATAATAAACATGTAATAAGTTTTTACTAGTTTGTCTGTTTGATGACATGTATTACGCCTACTTCTTAGTTATATTATTAGGTTTTATTATGCAAACTAGTATTATAAGTTACAATCAAGTATTATATGTAATGAAACAATTCTTGACTAATATTCAATTATTATTTAAATATTCAGCCAATCCTTTTCTAAAACCTAAGTATTTTGTGGTTAACCCATTGAAAATTGTTTGGAATGCATCCACTCTTGGCTAATACAAATTAATGTTTGGACAATAGTCACTCATGACTAAGACACTGAGTATTTTTTGGAAAGCAACTATTTTTAGGTAAACAAACTAGGTTTGCATAAAGATTTGATCAAGCAAATCAGAGGCTTTTGCTCACTAGAGTGTTAGCATCTTATCACATATATAAATATATGATCTCTCTTCTAGTTTACTATATGAACATAACAATGTTCTCTAAAAAGCTTTAAGAATGAAAAAATAGTTTAATTGCATTTTGGTACTTAACACTCATGTTCTTCTTTATCTTTTTCATCAAAGGATAACTTTATATAGCGTTCGAAAAAAATAGTTGTTGCAAATTCCTTTCTAGTCTTTATAGGGCTTTCGAACTTAGATAGCTTCATCTTCCAACATCGAATGAGTGTAGATGTAAATACGCATTAAATACTCTTCATTCAACATTAAATGTTAATCTCTTCTTCAAGTATCATCTTAATAGTTAGTCATACTTATCAGCACTATGAGTTTTTACTCAAAAAAGTAAAAACAAAGATTGTATAAAACAAATGGCATAAGTAGAAACATATAATCTTTTGTCAGGATGATCGTTGAAACAAAACAATTTTAATCCATATCTCAAATGATTTTGATGTAGACTTTGTTGATCCAGATAAATAGAAAGAAGACCAAGAAATTTCTTTCAAAATAGTGATAAGCTTAAAATATATTTTGGTTAGGTGCAACATAAGTTTAAGTATTATATATGTTTTCTTATTTGTTAAAATTTTTACTTAATAGATGAAGGAAGACTACAAGATATTGTATTATCTTTGAGACGAAGTAACAATGTCTTACAAGACTTTTTTTTTTCATAATTGATCATCTTTTAGAAAGAAAAAAAACATCTTCATATTTTATACTTTGTTGTGACAAATACTTAATCAAAAATTTAAAAACTTTATCCTAACATACTAATAACCTATTTTACTAAAAGCTACTATATAAATTCTTATTTAAATGTAATCATCACATATATCAGTCTTACAAAATTATATATTTTAATTTTTATTATTTTAATGGTCTTAATATGCTTTTACAATAATATATATTTTTTAAATAAGATTATTTTAATGCTATAATATACATATGTGGAATTATGTATTTTCACGAGTAAAATTATAAAACCAATCAATTACTAATAGGGAAGATATTGTATTTTTTATTCTCCTTCCTTGAAGATATATTGCTCTATAATTATTACGCACACATGTATACTACGTAATAAAATTTATTTTTAGTACATTGTTAGGGTAAACAATTTTATATTGTGAATTAATTAAACTGCTTTAGATATAACTTTTAAAATATTATTATGAACGTTAATTTTGTTATGTATATGGTATATACATGGAGATTTTTTTACTTAAAAAATTGGTGTCTTCTTTCACGCAAACCTGTTTGTTCTGTGAAGTGCCGATTCCCATTAACTCAGACGTGGGTTTGACAAAGCAAAATGATTTGTATCGTTAAGAGAAAAAAGAAAGTTTGAAAAGTTACACGTTAGAAGATTAGTGGAAAAGCAAACAAATAAAAAATAATTACTTGATTAGAGGCTAATAAACTATTCATATTTCATTTAACTGAATAGAAAGAACAAAAAAAAGGAAAATGATTGATGTGCCTTTCTCTTCTTGCCACATCAGCTCCATCATTTTTCAACTCTTCTCATGAAAGCCGCCTGGGTTCGCGCCACGTGTCCAAAAGAAGACACGTGGTGGTCATTTGTGGAAGTTTCTGCTGACCGTAGGGTGGCTTTAACAAAGTACATTCCATAAACGAGACACGTGTCCTTCTTAGTGGGAAAATATAATATAAATGAAAAGTAATAATGGTACACGTAAGGAAAAGCAAAGGTAGTGTGCGAACATGGAATTAGGAATCTTTGGGTGCAATAGGTCAACCAGTTTCGCATTTGTTTTTCTCCTAATCGATTATTACTTTTTTTTAATCTCTTTTCTAAATTACTTTTTTTTTTTTATTATTGTTTCGAACTTCCGTTTGAAAAGGAGGACATTCAACTACTCAAAATTGATTTTATAAGAAAAATCATCTATTGGTTAGAGCGGAATAAATGATTTGTTAATATTAAATTATATTAAGGTGAGGGAGAATTAAAATTAATTAAACAAAGATTAACACATCTAATTGAGTAGTAAGTTTGTGTGATTAAAAGTGGGTTTTGATAATGGTTGGGGCGGCCTCGTGGGCGGTTGGGCCTCACTTAACATCCTATTTAATATTATGAATATGCCAAAACTTTGATGTGATGCTCACCAACAACTTTTAATATTCCAATCTATCACTAATTTAGTTATTTTTAGATTAGTAAATTAACGACAAAACACAACGTTCAAACTATGCAACTTTGTGTGTGAGAATCAAACTACGACCTAGTATGATTCCTACTCTGGAGTTGCCTCATTCTTCCCTTTTTCGTTTTTTTCTTACGTAGAAAACACCAAAATCTATAGTTTAATATTAGTGATTTAGTATTATATCTATTTACCTTTGTCATCAAAGACACAAAAGAAACGTATCTAGAAAATAAAAATACTCAAAAAAAGATAGGCAGCAATGAGAGTTTGACAATTGCCTAGAAAATGTCGAATCTAATTCACTTTTTGTATAAAAAATCTGTGATTGCAAGAGTAAGTAGTCAATTTACTTCGGAACTTTACAAAATTTTTATTTTAGTTTGGGTTTCATAGATTAGTGTATTAAAAGCATTATTTAAGAAAATTAAAAGAATTTTTTATTGGTTAATATTTATTTAGCACATTTAGAAATTAATGTTTTAAAAACACAACAGAACAAATCGTACTCAAGATGCAAAATTATGGGTCATTGATACCCACAACTTTGGGCCCAGAAGGAAGTTGATCCCAAGAATACTGGATGTTGGGCCTACATAGCAAGCATTAATATATCGGCCTTCACCCTCCTACTTTTCATGTGCACCCCCATTGTGGTGGTTAAAAAAATCAAATAGTCCTCCATTGTTGTCACCCTCACCACCGTCTTGTTATTGTTGTTGCCGTCACCACTTCCTTATCATCGTTGTCCTTTCTAGTTGGTACGTTTGTCTATGTCTTGGATCATAGATGAATTTTCAGAAGAAAGTGTTCCAAATTTTACAATTCAAAAATCATCTTTTTTTTTGTGTAAAAAAAAAATCTCAAATTGTATAATTTGAAAGTCAAAAATATTTTTGGACTACAAAATGCATAGGTAAAAATGACTTCTAAATTGTGTAATCTAGAAGTTTTTATCTTACAAGAAATGACTTTTGGATGGTTCAATCTAGAAGTAAAAAATGACTTTCAAGCACAATCCAAAAGTAAAAAACCTTCCCAAATGCAGAATCTAGAAGTTTCTTTATATTAGAAAATGACTTTTAGATTGTATAATGCAAACATTATTTTTTTCAAGGACAAAGTGGAAATTTCATATCTATAGAAAGAAAATGTAGGGGTGCGGAAAGAAATTCCCTAATATGCTATCTAAGCTTTAGGCTCACAAATGTCACTAAGGGAGTTTCTCCAACCATTTCCTTGTGCACCATCATAGACCCTCGTACGTTTTTAAAATTCCTTTTTTGTAATGTTGTGGCTTCTTTTGAGCATTTTGCATAGTTCATGTTTGTAGTGGTACTTGAAGTGTAAAGTGAATATTGACTTCTTGGATATGTGGTGAAGTGAAGAAAGTGAAGAAAGTGAAGATAGTAACAAAAGGACGTTGGTGGTTTCATTTTGAGTTTTTCTTTATTTTACCATAATTATCATTTTGAGGTCAAATACAATAAATTAACAACAAAGAAGAAAAACATGTGTTGTCAAAATGTAAAAGGGGTGGTAACCAAGATAAAAAAAAATTACAAGTTATATTTAATTGGTAAAATAACATGTGATTGTCCATTTAAATTGTGTGGTAAACAAGTTATTAATGAAAAAGGGAGGTTGATAGTCCATGTTCATTGAGATAACTAAAAGTTTAGGAAGCCAACAAACATTTTACTTATTTTGGAGGAGAACAATGAGGATAATGTGACCAAAGTCAAGAAAATGTGCAAGGTCATGTATGTTTTTAGGAGATTACAAAGATAACACAAAACTAAAATGTAGTAGTTGATGATGTTGTTAGAGTGTGACATGTATATTCCATATAATATGTTTAATTTCTTCTTTGAACATACCTTGATTCATTGAAATTGTTGAATGCATTTAGCATTGTATTGTTGATGGATAACACACATAAAACAAATAAGAAGTTTCTAAGTATATTTATTTTGAATAATAATATAATATCTCCCTTACACGTGTCTTTAACTTGAAAATTATATTTACTTCCCTCATGTTTTTCATTTCAAACTTCAATTCCAAAATAATTTTGTTCTAAACAAAATATAATTGCATATACAAAAAATTAACATATCATCAACATACTACACTTTCACAAAATAAAATATTATCAACTTTTTCATGTCATTGTTTTGATGTCTATTTTAACTCATAAAGATTTTAAAAGTTCACAGTCTTTGTTCTTTTAATCAGGAACACAATAACAACAAGAGAGAGATGGCGAATAATTTTAAAATTTTTATAAATATAAAAAAATAAGGAAAAATTGTCTTGCAAAATTTCAAATAATAATGTTAACTTCCCTACAAATATAAATTTATCCGAAATTTTCAAAAAAAAAAAAAAATATAAGCATGGTGTGAATTTAAATTTTGTATGGAAAAAATTATAAAATAAATAAATCTTCAACAATTTTTATATGAAGTTCCTACCAAATTGTGTTTTCGTTAATAGTTTCTTGCCAAATTTTAAAATATACTTAACATGTTCATACTAATTGAAATTTGTAAAAAAAATCACAACAAATTATAAATATTTTATGTGAAATTTTCTAAGGGTCAAAATTAGTAAGGAAAAAAAAAATACTATAATAAGTAAATCTTTAATAAATTTTGCATGAAATTTTCATGAAATTTTTTTGCAACAAATTTCGTAACTAAATCATAAATTTATAGTAATGGCAATAGAAGTTAACTGTTCTAAAGGAATATATAATTTATCACTTGTTTTCAAATATCGGTATTTAAGTTACATTATTTACTTTCTAAAGTGAATTTAAAGAGGAAAATAGTTTATGTTTTCTTTAAAATAAATAATTTGTAAATCTAACAATCATAATCATACATGGACTTGATTTTCCAAAAGTCTGAAATACCAAAATATTGCTATATTACACAAAAAGTGCCACCAATAAGTATCTTGGATAGACCAATCAATTAACTCATTTTTGACATTAGGAATGATAAGAATGTGTGACGAGTTATGTCCCTGAAGGCAAGCATGTGTCAAAGGAAGAGAGAGAAGTAACAAATAAACATTTTAGTGACAATATTTTGATCATGACTTGAATTCTCTTCAAGAAAGAAGAAACTATAGAGGAAAAAGTATAGAGAATGAAAAAAAAAACTATTTGCGAAAAAGCTCACAAAATCATGACAATAATGACAGTTGGCTTCAAATTAATGCCCAACTCACTCGAATCACATCCTAAAAAACAACTGCGAAGGATTGAAGGATTGATTGAGGTTGTAGAGACTCCTTTTTAGAGGTTTTTTAGAATGAGATTTAAAGGTTCCGGAATGGGTGTTCGAGAGATTGTGTCGCTGGATTTTCTACTAGTGCAAGTTTTAGTAGAGTTGGGTGTAGGTTTTAGTAGAGCAACTTTGTGGAATAAATTTTATGTGTTATAAGACAATGGGGATATTTGGAAAAGATGAACGAATTTTTATGATTGTAGTTTAATGTTTTTTTTTTTTTAGTTTGTCCATGGATTAAATAATACTATCCTTGGACTTTATTTTCTTATGCAACATTCATCCAAAGTGCTTTAGTCAGACCACTTTTGTCTAATTTTTTATCAATGGGTAAATTTCGTAGATAACAAATATTTACATATGATTTTTTTTTTTTGTGTGGGTAATTGTACATTGATAATTTCAGTTTTTATGTAATGATTTTCTTTAGGAGAATTTTCATTATTGACTCTAGGTTTGTATTGAAGTGCATGATGATCTTGCTTTATATTGAAAAAAAAAGTTTTCTTCTTCTTGAAGGTCAAATTAGATACATTGAAATAAAAGAATTTAAATTTACTTTTCTTCTAGTGATCATGTTTTTTCTCTTGCCTTTTCTTTCGGAATTGATTAGTCTTCTACCATATTTTCCTTAGGAAATAATGGCTTAACCTTTATGACAACATACTACAAAAATTTTATATATTAGCTACGGAAAATTTCGTAGCTGATCTATAGCTAATCCGTAGCTAAAACGTTTTGCGACAAATTACCTTTCAAATTGTTAGGGAATTTTTCATTGCTAAATACAGGTAGCTAATTAGAGAGGGATATAATCCGTCGCTAATTCATATCTAATCCATCTCTATTCCTCTCTAATTGAAGTGAAAAAGTTTTATAATTTCTAGCTAATTCGTAGCTAATCTGTCACAATTCTATTGTCGTTAATTCATAGTTAATCTGTCGCAATTTCGTTGTCGCTAATCTGTAACTAATTTGTCCCAATTTCGTTGTCGCTAATTCGTAACTAATTTGTCACAATTTCATTGTCGCTAATCCATAGCTAATTTGTCACAATTTTGTTATCGCTAATCCGTAGCTAATCTGTCGCAATTTTGTTCACGTTAATTCGTAGGTAATTTGTCACAATTCTTTTCTCGCTAATTCGTAGCTAATATGTCGCAATTCCTTTCTCGCTAATCTGTAGCTAATTTGTCGCAATTCCTTTCTAGCTAATCTGTAGCTAATTTATCGCAATTCTCTTCTTGCTAATTCGTAGCTAATCTGTTGCAATTTTCTTCTCGCTAATCCGTAGCTAATCTATTACAATTTTTTTCTTGCTAATCCGTAGTTAATCTGTAGCTAATTTGTCGCAATTTTATTCTCGCTATTATGTAGTTAATTTGTTGCAATTCTTTTATCACTAATCTGTATCACAATTGATTAGCTAATCTATTACAATTCTATTAATCTCCTACAAATATTATTTGTTAATTGTAATTACTTCATTGTTATTCACTCTCTATTATGAGTCATGTTCATGTCCATAATAAAAGAAGAAGACAAAGAAAATAAATGATTCACAAAAAGTGTCTAAATACCTCCAATATTTGCAATACCTATTTAAAAAGGATAGATAATCAATCCTATAATGATCAAAGTATATCCATCAAACAGTACAAAACAACATAAAAGTTTCCACCAATGTATAACAGTTTTAGGACACAAAAGCATTAGAGGGTATCAATAAAAAGTAATGCATCAACACAATTAAAATACAAACAAAGTTTTAGATTCTTTGAGGCATGTCTTCATTCTTGTTTCTTGAAAGCAGACAATAATTCTCTCTTAAAAGATTGCATTTGCTCTTGCATCTGTTGTTGCATAATTGCTTGCATTTCTGCTTGTGCCTTCATTTGTGCTTGCATTAATGCTTGCATATCATTCTTTGCTTGTAACTGTGTTTTCACTTGCTTCTGCAAATTAGATATTTATGTAGTCAATGTAGTGATTTCTTTAGTTTTTGGATTTAGATTTTGGGAAGAGGGACCTTCAATTGTTGAGGATGATACATGTGGACAAATGCCAAGATCCAAACTGTGACCAATTCCATAGATTCTACCTTTCTTATTTTCACCACCTATTTTTATCCAAACACCAGAGTCAACTATAGGATGCTTAGATATGTCTTCCTCATATTTTCCAGTCATAGCATTTTCATACGATTCCTATATCAAATCAATATGCTAGCAATATTATAAATAAGTAGTTTAACATTTATAAAATAAACACATTCTTACAATGAAGCTTTTTGCTTTATTGGACACATATTGACAATCTTTTCTTTTGTGAACTTTGTTGTATAATTCACCATAAGAAATTGAGCGTTTGTATTCTTCTTTCTATAAAAAAATGCAATTTATGTATAAAAACTCATAACTCCAACTCTCAGTATCATTCTTATCTCCTTTCAAAAAGTTATCAGCTAACCATTCCAATTCCAAAATATTTTTTCAGAAATAAAGTTGTAGTAGAGTGGCTTAAGCTTTAAATTTCTCTAAGGTGGGACATTTTAATCAGAAAAAAAAAGCTACACAAAGGAGAGCACAACTCACTAAGTTGAATTGAGTTATATGCTTGAAACTGCAACATTTTCAACTCATTAGCAACAAAGCACGTGGAGCAACATAGTAATTAATCAACCAAAGCTTAAGTTCTGGCCCAATTATAGATTCTATAATATTTGCAATATTATTATTAAATGTGAAAAGTAAGAATACTATTTTTTTTCAAGTGTTGTCTAAAGCTTTGTGATCCTTTTGTGGCATTAGGCTTGGCCGCCTTATTGCTCTTACCTGCAATAAACTTTTTTTCCATTCTTCTGTTGCCCATATGTCTACTAATCCATCCCACATCTCAGTCCTAATGCCTCTTTCTTGTTTTTGGATTGGATTCATACCTTCTTTTTCGTCTCTCCAATTTACTCTACAACCCATCATTTTCAACCCTTGTTCTTTAAACTTAAAAGTTATATATCATGCTATTTAATTAACTAAAACTACCGCTTACTTGATTTTTTTAAATGCTTTCAACAACCACTTATTAAATCACCATGGCCATATACTCACTGATTCACTAGAAATTGGTATTGGAGGTGATTTTTGTTGGACTTACATTTGCCATATAGAACCTCACAATAAGACAAAAAAAAGCAGAGCCTCACAATAACACTACAAAAAAATTGATAATTAGTGGAGGTTTTTTTTTTTCAATCTGTGGAGGTTTTCACCCTCTACAAATTAATTTGCGGAGGTTTTTAACCTCTGTAGTTAGAGTCGCCACAAACTATCTGCGGAGGTTTTTGATAACCCTTGGTATCTAAATTATATTGCGGAGATCATTTTATGGAGGGTTTTAACCTCTTCTATCTGTGACTATTATTTTGTGGAGGTTTGAAACCTCCTTTATTTTTAACTATTTATAATGAAAACAAAATTGGACAGAAAACAACAAATCAAATATTGAAATGATTAGAACAATTCATAAACAGAGAAAGAAAGACAAATTAGAAAGAAACATCCAACTTGTATTAGAGAAATATGAAAACATAATTACAAAGTTTTGAGAATCTGGAGACTAGCCCATACAAGACTTGAAACGTGCATAAAACCATGGAATCAAGAAACTCCTACCCAACGTTTGAGTTTCGTGGCATCCTTTTGACACTTTCTTCTTCAGAGCATTTTTATGCCACTGTTTCAGCGCCCTCGATGTTTGGTCATCAAATTTTGACTTCCTCGTCGACCCCATCTGGAACAAATTCAATCACCACACACAGTTACTTCTCCTTCCTCACATTTTCATCTTTGTTACTTTGCTACAAAAGTTATAAACCATGACAAAAACCAAAACAACAACTTTAATTTTTGTTTTCTTGATTCCTTCAATTTCATTTTCCTTCATTTCTTTTATATTTTCATCTTCTCTCGCTCTACAGCTTTATTCTATCTATTAACTTATATATTGAATTTCTAATTAAAAAATGAGCCGATATTGCAATAAGTCCAGATTGTAAAAATTGTGAAATTGCAAAAATTTAATCAAGCCAAAATGACAATATCATATTAAGTATTTTTAAATTTGAGGTGCAGATGACTTGAGCTCCTAGCCTGTAAATTTTAGGTTCGTCCACACCTTACCAAGTGCCCTACGTATTTTTAAAATCCATACTTTAAAATTATGCAATAGCAACCAAAAACATTTAAACCTAATGACTATACCTTTGCATAACATGAAATTATAATTATATTTATATCATATATTTTGAAATATATATTGAATATATCTTAATGATTTTTACACTATAATAATTTATTTAGTTAAACATAATGTTAATATTAATATATTATATGAATAATTGAGTTGACACGGCCTTGTCTCATGATATTGAGTCATGCAGGTTTAATTTAATTCCAAATAAATAAATCCATCAAAATCTTAAATGGATAAGGACTACAACAAACTTGTCCAATGAACATCCATGAAGTACCATCATTTAAGATTTTAGTCCACAATTAATATTTGCCAATTAATATTTTAGTCCACAATTAATTAAGATTTTAATACCATCATGAAGTACCATCAAATTCATCAAAATCATAGAAATTCTTACTAAACTACTAAAAAATAGGAAGCAATAATGACAGAAATTTGTAAAAAACTGAAGTGTGAGTACCTCAAAGAGGACGTAATGGATGAGATAAAGAACTAACTAAGGCCATACAAACCAAAAATACTTGTTGAATTTCCTAAACCAAATCTTAAGAGTAGCATACAATACACTCAACTTAATAATTATCATAGAAATTAATAAATACATCATACACATTAGTATTAATGTAAAAAATCTTTGTACCGCTCTTTTATGGCATCTTTATAGAGTTAAAAAAATGATTTAAATGTGGGAAAAATTCAAGAAAATTTGGAGTTATATTTCAATTCCGTACACAATGAAATGGTAAGGGTGTTGGAGGAATGTACCTACAAGACGAAAAGGCCCGTGTGAAACACACAAGGATTCATAAATACCGCATAGAACTGTCCATATTTAAATAAATCATCTTATTGTGAAGGGAGAGGTTGTCTACGTCTAACATTTAAACCCTATCACACTCATATACGGTCATGCATTAACATATTTCAAGAACTTAAGCCTATGTATTAGAAAGAATAAAACTCAAGAATTACAGGTCTTCGCTCCCACAGTGCATGTTGAAATCAAACACATCAACCTCAGAATTACAGGTCTTCGCAACAATAATAGTAAGGTTATGCAGCATACAACGCGCTTGATTCACCTTCATGTCAACAACAACCTTCTAGGAAATTTCTACCTACAAAAGCAACAATCAATAACACTAAGGATTTTCATTGAACAGTTGGTGCGCATAACACAATAACACACAAGAATAAACCAAACATCATTATAACGAGCATTGGAGACGAGCCATGATGATGGAGATGAACTAACCAGTTTGATGAATTCACCAGAACGCCTAGGTTTGATGTGGGCGACAAGTGATGATGGAGATGATGAAGATGAACTAACTACAACCCTAGGTTTGATGGTGAGATCAATCGAGACGAAGTAGAAAAACAAAAAATGAAAACATAAAGGTTTGATGAAGTTGTTTAGGTTTGAGAAATTTGGGAAACGTATAGTGAATATAAAATTGTGGGAGGGAAAACCTAAAAAAGAATGAGGGAAGAGTAAAAAATGCATTGTAATTTCTAGATGTTGTAAACCTTTTTAAACAATTCATTGTAATCATTTAATTAATTTTAATTTGTAGAGGGTTTATATTACCTCTGCAAAATAACCTCTAGTAAATATTAATTTTTTTGTAGTGTAAGAAAAGATCAAACAAGCATTTGTAATGAAAATTGGTAAATTGACAGCAGGTATAACATATTTAAAAATTATGCAGAAAACTTCAAAATAAATGAACTAAATGAAAAGCAAGTTTTAATGCAAACACATAAGTCAAAAACTAAAGAATGAATCCCACATTTTAATGAACATGACAATACCATTAGTGAACATAAAACTGTTCCTGAAATAATGAATCCCACATTTTAATTTTATCTAGTGAATCCATTTAAATCATAACATCGATTCACTAAACTTTGGTTTTCATACTGAAGTACTTTTTCCCTTAATAATTAGGTTATAGTCCACCAGATATAATTATTTCAACAGCGATTCAAGTATTTGATAATTTTTTTTTCTACATTTTATTGATGTTAAGTTTCGTGAATAAAATCAACTACTACATAGCTTTTATCTTGTTTAATCATCTAATTTATGTTGTTTTTCCATTGTTTCATATTTTAGTTGTTTTATACTTTTTTACTTCTAATTTCTATTATGGGTGTGTGAAATAAAATAATAGGAAGCAATTCTGGTGGAGGAAAACAAGCTGAAACTCAAGGAAGCATGATTGGACATGAAAGATTGACTTTTACACAAATACCCATATCAATGGGCACTGAGATCAAGTCCAGCACTGCAAACATGATATACTACCTTGGACCACCCTTAGAAGGCCAAAAAATGACCATTGGGCATCCGGGTCACTTGTTGGGTGAGTTGGTGGCTCGCTGGGCCCAACAAGGATTTGACCTTGGTCCTACGTATTCTCATTAAAAATGAGAAATCAGGGTTACGTAGTTCTTTAAAAAGATATTTGAAAAACAATTGAGAAAAAAGATTTGATTTTTTTAGAGGTGAACCTGACAAGGACTGACCTTGCTCCTCCGTATCTCACAAGGGAGAATCAAGGATCACGTAGTTCTTAAAAAGATATTTTGTTTAAAAATGTTGATGTTTTTATATTTTGAAATTTTATATATTTTTTGGTGTTTTTGAATCATTTGAAAACAGGTGTCATACGATGCGAGCGATCGGACAGACACTAAAATATAAAGAAAACTATTTTAGCATTTTTTAAAATTATTTGGAAGAAAGTGTCATACGACGCGAGCGGTCGGACAGACACAATAAAGCAAAAAGAACATTTTTCATTTTTTTATATTTTCTTCTATTTTTTTTTTGCAATTTTTGATAATTTTCAAATATTTTTTTATAAATAAAAAGAAAATAAAATAAATAAAATAAATAAAGAAATAAATAAATAAAATAAATAAATAAATAAATAAGAAATTAATAATAAAAAAAGACAATTTAATTAAAAAAAGAAAGTAGAAAATAAAATATGAGAGTATATGAGTAATTAGTGGGAGGTACATGAAGTAAATGAGGTGTGTTTATTAAGGGCGGGATGCAGCAAATAAAGTATAAAACAAACCCAAAATAGGAGTAAAAAGTGGGTGTGGGAGTTAGTAAACTTAGGGGTGCATAGAGTATATGGGACAGGCCCAACTGAAATACAAAGAAGGGGTGTAGGGATAAGAAATGGGGGGTGCACGAATAAAAGAAATGAGGAGACATAACATAGCATATGGGGGTGGATGAGAAAAAAAAACATGGGTGCATGTGGTAATGGAGGGGGTACGAAGAATAAAGATGGAGGTGCAACGAGCAGAAGCGCGTCAGCCCCATTTCCATTCAAAGTAAACCTAATTTAAAAAAATGAAGCTTCTTCTTCTTCCAGCAGCCTCTTCTCCTTTCCCCTTCGAACCACCACGACTCCAATCTGCCACCGCGCGTCCCCGCTCCGCTTCACCACGCCACGACGCAGCTGACTCACCGGCGACACCCATCGATGACGGAGCCCTCCACGGCGGCTTGACCGCTTCGTCCTCACGCGCACGTCGAACCCGTCGGCTTCCGCATTTCTCGCACCTCTGACGGCCAACCGACGTCGCTGCCATCACCTCCATCCCATACCGGGCCGTCGTCGTGAACTGGGGACACCGCTGGAGTTACAAGTTTGGCTCCCTCTTTCCTCACATCAACGTGGCCAAACCTTAGCGCTAGCCCGTACACGACTCGCAGCGACGCGGTGAAGACCCGACTCGCCAGCAGTTCCTTTTACCCTTGATTTCTCTGTTTCGATGTTGGGCTGTGATGATGAATCGTAAGGATGGGTTGTAACAGAAAGAAGGTGGGTTCTATTGATGATGAAGAATGGGTGTGGTTGTGGTGCAGAATAAGAGTCCAAAATTAAATTTGTTGTTTGGTGATGAAGGTTCGTTGCGGGTTTATGACGAGGGTGATGATGGGAGAGTTTGTGTTGCGCAGAAATAATGGGGGTGGAGTGAAAATGAAAGGATGAGTGGATTACAAAGGATGATGGGATGCAGTGTGGATGACCGTGTGAGTACTGCTTTCGGGTTTATGTTTTATTTTTTATTTTTATGCAGATGTGACGAGAAAGTTAGTGATAATGTGTTCTGTAGAATATAACTGTTGGTGAAATGTGTTTGGGTTCTGGTTTGGCAATTTCTTGCAGGTAGAAGGTGATGAGGGAAAGATGATGGTGGCGAGAGAGATTGAGGGTGAGGTTATTTTTCAAAACTCATTCGGGCAGCAGTAACATCCAAACAAGAACATATAAAAAATAAAAAACATTGTGCTCTTCTTTATTGTACCCAACATTGTGCTCTGTTCTTTACTGTACCCAGGTGCGATGGGAATAAACAAAATGAATAACAGATGTAACTATGCTCATCTCAAACCATTTTTCATCATACATTCATGATGTTAACAGAAGCTCTAATTCATACACCCATGAACAGCAACATCAAGTCACGGTAACATAAGCTAAGGAGGAGTTAAGAACACTTACCGTGAAAATAAAACTTGATGTACTAACAACTTTGCTTCCGTTTTCAAATTTGACTCCTTCTCTCCCTCACTGATTTCTAGTGCCATCTCCTCTCTATGTAGTAATCCAAAAAAAGACCCCTCCTCTCATGAATCTTCCCCTTTTTATTATGTAACCCTTTGCACATTCCAATTTCGAAATTTGGGACAAGGCTGAGAGCAGATGTTGCTTCCTGCTCCTTCAGCCATCATGACCATGCTACATGCCCTTCCCAATACAAAACCATGATAGCATAGCATGCATGGGTCTGACAACAGAGAGACCTTATGTTACCTCTTTCTTTCCCCTTTTTCCTTTTTCTTTTTTTTACTCTTTTTTTTTGTTTTGGTTTTCTTGTTTTGTTATTTTTTTTCCTTTTTATTAAACTAGAATGAAAGAGATAAAACAAGAATGGAGTTGTAATAATAGAAAGGAAAATAATGTAATAATCAAAATAATAAGCCCAAATAAACAAATAAATAAATAAAATAAAACTAAAATAAAAAATAATAATAATAAAATAAATAGATAATTATTTTTTCCTCAAACTAAAACATTTTTTTTCTTTTCTTAATTATTTATTTATTTATTCTTCTCAATTGAACTTTAATTAATTAATTAATTTTTTTTTATTTTATCATTGTTACTCGGACGAAATTGGGTGTTGACAGATGGCTTGGACTGAAATTCACCTATGTGCATCCTAGGATGACCTACTTTCTAGAACATGCTAGGTTCTTTTGTAATCCTTTAACTTAGTTGTTTTGTTAAGGGACCCCTAGACTTGTCTATTTAAGGGGACCTCTAACACTTGTAAAGGGGTTGAACATTTTGGAGAAATTAAACACCTTTGTGTATCAACCATTGTGAGAGTCTTCCTCCTTAGGTAGTGGAGTTCTTTTAAGCCTTATCTTGAATCTTAATTCAAGTGGCGGCACACATCCACTCATCTTCAAGGTTGCCATGGCTTCTTCTAGCCTAGCCTTGTAGTGGCGTGCTTCTCACATTTTTATCATTCCTTTCCTTTTCATTTTATGCTTTCGTATTTCTTTGTGTGTGTGACTTGGGTTTTACTCTTTTTATGTGTTGTCCACTCTTATTTGTTTTGAATCAATTCATTCTTCTCTTCTCTAGAACCTTGGAAAGGAACCTTAACATCTTAATGTCCAATGGGGATTTCCTTAGTTTTCTTAATCAACCATCACCATATTCAATAATATTCTAAAAGGAACAAGATAATCCTACATCACTATTATGGGTGTTGGAAAACTCTCCCTTCTCCTTCTTAGGTTTCCTTCTTCATCCATGGAGGTTTTACCCCTTTTGGGTTGGAGAGGATGATGGCTTACGAAATTGAAGGTGGAAATGTGAATGGGAGGCGCAATTAGAGCATGGAGCAGTATTCAAGAACCTTGGGAGAGGGATTTTTTCTACTTTATGGTTCCAATTTCTTCCATATTCTTTAATTTTGTAAAACCCTGGGTTCTCCACCATGGAGAGCAATTTCTATTTGTTGAGATTAGATGTAAAACATTGAATTCTCGTGTAAATTTGTGTTCTTAAGTTATATTCTTTTTTCCAATTCATGTTAGTATTTGAATTTCATGCTTAATGCTTGATGTGGATTGTTCCCATGCTTGATTTGTGATTCTTGAGGTGTTGGGAAACATCTTTAGAATATAGATTTGAAATTAAATACCTAATGGATGCTTGTATCTAGAAATAGAACTTGGTTCATTAGTAATCTTAGATTCTTGAAACTAATGCATGATTTCACTTATTGAAGGTTCAAGGAATTGAAACTTGATGAGTGATCAAAGGCTCAAAGGCTCTAGAAATAGGATTTGAGTATTCTTGTGAATTGATTCTAACATGAATATGAAATTGAGATAATTTAGAATGCATGAGAATGAAGTGGTTGAAGTTTAATCTTGACAAATTATAAATACACTATGTTAATTAATTTCTTGTTGCACACCAACTGTGTCATAAAATACAAAAAGAGTTTCTTAGTGTTTTTGTGAACTTTGTGTTTAATTGAGTCGTGAATTGCGAGATTTGTCATGCGTTGCACAAGTCCCTTGGGAGAGAACGATAAAATACTTATTACTTGCTATGTGCGACCGGTGCACTTGCCGTGTTGGTTTTTCACTAACAGTATTTTGGGTGAGAAAAAAAATTGAACAATACAATCCCTAAGCCAACACATTTAAAGACAATAATCAATTTAGATGAAAGTCATCCTCATGAAATGGAGAAGAAACCTAACCTTTTTTATTGAAACAAACCAAACCTAACGATGAAGTTCCAAGCACCACGATGGAGTGCAGTTGCGGTGGAGCGGAGCGGTGCAATTCCAATGATGCAGTGCAATCCAACGATGCGATGCAGGTCCAGTGCGATGCAATGTATGGAGATGGAATTGAGGTGCACTGGTAGTTTCTGTGATACCTAAATTAACGATTAGAAATAAGAGAGGAAGGGAAAGAAGAAAGGAGAGAAAGAAAAGCTTCGAGAAAAACTTCAGGTGCTTCAAAAATTCAAACATTAAAATGATATAAATTTTTCACATATTACTAATTTTTAATTTCTCTAGTGAAAAATAAAATAATATATATAAAACTGCTACAAATATTTTGAAAAAGAAGGAATACAAATAAAAATAAGTCAACATAACATAAAATTTAAAGTATAAGTATTTACATTCTCTAGTTAAAAATAAAATAATATATAAAACTACAAAAACATAAACATATGCAAAATCTTTATGTTTAGTGGGACTAGGAAATAAGGTTTTGAACAATTTTAAATATAACAAATATAATTTATTAATAAAAAGATTAAATTATATATAATAATCACTAGTGCAAAATAAGCTTTTTATACCTACATTATTATACCTGTTCAAATCCACCAGGTATAAAACAAGAGGCGGATGACAATTTTGTAAATAATGTGAGATCTTTTATGCCAATTATACTTTCAACTGGTATAAAAATTAATGCGGTGGCATTTTTGCAATATTAAAAAAGACTTTTTATATCGGTTATATTTCGAATTGGTATAAATTTCGTATATATATATATATATATATATGTTATTTTTTAATTTTTAAAAGAGATATTATACTTGTTGACCTCGTAACCAGCACAGTATGTTTTCCATTTCCCATTTCTTTCGTTTATTCCCTTTCCTTAACACGGTGTTTCGTTTTCAGCATAGTTCATTGCTTTGTTGCTCCTGCTTCCCAACAGTCACTGTCACCGTGCGAAGTCGCCGTTGCCGTCACCGTACGAAGTCGCCATCACTGTGCGAAGTCGCCTCGTCACGGTCGCGTGTTGTTTTTGTGCTCTTCGTCTGCTAGTATCTCTATCGCATTGTGTTATCTTCATTGTCGAAATACTTGGTATCCTAGTCTGTGTCACCCTTACCATCCATCTCTTATATGTTTTCTCCATTTGAAGGTAAACATTTGAACCCTAACCACACATTACTCTTGTTTTGTTAAATGAGTGAAATTGATAGATTTGTTCCTTTGCAGGAGTTAAGTGTGATTGATGTTGCACGTGAATGAGTGAACTTATTTTGTTTCTCCACAGCTACCATTCTGGTCTCATATAACGTAGTGAAAGGATTTCCCCTGTTTTATTTGTTTTGTTTCACAAATTACTTATGTTTTTGTTGCTGCAATTGCAATTTAGACGGTCATGATGTGTAACATTATTTCAAATTATGCATTATTGGAAGGCTCTGAGCCAAAGTGATGGAAGATGGCGCTATAGTTCTGATAATCCAGAGTCTAGTACCTTTGCTGCTGGTAATGATTTATTGGAAATATAATGATATTTTATGTTTTCTGCAGTTTGCACTGAAACTAGCCTTATGGAATTCTAGGAAATATTGTTGTTTATCCATAATGACAACTTAAGCTATTGTTACATTTCACAGGGTTAGCACTTGAAGCACTGGCTGGAGTGATCTCATTAGCATCTTCTGAAATTGATCTTTCTAGGGTAAAATCTTGTCTTAAATTCGTTGCTTTACATGCTTCATCTTTCTTCAGATTTTAACCTTCTTGCTTGGTTGAAAAGATTCTATTGTGTTTAAATTCTAAAATAAGTGTGGATGAAAGTATATACATTGTGCCAAATAAAATTTGTGTCGAGAAAGTTTCATCAGAACATTTGTGAACTAAATTACAAGTTAAACACCAGCAAGGCACTGATAAATGAGAACGAATTTAAATGGTGAGCAAAGTGATAAAAATCTATTCAAAGACTTGAAACTTAGCCTTTTCTTGACATATATTGTGAATTTGAGGTCAAACTTATAATTGTTGCATTTTTCAAACATTTTATCTGTTTTAGATTATGTTTTACTTACCATTGTTGTTTATGGTTCATCTTGTGTCCATACTTTATCATGGGCATCCTGGCACTTCTATTGATATCTAATGTCATTCTATTTTGTCAGGTGAATACAGTGAAAAATGATATACTGAAGCTTTTTGACAGCATTGAGAAATATGGTATGTGTACCTCTGATCTTAACCTTGTTCAAATTTCAACATAAGGCTTAATATTCATCTATGAAGTTTGATTCCCCTAGAATGGATGTACGTAGCAGCAGCATCTTCACCTTTAAAAAGTTTGTTCTTTGATAGAAGGTAGATACTATGTATCTCCCAATGTCATTGCATGTTATGCTGCAGTGCGACTTTCTTTTGGTTCTTTCACTTCTTTGTTGCATTTTGGTCCTTTAGGTTCTAATGTTGGTTGTTAGCAAATTTTCAGTCACCTCTGCGGAATTTATCCTCATGGATTTCTTTTTTCTCTTTTCTAAACTAAAAACTATAAATTTTTAATAGCACTGAGTTCTATTTATTTATTTCTATACATATTTCTTCTGGTTGACTTGTTGCGTTGACTGCCATTGTTAGTAATTAATAATTATACCATTGATAAATTTTTGTTCCATTTTATAAACTAAATGACCTAAAGATAGAAGATACACCTCTTCAGAATGCCTAAGTCTTGAAGTCCTATTTTTAGCAGCAATATATCCCTTAGGGCTGAGGATATGGATAGCAATTCAATGTTTACTTTAGTGTGTAGACACCATACATGGTGCTACTTAACGATAATTTATAAAATCTTCTGAAAGACAAACTTATGCCTTGTCTTCCCTAATTGGACACCCTCCCTGCAAATTACCTTAAGTGCTTATTTGGCATTTGGAACTGAGTACTGAATTTGAATTTGGTATATCAATTATTTTATGTTTGGATACTCATTTGGAATTAGAGTCATAATTCCATGGAATTACAGAATAACCATTGAAAGATCTTTTAATTTCTTAGCCGGTACCTTAAAATCTTCAATTCCACGTCTAGAGTTTTAAATGTGCTTAACCCAAAATTAAAAGATGTTTCTCACTCACACTTCTTTTTCACTTTGTTATACGATATTGGTATGCTAATGACATTAGGGTCATTTTGAAAGATAAAAATCAGATCTAGATTTTACAAAAGTATATATGAATTTAAGATCTATTTATTAGGTTCATCGTTATATTATGATAATTATTAGCGTAGGAAGCCTTTTTTTAATTTTAAACATTTATTTTATAATGTTATTAAAATTTAAATATTTGATTATTATGTATGCTTCTTAATGTCAGATTTCTATTATTTCATTTTTTAATTCTAGATTTTACATTCAATTAATATATTTGGAATTTAAATTATATACCTTAATTCTTTGTGCAACACAAATAGTAAATTTATGATTCTGAAACGATTTCAATTCTTAAATAATATTAATTCAAATTCAAATTCCTAGTTCTTTTAATTCATCTAAATAGATCCTAATTGTTCGTTATTGCATTAAATGGTTATGTTGTTCCTTATACCACATTCCTCATCCTTCTGATCTAAGATGAAAATATTATCTCTTTTTCAAATGATGGAACCTTCTATTTTGATGAAAAATTTGTTGGTGGACGTGAGCATCAAGGTTCTCTTTACACAACTTCATCTGTTGTTTGAGGGCTCACAACATTTGCTTCTGTAATTTCTGGAAAAATAAATGTATGCAGAGTGTATGGACTACATTTTAAATTTTTATCCTCTTAGAATTTTCTGTTAATGTTATGGTTTGCATTTCCAGCTTCCAGGGGATAAAATTTTGGGTTTAGCAAAATTTTTCCTGGGTATTGGAATCCTAGGTGATGCCAAGGACTTTTTCAATCAAGTTGAATCATTATCTCTTCTAGAGAACAACAGGCAAGCGCTCTTATAGAAACAATCTATTATTTGAAATACACCTTTATAGGGTATGATATAAACAATTATACATTTCATACAAAAGACAAAGATGAAAAAAGCACCACACAGAATAGTGGAGTAATGGTTGTAGTTGAATCAATGCATTTCTCAAGTTCAAAGGATAAATATCCGATTATGGCATCAATGTGCTACTTTGGTGTAATTGAAGATATTTGAGTAATAGATTACACAAGTTTCAGAGTACCTATTTTTAAATGTAAGTGGGTTGATGATAATATTGGCGTGAAGACTGATGATCTAGGTTTTACCTTGGTTGACCTAGAAAAGGAAGGTTATACTAAAGAGCCATTCATCATGGCATCTCAAGCAAAGCAAGTGTTTTATGTCACTGATCTCGCTAACAAAAGATGGTCAGTGGTTCTCCAAGGCAGAACCATACATTATACTGATTACAATGATGAATTGATACTTTATATTAGCGAAGCTCCATCCTTCTCATCAAATATGTCGACCTTGAATGTCGACAATGAAGTAGATGATGTTCATGTCGTACGTGATCACCACAACGAAGGGTTTTGGGAGAACATTCTAACTTGACCCATTTATTTATGTGCTCATAAACTTGTGTGTGGCTTTTTCTTCACCCTCTTCATCTTTCTCAGCTCAAGTTCATTGGTACATTTTATCCCTTCTTGTTCATTGTTTTAAAAACTATGATTCATGTGGTTCACTTCATCTTTATTTCTTTTATATTCTTCATAGGTGGGTAGGTTCGAAGTTTTGATCTGAAGCCATTACAAACAAGATAACCTAATATCCATTGCTTTCAGGTAACTTTTATATTCTAGCTACTCTGTTGCATTTTGTTTCCAAAATAATAAATCTAATGCACCATTTGTTGTTTGTGTACAAAGATAGAACAAGACATCAAATAATGATAATATGTAGTCAGAGACACAGACAACATGGGTTGATTTCTTTACAGTAAAGTTTGGTCAATTTCTGTTTCTTCCTCCCTTTAGCTAGAGGAATTAAATGAACTGTAAAGAAAAAAGTTTTGAATGCTAGTTTTGAGAGAGTCCCACATGAAATCGTTTTGTATGTTTTGAAGTCTCCGAAGAATGATTTATTATCATATGTTGAGATATAAAAGCCTTCGAATTCACTAGATAGAAATTATTTATTAATTCTCACTAACAATTATTTATTTGAATAGGAAAATGTTTGGCGACACACCATTTGGTGACCTTCCACCTTCACAAGGTGGGGACAAGATTCATACATGTACCAAAAAAAATGGTAGGCGTGGAACTAGGTTGAGAGAGTTAACAGTCAGTCGTAGTGCAAATCAAAGATTGCCTATCCAATTTGATATGCAAACTGGTAAAGTTTTGGGAGATAATAGCACAAAATTCACCAGCTCTGTGGCCTTGCTTGGTAGGAGCAAGTCATCCATTCTTATAGATGATTAGGACCATGTTCTAGAGACAGTAAAGAATCATATTTGGTTAAGTGTCCAAGTATGAAATCTTAACTTATATAATTTATTACGTACATATATAACTGATATTTAACATATGTAATCCATTCTTATTATACAGGTCACATATGATGTCCCAAACAGTAATCTGTTGAGGACGAAATGGATTTCATTTGTTGGGGAATGATGGAAGGGTTTTAAGACGGACCTTACAAGTCGTTATATCTATGGTCCCTTAAGTGATAGAAACCCTTGTGAGAAGTATTCATTCCTTGATGAAGACACATGGCGGGCTTTTAAGGAAAGGCGATTAAATCCTATCTTTTAGGTAAATTCATATTATATGTAGGTTTAACTATTTAATTGAACATATTGCTAACATAAATCATTTTTTATACTTTGGTGCTCATAGGCTAAGAGGAAAGTTGCACAAGAGATAGCAAAAAGGAATGTTCACCCCCATAGATTGTCTCGTGGGGGTTATGATAAATTGGAGCAGAAGATCATGAAAGAGGCATCTGCCTCTAATTCCAGTGGGACTACTGTTACTCATCCTCCTCGCCATGATAAATGGAAAAAAGCTCGTCAAAAACCAATAGGGGATTACATATCTGCAGAATCAAAAAGCGTAGCTAGGCGTATTGTAAGTAACTTAAACTAATTTATTTTTAGATGTGTATTAATATATATATATATATATATATATATATATATATATATATATATTTAATCTTAACTTAAAGTTTTTGTGTTGTAGGATGAGCTGGTTGAGCAAAGCACACAAGGATCATTCACTCCACAGGGGTGTGAGGACATATTGACAGTTGCCATTGGTCGTCTAGAGCATCCTGGACGTGTTAGTGGTGTTGGAAAATTTGTAGGCATCCGTCAATTCTTTAGTCCTCCATCAGCTAATCATAATAAAGTAAATATCAATGAGGAAGTCATCATGTCTATCAAAGAAATGAGAGAACAAATGAGGGAGGAGATTAGGGAGGAGATTAAGAAGGAGATGAAGAAAAAGTATTTGATATGAAGGCACAATTGTTAGTAGACATGAGAGTAGAGTTAGCCTCTCCCCCAGCCCAGCCTTGTAATCCTCCTTAACAACCTTCTCTTATTTGTGTAAGCACAAATGGGAGTTGTGATGTTCTTCTTGAAGAAGCTTCTCTCACTATTGATGCAGATTACGAGTTGTTCATTGATGATCTCCTACAGTCCTTGGTGGCTTTAAGTAATTTGTCTAATTATATTGTTTTGCATGTATTTGTTTAAGCCTAATTATATTGTCTTATTTATTTTACAAATATTATTTGGTTACCTTAGGTAAAATGTATCACTACTACACATTCTCATATTACATGGGAATTTTCTTGCAAATTTGTTAAAAAAGTTTGCAAGAAAAGGCTTTTTCCTGCTATTTTTTCTAAGAATTTTAATTGGCAGGTAATTCCTTCGTGGGTAATTATATCCTACAAAATTATAAAATTCGCAAGTATTTCCTACAAAATTTCTTGCGAAAAGTGTTTTATAAAAAACATTTTGCAAAAAAATTGGCAGCAATTTCCTGCAAATTTTTTTTCATAACAAAATTTATAAGTATTTCCTATAAAAAAACTTTCAAAACAAATTGGCAGGATGATATGATGAGAGTAGTGTTTGTAGATGTTCGAGATGCTACTGCTCGAGTCCTAGTGCCCACTCAAGAGGTTAAGACAGTGGGGAGGCCCCTGGAAATTTTATCCTTTGGCCAGTTAGATTAGCAAAGGTAATTGCAAAGGATTTGTCCTTACTTGTTTTAATTATGTATTTATTTACATCGGTGTATACTAATGTTATTTAATACTTTAAATATGTATAGCAGATTAGAGTACAAGAAAAGGAAGATGTGAATGAATCATTACCACAACAGACAGTTCTAGAACGACTTGGTGCAATGGCAGCGACTATCGCCTTGCAACCTATACAATTAGAAATGCCTCCCCAAGCCACAAATAGGACCTTGAACACCCCTTTTTTTATATGTCAAAGAGATATTTTTGAAGTTCTCTCTGGAACTGATATGTTATGTATATCAGTAATA